>RCMY010005993.1_pt1 | contig 10232 bp, 12 predicted proteins | sample 2041341 | NCBI WGS metagenome assembly RCMY01 (sample SAMN09708234, study PRJNA481090) | Marine sediment metagenome, whole genome shotgun sequencing project.
TCAACCCGACCTTCCAGAACCCGACCGGGGCGTCGCTGACCTCGGAACGAGCCGAGCGTCTCGTGGAACTGGCCGAGGACTACGGCTTCTGGGTCGTCGCCGACGATCCCTATGTCGAGCTGTCGTTCGATGGCGAGGCCGACTCGCCCCTGCCCCGATCACCTCACGTCATCCGGCTCGGCTCGATGTCGAAGACCCTCTCCCCCGGGCTTCGAGTCGGCTGGCTCGATGCCGATCCCCGGCTCGTCGCCCAGGTCACACTGGCCAAACAAGCCGCCGACCTCCACACCTCGACCCTCAACCAACTGCTGGCACACGAGCTGCTCGCCGACTCGACCTGGTGGACACCGCACCTTGCGGCGTTGAGGACGAACTATCGGGATCGACGAGACCAGTTGCGTGCCGCGGTCGAACATCACCTTCCCCAGGCTCAGATCAGCCGCCAGCGTGGCGGGTTCTTTCTCTGGTGCGATCTCGGGGTCGACGTGGACGACCTCCTCCCGGTCGCCCTCGAGCATGGGGTGGCCTTCGTCCCCGGCTCGGCGTTCGCCATCGACGCCTCGATGTCGACCAGTCTTCGCCTGAGCTATTCGAGTGGCGACCCGACGCAGTTCGACGAAGCGCTCCGCCGGCTGGCCGGGGCACTCTCGGCATGAGCTCCGCTCGACTCGACTCGGCTCGTGCTCAGCTCGGCGTGGCGACACATGCCGCGAGGAGCAAGGGCACGAGCACCGATCTGCTGTCGAGGCAGACCTGACGACGGTCGAGCCAACGTGCGAGGTCGGCGACTGGGATTCGATCGATCTCGACGACCTCGTCATCGGGACAAGTCGGCTCGGCATCGGATCGCACGAGGTAGGCCTCACCGATGAGCGAACCGTCGATTCCGTCGTAGCGCACCCGACCCAGCGGCCACAGGGCCTCGCCGACGAGCCCGGCCTCTTCGGCCAGCTCGCGTCGCGCCGCCGACACCCAGTCTTCGCCGACGTCGCAGACTCCCCCGAAGGCGAGGTCCCACCAGCCGGGATAGATGTCTTTCCAGCCGGCTCGGCGATGGACCAGGAGTCGGTCGTCTGAGTCGACGACGGCGACGTAGGTGCATCGGTGCCGCAGGACCCTGGTTCGCACGTCGGCCCGGGTGACCACGCCGAGCACGTTGCCGGCGACGTCGATGTGTTCGACCAGCTCCCGTCGAGCCGCCTCCGAGCGCTGCTCGGGGTTCTCGACCGGACGTGGTGGCATCGCTCAGCCGGCCAAGGTGGTTCGGGCTTCGTCGAGCGATGCACCGTTGCCGAGCAGCATGCGGGCCTGGATCGCCTGCCGAGGACGGTTCCAGCCGAGCGCTCCCACGAAGTTGCCGTCGTCGTCGGAGTAGATCTGGATGAAGACCTGCTCTTCGAGCGTGCCCTGCACGATCTCGGCGTTGGCGGTGGGGATCCCAGCGAGTTGGATCTTGCGATCATATTGATCGGACCAGAACCACGGGGTGGGTGCGTACGGTTCGACGTCGTCACCGGAGTCGAGTGCCAGCAGCCGACGAGCGGCGTAGGTGCCCTGCTCGATGGCGTTGTCCCATTGTTCGACCCGGGTGAGCGCACCACCGAAACGACGATTCGGCCATCGGGCGACGTCGCCGGCGGCAACGATGCCAGGAGCGGCCAGGCAGGTCTCGTCGCATACGACACCGTTGTCGATCGTGAGGCCCGAGCCTTCGAGCCATTCGGTGTTCGGTGTGACACCGATACCGACGACGACCAGATCGGTCACGATGACCTCACCGTCGGCAAGGGTGATGCCGGCAGCCGCACCGGCATCGTTCGTCTGGAGCGAGGCCACCGAGGCTCCCAACCGAAGATCGACCCCGTGACCGGCGTGCAGGTCGGCGATGGCCTGGCCGGCCCCGGCGTCGAGCACCCGTGCCAGCGGCATCGGTGCGGCCTCGATCAGTGTGACGTCGAGACCCATCCCACGAGCGGTCGATGCGACCTCGGCCCCGATGAAACCGGCGCCGATCACCACGACACGCGTGGGGCCGGCCTCGAGCGCCGAGCGCAGAGCCCGGGAGTCGGCCAGCGTTCGTACTTCGAACACACCGGGGACGTCGAAGCCCGGGATGCGTCTCGGCGAGGATCCGGTGGCGATCACGATGCCGTCGGCCACCAGTTCGGTTCCGTCGCTCAAGGTGATGGTCTTGGATGCCGCATCGAGCCCGACGGCGGCGACACCGAGCTTCCACTCGACCCCGAGCGCCTCAGGATCGGCGGCACCACGGAGCCGAAGCTTCTCTTCTGGCACGGACCCATCGAGGAACCCCTTCGACAACGGCGGCCGGTCGTAGGGGTAGTCGGGTTCGTCGCCCACGATGGTGAGCGAGCCCTCGTAGCCGCCTCGCCGGAGACCCTGCGCCGCCTGAAGCCCAGCCAGCGACGCGCCGACGACCACGATGTGTTCGTACATACAGCTCAGTCCTCGAGGGTGATGGCTTGCTTGGGGCACCGCTCCGCGGCGGAACGCACCTTGTCGTGCAGCTCGGCGGGTGGCTCTTCCTGCAGGACGTAGAGGAAGTCGTCATCACGAACCTCGAAGACCTCCGGGGCGACGGCCATACACACCGCATTGCTCTCACACAGATCGAAATCGACCACGACCTTCATTTGCTGCCTCCATGACATGAATCGTTGACGGCCAAACCTTACAGGCCAGGTCAGAACCGGGTGTAGCCGCCATCGACGACGAGCTCGTCGCCGGTGTGGAAGGACTGGGTCGGGTCGGCGAGGAAGGCGCCGACGGCCTCGAAGTCGTCGGGGGTTCCCCAACGGCGGACCGGCGTGCGCTGGGTGGTGTTGGTGAGGAACTTGTCGTTCTGTCGCCCGGCTTCGGTCATCTCGGTCTCGGTCCAGCCCGGAATGATGCTGTTGGCGCGGATGCCGTAACGAGCCAGTTCGACGGCCAGACCGCGCATGAGCGCCAGTACGCCGGCCTTCGACACGGCATACGGCTGGCTACGAGGCGCACCGTGGATGGCCGAGGTGGACGAGACACCGACGAGAGATCCGCCCTCACCCCGTTCGATCATGTGTCGAGCACCTTCACGCAACACCAGGAAGGCACCATCGATGTTCACCGAGTGCACCCGACGCCACATCTCAAGGGTCTGGTCGACGAACGGGGCTCCCTCGCCGACGCCGGCGTTGGCGAACACCGCGTCGACTCGGCCCATCGTGCCCACGGCCTCGGCAAAGGCCCCGACGACCTCTTCTTCGTTGCGCACGTCGACCCGCTGGGCCAACACCCGACCGGACCCGCCCGAACGCATCCGGCTGGCCTGCAACGCGTCGTCGTTCAGCGCGGCCTCGGCCACCGCCAACTTGTCGGCGTTGGTGCCCCAGATCACGGCGTCGGCGCCGGCCTTCACGCATCCCTTGGCCAGCCCGAGGCCGATGCCTCCGTTGCCGCCTGTCACCAAAACCACTCGTCCGTTGAGATCAATCATGTGCGGAACCTACAAGAAGTTCACCGAAGTTGGGAATGCCGTCCGTTCATGGCCGGTTTCATTGCGATGGAAGTCCCCCTCCCCCGCGCTGCAACATCGTCGAGCCTGCGCCAGGCGACGGCACGTCGCGCCCTTGCCCTGATGGTCGCACTCGCCCTCGGAGCGTCGGCCTGCGCCGGCAGCTCCGACACCGAGGCTGCCGAAACCGGAACCGCCGCCACGGCCTCCGACACCACGGCACAAGGCGAAAGCGACACCCCGTCGAGCGACGGCGCTGCCGACGACCCCGCTGTCGACGAACCCGCTGTCGACGAACCCTCGTCGAATGACGCCGCCGACGACGCCACGACGTCGAGTGACTCGGCATCCCTGGCCAACTTCCCGTCGGTCGACGTCGTCGATCTCGGATCGGGCAGCACCGTGAACTTCGCCGAAGAGGTGGCGGGCGGCAGTCTTCCGACTCTCATCTGGTTCTGGGCCCCGCATTGACCCAGCTGTCGGGCCGAGGGCCCGGCCGTCGAGCAGTTCGCTCGACAGAATGCCGACACGTTGAACGTCGTCGGACTCGGCACTCAGGACAACCTGGAATTCGCCGAGGAGTTCATTTCGACCACCGGAACGTCGACACTTCCCATGTACTGGGAAGACGGCGGGTTCGACTCGTGGTCGTTCTACGGCGTGAGAGGGCAGCCCGCGGCCATTTTGGTCACGGCTGATGGCACCATCATCGATGGATGGTCGGGCCGGTTCCCGCTCGACACCGTCCTCGAACTCGCTCAGGCGAACGCCTGACTCCACCCCGAAACCGAGAATCATGACCGACGCATCTACGAGCCACGCACGTTCTTCGTCCTCGCCTGATGCGCGTGGCTCCGTCAGCATGGCATTGCCCGCGGCCGCCGGTGTGGCCGCCGCTGCACTGGCCCTGGCCGCGGGTGAGTTCGCAGGAAGCCTGGCTGCACCGCAGCCAGGTCCGGTCACCGGCGTCGCCAACCGAGTCATCGACGAGGCCCCCACCTGGTTCGTGAACTTCGGCAAGGACCTGTTCGGGCTTGCCGACAAACCGGCGCTCGTGCTGGGGACGATCCTGATCTCGATCGTGATCGGCGCTGCGCTCGGCGTGTTCTCGCTCAGAACTCGACTCGTCGGCCGCATCGGGTTCGCCCTGTTCGGCGTGATCGGCGCCATCGCCATCGGCACCGATGCCCAGGGCGGCTGGTTCGGTGCGGTGGTCATCAGCCTCATCGCCGTCGTCGCCGGAATCGCTTCGCTCGAGTGGCTGTTGGGTCGCCTCCTGCCCGGCACTCAGCCTGGCACTCGTGGCGCCGGCCCGAGCCTGACCGACTCGTCGCTCCCGATCGGAGTCACCGAGAGTCCGACCAATCCCGCGGTCCGACGCCGATCGTTCCTGACCGCCACCGGCGTGGTCGGTGCCGCGGCGCTCGCCGGAGGTGCCGCCTCTCGCTCGCTGCGATCGAGGTCCAACGTCGAGGTCGCTCGCGAAGACGCCCGAGGCGCCGTCCAGGCGAGTGCAGGCACCGAGGCAGCCGAGGTCCAAGCCAGAGTCGAGGCGGTCGCGACCTCCGACGTGGCGACGACGCCGGGCATCACGCCGATCGTGATCGACGGCGACGACTTCTATCGGATCGACACCGCCCTGATCGTTCCACAGGTCGACCCGGCCGATTGGACGTTCACCATCAAGGGCATGGTCGAGAACGAACTCACCTTCACCTATGACGACCTCCTCGCTCGGGCCAGCACCATCGAGACCGTCACGCTCTCGTGCGTGTCCAACGAAGTCGGCGGTGGCCTCGTCGGCAATGCCGTCTGGCAGGGCATCCCGTTGACCGAACTCCTCGACGAGGCCGGTGTCCTCCCCGAAGCGACGCAGATCACCTCACGATCGGTCGACGGCTGGGATTGTGGCTTCCCGACCGCCGCGGCCTACGACGGCCGGACCTCACTCCTCGCCATCGGTATGAACGGCGAACCGCTTCCCGTACTCCACGGCTTCCCCGCTCGCCTCGTCGTCAGTGGTCTCTATGGGTACGTCTCGGCCACCAAGTGGATCGAGTCGATCGAACTCACCACCCTCGAAGACTTCGACGGCTACTGGATTCCCCGTGGCTGGTCCAAGCTCGGCCCGGTGAAGACCCAATCACGCATCGACACGCCCCGTCGCAATCAGGACATTCCCGCCGGGATGGTCCCGATCGCCGGCGTCGCCTGGGCACCGAGCATCGGCGTCGAGCGGGTCGAGGTTCGGATCGACGGTGGCGAGTGGTCGCAAGCCTCGCTGGGCGAGTCGCTCGGGCCCGATGCCTGGCGCCAGTGGGTCCTCAACTGGGAGGCCACCGCCGGAGACCACCGCATCGAGGTGCGAGCCACCGACGCCTCGGGCTACACCCAGACCGAGGTTCGGACCTCGGTCGCCCCCGACGGGGCAAGCGGGTGGCACACCATCGACATCAGCGTCGTCTGATTGGACTGCTCGGGCGGCCGCCTTTCGGCTGCCGCCGGCCTCCACTAGGGCATGTAGCCGCGAGGGTTCACCGCTGAGCCGTTGACTCGCACCTCGAGGTGGAGGTGCGGTCCGGTCGAGTTGCCGGTGGATCCCACGTAGCCGATGATCTCACCGCGACCGACCTGTTGACCGTTCGACACGCCGATCTTCGACTGATGGGCGTAGAGGGTCGAGATGCCGTTGCCATGGCTGATGATCACCGCGTTGCCGTAGCCGCCGTAGGTCCCGGCATGGATGACGGTGCCACCGGCTGCGGCAGCGATCGGCGTGCCGGACGCCGCACCGAGGTCGATGCCTGCATGCAACCGCTTGGTGCCGTAGATGGGGTGGATACGCCAGCCATACTCACTGGTGACCCGAGCGGCGATCGGCCATTGGAACCCAGACGCCGAGGTTCCACCCGACGCCGTCGGAGCGGCTGCCGGTGTCGCAACCACGATCTTGGCCTCTTCGGCTCGGATGAATTCGCTCAGTTCGGCTTCGTCGGCCTCGAACTGGGCGACCTGGGCCTCCCAGTCGGCGACACGAGCGGCCAACTCGGCCTTGAGTTCGGCTTGCACGGCCTGCTGCGCTTCGAGCTCGGTGAGGAGGTCGACCATCTCGGCCTCGATGACGAGGGCCTGCTCGACGGCGTTGTCGGCAATCGCCTGGGCGATGTCGGAGTCTTCCTGCACCACACGCATCTGCTCGAGCAGATCGGCGGTATCGGTGTTGGCGAGCTGAAGCATCGTGGCTCGCCGCATGGCATCGGTCGGACTCTCGGCCGAGAGGTAGTCGTAGGACCCACCCTCGGCGACTTCTTCGCCGACGAACCCGTCGACGGCAACTGCTGCGACGTCGGTCCGGATCTCGACGAGTCGGGTTTCGGCCGCAGCGACATCGAGATCGGCCTGCTCGGCGACGGCTCGGGCGACATCGAGCTGACGCTGGGCATCGGCGAGGGCGGTCTCTTGCGCCAGCACGCTCTCGTTGATGGCATCGAGCGCTGCTTGTACCTCGGCATCGTCGGCACGAGCGGCGTCGAGTTCGGCGGCGGCGTCAGCGCGCTCTTCGCGGATTGCCGCTCGTTCTTCTCGTGCATCGGCGATCGAGTCTTGCCCGCCGGCGACGGCGGCACCGCCCGCTGCGACGAACAATGCAACTGCCACGCCCGCAATGCGACGAGTCATCACCGACGGTCGTGGGCGCGGTGGTGGTTGGTTCACCGGAGAAGAGGGGGGCAACGGGTCGAGCATGAGAATCAGAGCAGGTTACTCGGTTCCCGGCCATCATGGTCAGACCAGTTTGCTCCCTCGCCTCCGCTCGGCCCTGAGCGTCTTCGGGACCGAGCGTGTGATCGAGCGCTAACGTGAGGAGGTGACTGAACCCGCGTCGCCGCCGGATCCCACTGCCTCCGGCCTGCTCACCGTCGCCCAGCGCTCGGCGCTCCTCGCCGGTCTCACCCCCACCGCCAACGCGCTCGGGGCCGTGGTCGTCGCCGACGACTCGCTCCAAGAAGGCGACCTCCCGATCACCATCGCCGGCGACACCGTCGGCGGGCTTCGTCTCGTCGGCCTCCAGGGTGCGCTCGACCGTCTCATCGACCAGATCGAGCGAGAATTCGGCCAGAAGGTCGAACTCCTCGATCGCGAGGGCAAGCAGGCGGTCGTCCGTCGGCTCGACGAACTCGGCGCGTTCAATCTTCGCAAGGCCGTCGAAGACATCGCCGACCGCATCCAGGTCTCGCGATTCACCGTCTACAACTACCTCAACAGCCAGCCATGACCGCAGGCTCCTCTCCCCAACGAGCGTTCCCGTGACCGACTCCCCCACCCCCTCGCAGGCCGCCGCGACCCCCCGTTCGAACGACATGCTCGAACTCGAGTTCACGATCGAACCCTTCGTCGAAGGCAAACCGGGATCCCACGTCGTCGCCGCCTTCGATGCCGCCGAACTCAGCATTCCCGAGGGAGCAACGGTCGAGATCGGCCCCTTCGGCACCACCGTCACCGGCCCGGCTTCGGTCGTGCTCGAATGCTCCGACCGGGTGATGTTTGCTGCCTTCGCCAACGGGGCGACGCGGGTCAGCCTGCAGGTCTCGACCCACACCGCCTGAGCACCAATTCTCGATGGCCGAGCGGACCGCTCCACGATCAGCGGCCAGTAGCGTTTGGCCGGAAGATCCCTGATCAAAGGACACGGCGTGGCAGAAGACCAAGACATCCCCCGCGAGACACTCGACTGGGCAACCTACGGCGTCGCCATCAGACAGCTGGCCCAACAGGTTGCCGACAGCGGCTTCCGCCCGGACATGATCCTGGCCATCGCCCGAGGCGGCCTGTTCGCCGCCGGGTCACTGGGCTATGCACTTTCGGTCAAGAATCTCTACGTCATGAATCTCGAGTTCTACGCCGGGGTCGACGAGCGGCTCAACGTCCCCGTGATGTTGCCTCCCTACATGGACAAGGTCGACCTCACCGGCGCCAAGGTGCTCGTCGCCGACGATGTCGCCGACACCGGACACACGCTCAAGGCCGTTCACGAATTCTGCCAAGGCGTCGTCGCCGAGTCCCGCACCGCCGTCATCTACGAGAAGCCGCACTCCCTGGTGAAGTGCGACTACATCTGGAAGAAGACCGACCGCTGGATCAACTTCCCGTGGTCCACCGACCCCCCGCTGGCCGGGCCGACCTCGGGAAACATCGTCGTCGATGCCTGACCACCGACGCTGATCCTTCCGACCTCACCGAGCCGACACGCAGCCCCTCGCCAACTTGGCCGAGCGTGTGCCCTACGATCGGGAACGTGATGCCGTCATGATCAAGCGAATCCTTCTCGGGGCGATCGGCGTCTTGGCCGCGGCCGTGATGATCTCGGCCGCCACTCAGGCGATCGACTTCGAGCAGACCACCATCGAAGATGGCAACGGACGGTTCGTCGTCGCCGGCGCGGCTGCAGCGGTTTTCCTCCTGTGCATGTTCCTGCTCATTGCCGACCGCTCGAAGGCCCGTTCGGCCGGCGAACTGCCCGACACTGCCGATGCCGGCCCGTTGCCGTCATCTGACTCCGGTTCGCTCGCCGACCGCTTTGCCGCCACCCGAGCCGCCGAACACGCCGCTTCGTCGAACCCCGACATCCGAAGTGCTCGCATGGCCACCACGTCACCGACCTCGCCGCCGACGACAGCTGCCCCGGCTGCGGAGCCTCGCAGCGGGTCGAACCTCAGCAATCAAGGCACATCAGGTCGTGGGCTCTTCGGTGCAGCCGCCCCGGCCCAACGCCCGGCGACGGCCGATGGACTGTTCGGACGGCGCACGCCGACCCAGCCCCCGAACACACCCCAGGCGCCGAGCGACATCCCGGTGGCCGACGCCGCTCCGATGACCCCACCGGCGCCGGCGACCTGGCCCGAGCCGATGGCCGCTCCTCGATCGGTGGCAGAGCGCCAGACGACACCAGAACCGGAGACGACACCAGAACCGGAGACGGCGGCAGAACCGGAGACGGCCGCAGAGCCCGCCAGCCCGTCGAACTCGGAACCGATCACCCTCCGCGACTATCTGCCCGACGCCGTCGAGCCGGTGATTGAGCAGCCTCGGGTCCTCCGCACACCGACTCCCACCGCTCGGGTCGAGGTGGCCGAGGCTCGACCCACCGCCGACGACCTCCGGACGCTGCTGTTCACCACTCCAGGGACCCCGGCCGAATCCGGAGGCTCCGACGCCATGCAGATGCCGGCCGACCCCGTCGGTGACCCCGATCCCCATCTCGACGACAGCCATCTCGACGATGCCCTTCCCACCTGGCAGGTGATCGATGATCCTGCCGACGGCGTCGACGACGACGGGTTCGACGGTGGATCCTCCGGCGACGACGATCCGCCGCCTTCGGGCTACCTCTACGCCACCGGCGGCCACTGAGCCGCACCGGCACCGGCACCTATGCCGAGACCTGCTGTGGCACGGAGACCGGCTCCGACAACGCCCCTGCCCCTGACGAGTCCACGGGCCGAGCACGTACCGCCGATCTGACCAAAACGACGAAACCCCTGGCGAGCAGTCCACGACTGCCGACCAGGGGTTTCTTCGTCTACGGGGTGGAGGTGAGGGGAGTTGAACCCCTGGCCTCCTCGATGCGACCGAGGCGCTCTAGCCAACTGAGCTACACCCCCGAGAGACGCCTGAGCGAGAAGACTCGCAAGCGGCGCCGGGCAAATATACCGGGTCTCAGCGA
>RCMY010005994.1_pt1 | contig 10231 bp, 10 predicted proteins | sample 2041341 | NCBI WGS metagenome assembly RCMY01 (sample SAMN09708234, study PRJNA481090) | Marine sediment metagenome, whole genome shotgun sequencing project.
GTTCAGTATACCTTCGACCAATAATTTTTTGACGATGCCCTTTTGATTGATTTTTCCGATTTGGGCCAGTTGCTCCCCGATTCTCAGGTTATAGGTGCCGAAATAGTTCAATGGCTCTTCTTGACCTTTTGAGAATAAGGCGTACATCTGCTGTCTTAGGGTTTCGGTATCTTCGATGGCCGCATCGTCGATGACCCTAATGATGCAAAGCTTTACCTTTTGTCCACCGGGAAAAATTAGCTCGTTGGTATCGCCGGCACCGCCCAAAATAGCGGTCTGAAATTCGTCAAGCATCGATAAGCTTGTCGAACCGCCGAAACTCTGCTGTACGGTACCCTTGAGGCAGTACATGAAATAGATAGGTTTTGAGGGACTCGGGTCGGTCACGATTTTGAACGCTTCATGGAACAAAACGTCGTACTGCATAAACGAAAGTCCGCCTTCGAGTTGAATACCGGTAATGGTACCCGTACCGAAATCGTTATCGAATTGCAACACCCTTTCGCTATCGTAATTGGAAACCGAACCGCCGAGAAAGACGTTGGTCGTGTTGATATTTTTGTCAATGGTGTTGGAGGTTAATTGTAAGGTTTTCATCTTCGAATCTTTTTTAGGTTTAGTAGTCGTCTTCGGGTGCGCTTATCGCATCACCTTCTCTTTTAGTCATGCTCTTAGCTGGTTAAACTGTCGCAAAAGTCGGTCGTAAGAGAAAGAGAACTGTTATACAATCTCTGAAATACGTTATATAATTTTTGAAAACAGCGACAAGATACCGATTAAGTACAAGAAGTACACGACGAACAACCGTTTGACGTGGTAAAGGTATGTTAAATGAAAATCCATAAAGTGGCAGGGGGCGCGTCCTTCTGCTTAGCGATTTTGCACCGCGCTGATCAAGGGGCAGGGAGGTCGGGATGGTTCATTTCCTGAACGGAAAATACACCTGTATTTGCGTTCCTTTTCCCGGTTCGCTTTGGGCTATGATTCGGCCTTCGTGGTTCTCCACGATTTTTTTGCAGATGGCCAGCCCAAGACCGGTACCCTCGTAGGCGTTTTTTTTGTGTAGGCGTTGAAAGAGTCGGAATATATTTTCGCTATGTTCGGGATCGAAGCCGACACCTTTGTCCGCGACGGTCAATAGCACATATTCCGACGGGGATAGATTCAGGCTTTCGTCAATTTTATGGAACGGTAAAATTTCTGAGGTGATGCTTATATCCGGGGCTTCATCGTGTTTTTTGTATTTGAGGGCGTTCGAAAGCAGGTTGGTGAACAACTGCTCCAACTGAAACTCGGTACCAGTAATGGAAGGCAGTTCGGGTATATTGATTGTGGCTTGGGTCTCCTCGATTTTTTCGCTGAGGTCGTCGAGTACCTTATCGAATATAAGGTTAAGGTCGATGATATGCATTGATTCTACTTCATCGGCCAACCTGGCGTAAGATAAGAGATTGCGGATCAAGAGCTGCATCCGGTTCGCTGATCCGTCAATTTTCTCGAAATAGGTATGGCCCCTTTCTGATAGGTTTTCTTTGTCCGCATCTGAAAACCGGCTGATGAACATCTGTATCTTCCGCAGAGGCTCCTGAAGGTCGTGGCTTACTACCCGATTAAACGATTCAAGTTCCGCGTTCGTCCGTTCAAGCTCCCGATTGTGTTTTTGGAGTATACGCTCATTGGATATTTCTTTGGTGATATCTCTAAGGATGCCGACCATAAAGTTTTCCCCGTTCTTTTCAAAGAAATGGCCTTCCATCATTATATCCTTTAATTCGCCGGCCAAGGTGTTTATCCGATATACTTTGCGAATGTCTTTTTTCTTCCGGAAGGTCTGGGTTAAACTTTCGTTGAAGCGCTGCCTATCGTCAGGATGTATCATTGAAGTAAGCAGGGCCAACGAGGGTTCGTCTTTCTCCATATCCATACCCAACAGACGAAAGCAGTTGTCGCTATAGGTCAAATTTTCGGTGGCAAGGTTATAGCTGTAGCTTCCTAGACCGGCTACCGACTCGGCATCACTGAGTACGGTATTCTGAATAGCAAGGCGTTCAGTGGCCGCTTCTAATTCTTTTTCGGCCGATTTGCGCAAGGTTATATTTTGGGAAACTATGGTAACGCCATCCCCTAGCTTTAAGACTTCGTTACAGAAATAGAAATGTCCTTCGGCCAAATCGTACTCTTTTTCATATTCCATAGCTTCTCCCGAAGCGATTACCTTCTGGTAGTTCTCGAATTCCCCGTTTTCAAAAAGATGCGGGTATTCGGCAGATATCAGTTTACCTGTTATTTCTTCAGCTGTGTGGCCGGTCAATTCGATAACCTTGTCGTTCGTGTATACAATTATAAAGTCAACAATATCTCCGTCAGCGTTGCGCACCGCCTCGAAATAACTGATTACATATTGTATCGAGCCTAGCATATTCTGTAAAAAGGAATCGGTACGTTTCAGTTCAATATTTTGAGCTTCTAGCTTTTCGTTCAATTGCTTTAGGGAGTCTGCAGCTTTCTTGTCCGAAGTGATATCCCGAGAAGTCGCAGTAATACCGTCTTCCGTAGGAGCAAAGGTCGAAATGAACCATCTTTCGGCGCCGTCGATTTCATAATTGATTTCGCGGGTCTTGGTCTTGTCAGTTTGAATGACTTCGATCAATAGGTCAACGAGTCCTTTTCGTAGGGTATAGGGATATACTTCGGATAGTCTTTTATCTATTATATCGGTAGCCGGTCGCCCTGTCAGCGCTTTCGCCTGCCCGTTGACGTAGGTAATCTTAAAATCCGTAGTCTTTCCATGGTCATCTGATAGGGGAACCAGATAGAGGATCATGTTATCCGTATTTTCAAGTATGTTTTGAAGAAAGCTACGGGTGAGCGCCATTTTTTTCCGATCCGAATTTATTCTGGAAAATGCAAACATCAGGATGCCCAAAGCGAAGAGTGCCAAATACAGAATTTTGATAGGGGTAAAGGTCATATCGGACCGGTAAACCTCCCTACGCTTTTCCAAAAGTTGGCGTTCCGTGGCGATCATTCGCGACTGTATGTTCTCAAGACTTTTGAAATGGGTCTCAATAGCGCGTACTTTATGGGAAAGGGCAGCCGATTTTCCGATGCCATCCGTGATTTCTGGATCGAGAGCCTTTAGTTCTGTAAAAAGCTTGTCTCTAAAATCGCTTATTTGAATCAAGGATTTTTGTTGCTCGGGGTTGTCCGCGGTCAGGGTATTTAGTCGCTTGAAAGAGAATTGACTTTTGTTTTTAAAATTAACGATATCCGATAGATAACTGCTATCGAGCGAAACAAGGTATTTGATGGCTGCGGATTGCGAACCGGAATAGCTGCCGAACAGCATGTTGATCTCGTTGATTATTTCTTGGGTATGCGTGACCAGTTCGGCCGATTGACGCTGCGCGCGGTTCTGTTGGAAAGAGGCGTTCGAAATAAAGAAAAGTACGACGATGGCCAATACCAAAAGCAAAACATAAGGCATCACACCCGTTTTCTTTCTGCCTAGGTTATCGAACAACCCCATTTTTCAAGAATTAAATACGGAAAAGAAAATTGGCCTTGTCCATCGCATTTTCACGATATTGCCAATTGCGCTTGACCACTTGACCAATGGTTTTTTTGAGCTCTTCAAACTTGTTCGGCTTATTGATGTAGATGTTCGCGCCGTTCACAAAAGTTTCTTCGATATCCCTTTCCGAGGAAGAGGTCGAATAAATGGCTACTACCAAATCTTTTAGTTCGGGGTTTTTCCGTATTTCCCGCAAGCACTGAAAACCGTCCATGACGGGCATATTTAAATCCAAAAAAATCAGCTGGGGCCGTTCGATGTTCGGCTCCGACAGATAATCCAGCAGCTCTTGGCCGTTATGGAATTCCGCTAGTTCGGTCTTGATCTCTATTTCTTGCAACGCATCGGCAAAGAACATTCTGTCGTCTTCATCGTCGTCAACAAGTACAATTTTCATTGGGGACGTACTCATTATAGGTTACTCTGTATGGATTGAGTTTTCAGGTTGTCTGTCTTCTTTCGATAATACGTAAAAAAGTGGTGGGGGTAAGCCCTGTTGTTTTTTTAAACTGCCTTGATAAATGCGCCACACTACTGTAATCAAGCTTATGGGCAATATCGGTCAGGCTGTTTCCACCAACCAATAGCAATTTTTTTGCGTATTCTATCCTGCGCAAGATAACAAAATTCTCAATGGAAGTGTGCGTTTCCTCGGAAAAACGGTTGGACAGTGATGAATACGAATAGCCCAACTTTTCCGATAGGTAAGCCGATATTTTTTCTGTTCGTGCAGTGGGGGAACTCAATAGCTCTTCTATGGCGTACTTTATGCCTTCTACCATAGTTTCGGTACCCTTTCCGATCAGGGCGATACCGTAGGATTTTAGCGCCTCATCAATCTGTAACCGCTTTTCATCGGTAAGTTGACCGTGAACGCTCAGTTCACCTTGATCGTTCAGGCTAAAGGAAATCCCCAGCCCATTCAACTGTTCGGTAAGTATGGTTCGGCATATTTCTAAAGGATTGTAACGGATACGAAAATGTGCCATGCGTTGGTCAAAGGAATTACAGTGTAGCTTAGGGGGGGATGAATAGTGAAACGTGGATATATCCCCAATTCTATTCCATGTCAAATTTTTCTTTTGGGATGGCCTTGAAAAACTCAGCGGTATCGAAATCTGCACTGGGCCCGTATGCCATGAGAAAAGTACCTTTAATACCATCTTCCATTTCTAGGGCATACAAAATAGAAAGGTCCGACGGGTTGCTCATACCTTCATAGCGATGTTGTTCTATCGCCTTGATATCCCGCGGCGAATAAGCGTTCTTTGATTTGGTATCGATCAATTTCCCCGAATCATGGCGAAAGTCATGGGTAAACCCTTGGTCTTCATACTTTCGGATGAGGTCTATTTCGTGTTTTGCAAATTCTTCCATGTGATTTCGATTATTTGAGTAGCTATAAAGGGAGTCGATTTTTGTATCTGAGCAACGAATGCTAATATAAAATAAAAAACGGACGATTTCATAAGAAAAAGTCCGTTTCATTACTATTTTTTAGATGCAACTACCGATTAGTTGTCATCAACGGCATCTTCGATTTCATCTCCAACGTCGTCTGCGGCGTCTTCGATATCGTCACCGGCATCTTCCATTGAATCCTCGACTTTTTCGCCTGTGGTCTTTTCCCTGCAACTGTTCAAGGTGCTAACCGAAAATGATAAGGCAAATAGCATTAAAAATAAATATACTGACTTTTTCATGGTAGTGTAATTAAAGGTTAAACTTTATTTGAAAAATTCTTAAATCTTTTTTCGTCCCGTGAAAAGGGTGATAACGAACAATACCAAAAAAATAAAGAAAAGGATCTTGGCAATGCCTGCTGCTCCTTCCGCGATACCGCCAAATCCGAAGACGGCTGCCACTATAGCCAAAATTACAAAAATTACTGTCCAACGTAACATAATATTATGGTTTAGGTTAATACTTGCTTAAAACACTCTTAAAGTGTCTTAATTTCTTAGAATGTAAAGATGTACAATGAAAATAATTGCATTTGACCCTATCCATTTTAAAATTGATGCATCTACAAGCCCTATTTTGTAGGTCATACCGCGAGGTTCTGTAATCGAAATATAGCTAGGATACTCCGAGTTCGGGACCTGATACATCTTTTTGCGCGATACAATTAATGGCGTGCTTAAAGCATCAAATAGCTATTCAGCATGCCGGCACATTTTCAAATGGACACAAAAAAAGGATGGAAAATCCATCCCTTTTTAGCTATAAAATTTTAAACCATTACGCGATATCCTCAAGACTTTTAATATTCATGAGTCCGGTGTTGATTTTATTTCGCTGTTGTTGCAGCAAAGCTTGGGTACTATTAGGCAAACTAGTTTCCTTTAGTACTTCATCGTAGGCCTCAATAGCCTTTTTCTCGCCTTTGATTGCCTCTTCAAGCATCGCCTCCTCATCATCCGAAGAAAAAAGACTTTTAAGATCCATCCAAGAGCGGTGCGCTTTTCCGGTTAAACTATCTCCTTTTTCCACCTCTTGTCCAAACTGCTTTATTTCAGATTTCAGGGCGTGTCCAAAATCATAACGCTCTTGTGCCTTGCCCGCGAAATAACGTTTTAGGTTTCCGTCATCGACATTATCCGCGGCGTTTTTAAAACCTTTTTCGGCGTCGTAGGTATTTTCCAATAAATCATTCAATTTTTTTCCAACTTCTTCTGTATATGTACTCATAATTCGTGAATTTTGGTTAATGGAACAATTTGTTCTAGGGATGTGTTCCAAAAGCATCTTTTAAAAATATAAATCAAAACTACTTGGATACTGAAATTATGATGGATGCTAAACCCTTTAAAATTGACGTTGTTGCCAATCTGTTCAAATGCGTTACGATTCGATGCAATACAGTGCGCAAGCTATTCCGATTAAGGGGAAATTCAGAAGTAGTAAAAACAATCCGTAAAAAGTAAAGAGGATGATACGAAAAGGAACGCGCGTACAATGGAAATGGGGCAAAGGCACTGCAGAAGGTGAAGTAGTGGAGACCTACACTTCTAAAACGACAAAAACTATCAAAGGGTCTTCCATAACTCGCAACGGCGAAAAAGAGGACAAGGCACTGTATATCAAACAGGACGATGGCGACCATGTGCTCAAGAGCGAAAGCGAAGTGAACCGCGTAGCTTAATAGGTAAGCAAATAAAAATGGCCTCGACGCAAGTGCATCAAAGCCATTTTCTAACAACCAACCAAACTATTTTTAGACCTGTGGTATTTGTGTACCACCTAATATTTTTAAAACCACTAACCTGACTTAGTGTACTTTTACATTTCAAAAGTAACCTTACTGATGCCTTGCGTGTTGCTGTATCGCTATTTAGTTTGACTGTAAAATTATTTTCAGGAAGTTTATTTATTTACCTATGAAAAGTATCATCAAATTTTTTAAGCGTACCTATTACAATGTGTTACAGAGCATTGCCTTTTATCCAGTGCTGATCAGTCTGCTGTACGGGGTTGCCGCGGTCATCTCTTTGAAGGTCGATAGTTCGGAGCTGGTGGCCCAGATGAAGGAAGATGCATCCTATTTTTTTATTCAGGACTATGATACGGTTCGGGCCATGCTTTCTACGTTTATCGGGGGTATCATTTCGCTCACGGTCTTCAGTTTTTCAATGGTCATGGTCGTTTTGGGCCAGGCTTCGAGCGATTTTTCGCCACGTTTGTTACCCGGTCTGATATCGAACAAAAAGCACCAGATCATCTTGGGCATTTATGTGGGTACGCTGCTCTTTTGTACACTGATTTTGCTCTCGCTGGGCGCATACGGTAGCGATTCCAGTGCCGTGGGACTATCGGCCATGTTGGCGGCTTTGACGTCAGTGCTCTGTATCGTGCTGTTCATCTATTTTATCAATACCATCTCGAGCGCCATTCAGATACACAATATTATCGACGAGATCTATCAGCGCTGCAATTCGTATCTGGAGGATGAGCTGGAAGAGAATGACCCTACAAAAATTGCACTACAATATATAGATACCGACGGATGGAAAACGATAGTCGCCGATAAAACGGGATATTTTAAGGGCTTCGATCGCGTGCTGATGTCAAGGCCTATAAAGGAGGATGACAACCAGATCGAAATCGTACCGTACCTCAATCAACACATTTGGAAAGGGGATGTTGCCCTAAGGGTAAAAAACGATATTTCTGAGGATGCCCATAAAAATCTTTTGTTCTGTATGGATATTTCTTCGGATAGGCATGAAGACGACAAGGGTATCGGCGGCATGATTAAATTGATGGAAATTGCCGTTAAGGCCATGTCGCCGGGTATCAATGATCCGGGCACGGCCATTGATGCGGTAATTAAACTGGGAAGCCTGCTTGCCGAATTTTTGCGTTTTCCGCATATGGTATCGACCACTTTCGATCAGGGAAAACTGATTTTGATAGACAAAAATACGCCTGCCAAAGAGCTGATGCGAATCTTGGTACAGCCCATACGCCTATACGCCAAACAAGACAGTACCGTAATGTACGAGCTTATCCAAGCGCTGCATTTCATGCATCGTGCCCCCGGCCTGTCGAACGATAACCGGCAAGCCGTGGCGAACGAGTTGGATGCCTTGCGCAGCGACCTTGAAAAAAATATCGAGAACGAGGTCGATAAAGAACGTATACTTGAACTTTTTGAAGATTAAAAAAAACTATTGACTCATTGGGTTAGGCCAGTTTTTTATGCCGCGATGCATAGTATACTAAATCAGGGGTTTGCAACGTTAGAGGTTTGACTTGAAACCATACCGACCCCGATGAAAACCAACAATACCTTTCTAATTCCTTTCGCTCTACTTTTTTGCGGCCTAACTTTTGCGCAGCAAACAACGCAGACGCAACAGTCACTGCAGATGCAGCAAGCACCGCAAAATAGCAAAACCAACAAAATCACCGAAATTGTTATTGACCTAAATGACGAAAATGGCATCGACCCAGTGCAGATCGAGAAGTATAACACGCTTAAAAAAGGACAATTCTTCCGGCTGAAAATCGATAACGTCAATACTTATTTGTACGACGTCAGCGTTGTCAACGAAGATATCGATACTGCGGCGGAACTACCGGCGAGCTTATTGGACCTGGTGGATTTTGGAGGCATCAAATCCTCCATGGGAAATTTGAATTCCGTAAGTGAGGTCGTGAAGAAATTCGTGGTCCTTGATACCGATGCAGGCCTGCAATCTTTGAATGCGGGCAGCGTACAGACGGCCGAGGACTTAAAAAAGTATTTTGCCGGATTGAAAAGTAAGGCCAAGCTAGCCTTTACTACCATCGATACCCGGAATACCGAAGTCGACGCGATTTTCGTAAAGGCCGAAAGTTTTCAAAACACAATGACCACCGTTGAGAGAAACATATTCGGCGCGACCCCTTCAAAACAGGACGTAAAAGTGACGCTCGTATCCTTCAACGAAGCAAAAGAGGCTATTCAAGAAATCAAATCGGAGCTGGTACAAGAAAATGGACAGTTTCTGACGGTCACTGAAATCAATAAAGAGAGCATTGCCAAAAACAAGGAATTAAAAGCATCAAGTTCCGAAATCAAAATGGTTTATGGGGCTTTGATAAAAGCATCCGACGACCTCATTGCCCAGTTATCTGCAGAAAACTATGGTGCATTTTCTGCAATACTTATTGGGGTGCTTAACAACCTTGATTTCAGCTATACTACCCTACCTATCCAAAGATATAACGATGTCAACGAATTGGTGATCAGCATGAAACCTAGGGATAAAAACGCAAAACTATCCGGGTATTCGACAGTGCTGCGCATCCCTGATATCGCGAAATCCTTTTGGGGTGTCAGTACCGGTTTTTATGTGACTGGAAATCCTGAAAACAACTATTCAGTAGTCGAACGCGTGGAAAACGGACAGACCCTTTTCGATTTTTTGGAAGAGGATACTGCCAGCGTAGAACTCGGTATCAACACCATGATACGATACGGGCAAAGGCTCGGCGAAATTTTGGATACCCCAACCTTCTGGCATTTCGGCTTTGGCGCCGGACTCAGCATCGACCAAAAGTTCAAGCCCCGTCTCATGGCGGGCACCGGACTCGCCTTTGGCAGCAAGAACAAACTTTTCATCGATGTCGGGGCGATTCACATGTATTATGATACCTTAAGCAAGGCGTATACACTGAAAGCCAATACCGTTTCACCGAAAGACTTTTTGGTCAACGCAACTAAGATCAACGGGTATGTTTCTTTGGGGTATTTGATTAGAATTTAGCCTTTAAAGCCACAGCCTTCTAGTATCTAGTGCCTAGTATCTCGGTTCTAATAGCGCAGCGATACCGTTTATTTTATTCATCCAACAAATATCCGATATTCTCCATATTCGCGGTATGATAGGCCACTAAACGGTTGAAGGACATCATATAAGCGAGTTCCCTTACTTTTTTCTTGACCCCATTTTCGGTGGCGATATGATGTAGGTTTTCGGTAATCTCCGTAACGATGGAATCAATAGTGTTACCGGGGTTCACGTTTAAGGCGCGCAAGTGTTCTGAAGAATCCTCTTCATTGGCGCAGCTGAACTTGACGTAGTTCATTAAAAGTTGTTGTTCACGCTCCGAAAGAAAGCTGATGTCGCTGTCGTTGAAATAATGGTTCACCTGTTTCGCAATGGCGTA
>RCMY010005996.1_pt1 | contig 10231 bp, 8 predicted proteins | sample 2041341 | NCBI WGS metagenome assembly RCMY01 (sample SAMN09708234, study PRJNA481090) | Marine sediment metagenome, whole genome shotgun sequencing project.
TAGGCACTGTCTGTGTTCCTGTTTCCATAGCCCTGAAATCTATGTTATCCCATTGAATGACTGTATGGGACTAGGTTGACACGTAGGGCAACCCAGGTGAGAATCTGAGGGTACTTATCGAGCAATTCAGACAGTTTTTTAATTGCTGACCGAATTAGTGTCCGGCACAAAAATCGAAAATACTTGCCTGAGCATTGCGGGTCTCTCGCATGCGAAAATCCTCTTGGTCGGTTTGTTTTTGTGGCAACTTAAACATAACAAAAGGCAAGGGGATTTCTTATATCTTTCGCAAAGTAATTCTGCCACTACAGGTGTTTACACGTTTCTGGACGGGCACGAGCTAGGGACGACCTTAGGAAACCGGCAAGCGCCACTGAGAAGCTTTCATTATGGCGGAGCCAATCGCACGGTATGACAGAATCTCCCGTCTCAGCATCGTCGTCACCCCACTTTATTTCCGACACGCTGAAGTCATTTGTGAAAGGAATGGCACTGCGCCTGGATGGCAGGCTGTCCATTGACATCGAACCGGATATCGACCGCACGCTGTTGTTTAAAGAGATGGTTGCACTGTTGAGCGACGCGCTAAGATTTGGATTGCCTGGGCGAAAGCGTTTAAGTCCGATTTATTAGAGAATTGAAGGTGCTCAAACAAAAAATCCCCGCAGCAATCTGCGGGGATTTTTATTGAGCCACTTTGATTAAAGTGCCTACCGGAGGTTTGGTGCAACCGGTGGGGAGTCAGCGAGAACTGGCGTCGAAGATGAATTCCCCTTGCCGAGCCCAATGTAAGCATTACCCTGCGCGTCTCTGTTTGCGGGAGTATCTGAAGTCCATACAACGTCATCAACGTACATTGATTGATTTTTTGGAGCGCCTCCGTTCCAGTAGGCCCCGTAAAATGAACCGGGAACTTGATAGCCAGATGCAATAGTCGGAGTCTTGGTGTCTTCCAGCACTAGTTTGCCATCGTGCCATACTCTGAAAATACCGCTACCAGCTGCGGGGGAGAATTTGAAGTACATTTCAACGGCTTGCCACTTTCCTTTACTCAGCTTAAATACATTTTCCCAATTCGGATTAGTTCTCACAAACGCAGACATATCGAGCTCATTGGCAGCACCTACGGTCCCATCGCTATACCATGTTATGCCCATGTGCCCAGCGCCATTCTTGCTGCGCATTAGTTTTGACACAGGGCTGGCCCTGAAATCAAAATCGCTTGGAAAATAAAAGTATGCTCTAAACCATACCTCAGAGCCATTCGAGATGCCTGGAGGATATCTGTAATTGCCGCCTGAAGTTTCTCCCTCGCCGCCTGCCGGATAAAAAATCTTACTTGCCTGGCTACCGGAGTGGAAGTAATCTTTAGAATATGAAGTGTTCGTGTATATGGAAAACGCCTGCGCGCCTACGGATCCGTTTTCAAAATCCAATGTCTTTGTCCACGCATGAGATTGCGAGGCAATAAAAAAAATAGCATATGTAAATGCGAGTACGGTTTTTTTCATAATGTGCTTTGTCCTTTATTAAGTAATTTAAAATAGCTTAGTCGCTGCTGGTTTGATGAACAATGTAAATATTGAGAATTGTGATGGAATTCAAAAGCAGAATTTGCATGCATCTGAGTAATAATAGCCAGTGAATGCTTAAATATCTTTGCACTTGTTTACGCTTTTAAGGGTAAAATTACGGGTTTACCGATTTTTTTCGTAGAATAACAAGTGCATGGCAACCAGATAAACCACAGGTATTGAGATGTTGTTAGGCCAAGTGACTGAAACATATGGCGAATTGTTTGTGCTGATAGAATGTTGGTTGGCGCTCCAGCAACCTCCAATGATGACGTTCTAAAGTTTCTGCGGTACGTCATGGGTGCTGCCGTTTTCTGTCAGCACTTAGTTAATGATGCGAACACATATCACTTGAGCGTGATGTTCTGACTATTGGCAACTTCAACACAGCGTGTATTTTACTGCGTCGCGACGCTTACGGAGCATGAGACATGGTAAGTTCACTGGCTTGGTATGCAACAGGTGGGTGTTGGTGGGTATTGATATCTTAGATCGAAGCAGTGCTATTTTTAGTATGTGTAGCTAGTAGGACAGCGGTCGTAATGCTTGAGATCGATAAAACTATAGCGCGCTTACAGTGAGATACCCACCCTGCGGTATTCTCCAAGTTGACTGGCGGTGTTTATTTTTGAGTACCAAGCGCAGGGTAATCGTGTTCTGCGCTTTAATAAACCTTGTCGGAAAGTAATCGCGAAAATCGATTAGCAGGACCATACTAAAGCACTTAAGTCCATCAGGCCTCTGTTCCATTTTGCAGCAACTCTCTGGTCGAAGAAAAGTATGCGATAAAATGAAAAGTGGCATATAGATCGGTAAACAAGCAATTCGAACAATTTTGCTCCCATTTGGCCTACACGGTTAGTTGCGTGCTAACTTAATTCCTCGACGAGCTTGAAGTGATTTCTTACTATCTGAACTTTCGGTATCAATAATTGGCGCATGAATAAACTCATTATTAACGCAGATGACTTCGGCTACTCTACCGATATAAATCGAGCAATTCTTCAGTTAGTAGAAGCAAAAAAAATTACATCAGCGACGGCTATGGCGAACGCACCTGCGTTCGAAGAGGCAGCGATCGAGAGCAAAAATCATCCGCAGTGCTCATTTGGTTTACATTTGGTGTTGACCGAGTTTAAGTCACTTTGCAGGCACCCAGCTTTTTTTGAAAGAGGTCTTATAGATCAAAACGGCGTGTTCACTGGCGAAGAAAAACTTATCAGCTTAAAACCTTGTGTATCCCTGATAAGAGCAGTGGTCGCTGAATGGACCGCACAGTACGAGAAAGCCATTGCATGTGGTATGGAGGTTTCGCATATCGACTCGCACCAGCATGTACATACGATCCCCTGGATATTTCCCGCGTTAAAAATTTTTCAAAAGAGAAACCGAATTAAATCCGTGCGTACCACAAAAAATTTGTATTCAGAAAGGGAGTCTTCAGAATCGAACAGTTTGGTTGCGTTGAAAAGGTTATGGCATTTATCGCTACGTAATCTACTGCCAACAAAGTCGACAGACTATTTTACATCATTTGAAACTTTTCTTAGCTTACTTCAACGTGACCTCGTTCCTAATGGTATTGTGGAAGTAATGTGTCACCCTGGACATTCGCTCTTTGAGAAAGAAACGGCGTTATTGTGGAGTGATTGGGAAGAAAAGTATCACAACAAATTTGAAAAAGTCTCCTATTTTCAACTATGAAATAGGGCGTCGTTATCGAGCGTCAAGATAGATACGGTTGATAATGTCTGACGCTATACCGAAGAAAGATAAGTAATGATTGGTTTACATCAAAATGGCTTTTTTTGAAGAAAGACTTTTCTACGTACAACGAGTTCAATTTGTTCCAGGTCTGCTACACTTTCTTACTTGATGAGTAGATTCACTTCATTCTGCGTTTAACTGGAGTTAAATAAGTAGTGTCTTGTATACAAGTGTTTTCAGATTATTTAGTAGAAGTCGACCAAGTTACGCGGGAGCAGTGGACGCACACCATCGCTCAATTTAAAGATGCGACGATTTACCAATCGTGGAGCTATGGCTCTATCTGCTGGACCGAGGAACGCTTGAGCCACATCGTTTTGAAACGAAACGATAAAGTTATAGCGGCTGCGCAGTTGCGAATAGTAAGCGTACCTTTTTTGAAATTCGGCATTGCTTATCTGCCGGAAGGCCCGCTATGGAATCGGCATGATCGAACATCAGATGTGAGTGATTTAGTCGCGGTAACGCGAGCCATAATCACAGAATATGTTCGGAATCGAGGATTGTACTTACGAATAATACCCACCATCGTTGATGATGAGAGGCATACTATTCGCGATTTGCTACAAGTTCAAGAATTGCAATGGCAGGCTGAGGTACAAGGATACCGCACATTTTTTGCAGATTTATCATTACCTGTAGATGAAATACGGAAAAGCTTTCGCGGTAATTGGCGGGGTCATTTAAACAAAGCAGAGAAGAATGGCCTGCAGATAGTCGAAGGAGATTCAGACGAGCTTTACTCCGCATTTACTAGCCTTTACAAGGAAATGCATCAACGCAAGAAGTTTAAAGAGCAGGTTGATGTAGATGAGTTTAGAGAAATCCAGAGAGCTCTTGAAAGTCAGTGCAAGTTACGAATTTTCTTATCTATGCATTCGGGCCAACCGATATCGGGGATAGTGGTTTCAGTACTTGGAAGCAAGGGTATTTATTTATTGGGTGCGACAAGTAATGAGGGGATGAAGTTAAAAGGATCCTATCTGACGCATTGGAAAGCGATCGAGTGGATGAAAACTCGAGGCTGCGAAGTCTATGATCTTGGTGGGATAGACCCTAAAGCTAACAAAGGAACGTACGACTTCAAAGCGGGATTAGCCGGTAAAGCTGGCAGGGATGTTGTTCATGTTGGTCAGTTCGACCTGGCGCCAAATCTGTTCAGTAAGTATACGATTAGTGTGGCCGATAAGTTCAGGCGTTTGGTCCAGTAGCGTGGAGTTCAGCTGATAACTCCGTGAGTAATTTGAATTTCTAAAGTTAACTATAACTGTATATTTTTCTCTGCCGAATGAAAAAATCGCGAGCTACTGTTGTACATCTTACTGAAGGTTTTAGCTGGGCAGGAATAGAAAACCATCTCTTTCATCTGCTTCCTTCGCTGTCATTTTATAGTGACTTCAATATTGTTTTTGGCGCATTCCATAAAGGTCAAATCACGAATAGGCTAAGAGAAAAAAAGCTAGAAACTTACACCCTGAACCGACGCAGTACGCTCGACCTATCGGTGTTTGTTCGGCTAGTTCGGCAGCTGAAGCGTCGTAACGCCGATATTTTGCACATGCATGGCTACCTCTCCGTAATCTATGGAATACCGACTGCTTTATTAGCAAGAGTCCCAATTAAAGTTGTTACTCTTCATGCGGATCCTCTACCACTGGGACGCGGTATTGCACAAATTAAGCTGCGCATCTTTCTCTATATTGCTTTCCTGCTGATCAAGTGGACTAACACACAGCTTATCGCAGTCTCTGAAGATATTGCTAGATCCCATAAAAAGGTCTGTAAATTGAAAGCGGAAAATATAAGAGTTATACGTAATGGTATCTCTATTGAAGAGATTCATTCCCAAGTTAGTCCTCAGGTGACTAGTGAGAAAGATATCGCTAAGCCAGTAGTCGGCATTGTTGGCAGGATTGATAAAAATAAGGGTCATATCTATTTTATCAAGGCGGCAGAACAATTGGTCTCCATGGGAATTGATGCAAAGTTTTGGGTTATTGGGGCAGGTCCGCTTGAGGAGTCGCTGAAAGAGTATTGCGCGAAATCTAATATGGAAGCTCATATAGAGTTTTTCGGATTTAGAGAAGATATCCAGCGATACTTGGCTCAACTTGATGTGATTGTTATACCTTCACTTCATGAAGGTATTCCTTACACAATGCTGGAAGCGATGTCACTGGGTATTCCTGTAGTTGCGAGCGCAGTTGGTGGTATACCTGAGGTTATCGAAGATTCTGTAAATGGCTTCTTAATACCGATTAAAAGGCCTGATGAAATTGTTTCGCGCGTTAGAAGTATTCTGCAGGATCCACAGCTTGGTGAACGAATCTCAACCGCTGCGTTGCGAACCGTCAGCGAGCGGTTTTCGAGTACAATTATGGCAGAAGCTACCAAGCACGCTTACTATGATTATTTAGATGCTAATGTTCGCAGTGAGCGAGGAGGCAGTGCCTAGTGTCCAGAGTGGCTGCGCGCCTTAGTAACCACATGCATGGCTCCATACTATTAAAATTTGTATATCGCGAAATTGGAGCTGACAGATTATAGCTGAGCCTAAATTGCATCTCGCGAAAAGACAAAACCCTATCTTCATAAAGCCTGCTATGTGGAGTAGTTTCCGGTTTGAAAACGGAGTTTAAGCTGAAATAATGTCAATATGTTATTAACTGCAAAGCTAAAAGCGATAAGTAGAAAGCTACGAACAGTTGGCCTACGTCGTACTACGGCGCTCGTACTGATTCATTTTAGAGATATTATCCTTTATAGGAATCATTTGATCTACTACGTGAATTTGGCCGCCTATACTTCAAATGACTATCTACACGAAGTGCATCTGAGTACTGCGGAAGCACATAATATGGATGAACTGGCGAGTGATGATTTAGAAGCAATAAATAGCTATAGCGGCGACCAATACCTAAAGCTAATGCATGATAAATTCACGAAGAATTGGGTTCTCCATATAGGCTATGTAGACGGTAAACTAGGAGGAGCGGCTTGGGTGCTTCCCGACTTTTCTGAGTTCAAAACGCGCAATATGCAATATATTGATAAATCTGTATCGATCATTGACTGCTGGACTATTCCGGAGCACCGGGGAAAGAACGTATATCCTTTTTTGCTGACACGTATTGTAGAAAAACTCCGAGTCGGAGCCTTAGACAGAGTGTTTATCGAAGTTAACGAAAGAAACTATGCATCAATAAAGGGTATTGAGAAAGCCGGGTTTCAACGTTTCTCCAGAATCGGCGAGCCATAATTGAATGTGGCGTATTGGTAGTTCAACCTATGTCAGGGTAGTTGCACGCCCTTATTAAAGCGGTTCTAAAAATCCGAGGGGAACGGAAACAACGGCGTTAATAGTGTAGTCCCTTGAACGAAGAGAATCAGTATTAGAGAAAATTCTGTCACCCCAATACCGGTCGATTACCGGATTTGCAAAAGAAGAAGATAAAGCAGAAGGAAACCTGTATAAATGGCGGCAGCGAGCCAAAAATGAGGGAAAGCTGATGCCGGAATCTGATCACATGCCGGAGAGCTGGACATCGAAGGACCAGTATTCCGCGGTCGTCGAGACGGCGGCGATGAACGAGGCTGAGATCGCTGAGTCTTGCCGCCAGTGAGGCGTATTTCCTGAGCAATTGCGGGGCTGGCGTATGGCGTGTAAGCATGCCAACCACTGGAGTCGAGCGTCCGGGAAGCAGCTCAAAGACGCGACTTGAGCTGATCTCAAACAGGTTAAACAACTGGAGAAGCACCTGGACAATAAGAAAAAAGGTCGATGCGATGTTCGAAGAGGGAGAGGAATATTGATCCCGCATGAGTATCCCGTACACGGCTATTCAAGGCGTGCGAAGAAACTGGTATTGCGTCCAGCACATTCCGCCGCTGGTAGACGGCCGGCTCGGTGTGTGACGACGGGCGACAGACTGTCGTTCGCGCCGGAGCCGGCCAACAAACTGAATCTGCGTGAGCGGGAGGAAGTGGTTGCGCTGTTTCACATGCCGGAGTACGAGAATTTTCCGCCGAGCAAGATGGTACCGCAATTAGCTGATGAAGCTGTATATGGCGCATCAGAATCAACACGTTGCTGCTTGATTCATGAAGCTAGCGAGCAGCATGATCTAGGCCGGGCACTTTCACGTCAGGAGCGTTCCGAGTCTGCAAAATACGTAGCGAATGAACCGAACCAGATAGGGTGTCGGGACATGACGTATTTGAAAGGGACCAGTGAGAGGCTTGTTCTACTATCTGTACATGATCATGGACTTGTTCAGCCGAATGATAGTGAGCTGGGAAGTGTGGAGTTTAAATCAATGCGTAAAGCAGCTATGTTGGAAGGGTGCCTAGGTAACCCGGATGTGTTGCACGCTGACAATGGATCGCCACAGAAGTCGTACACGTTTCGAGTAAAACTGGAGCAATTGAGCATCAGTGCTTCGTATCGCTGACCGCGGGCGAGCAACGCTTTTGCTTATTCAGAGCCATTGTTCTACACCACGTGATTCCGTCCACCTTACCCGGTCTCTGGCATGACGGGATTAACCGTCACATTGTGCTCAATCTCTCACCCCGTTCGAACGCCACACGGAAGGATATTGCTATACTGGAATAACCAAAAGCAGTTTACACAAACGCAAAAGCCGCCAAATTGACGCGCTGGCGCGGAGAGACTCGCAATTGGAGCTGGCAACCAGTGATGGCGCTAAACCTTGATCCAACGGTGTCACCAAGCGGCAAAGAATTAGAGCAGCCCGCATAGTGAAAACGAGCAACTATATTGACAAACATCGAGCTTGATTTGCTGCAGTCTGCACAGCTAATTTATAGTTGGAAATATATAGCGTGGCACGCCATACCACACCACGATGAGTAAGTAATAAGCTTGCTCCTTAGGCCGCTGGATTTATTATCAACTAACGACTATCTTCATACCATGCAAATTTTGATTACTATCTGTCTATTTGGGGCGGTCTACAGCTACTTTCTGTATCCCCTCATTTTGTTCGTCTTGCCCAAGCGGCACCGTCAAGGCGTCTCGCCTGCTAATAATTCGTCGGCCACAAAAATTTCGCTAATAATCACGGCGCACAACGAAGAAAAGCGCATAGAGGACAAGCTGCGAAACACCTTCGAGCTGACATATCCTCCCGAGTCGCTTGAAATTATCGTCGCTTCCGATTGCTCTACCGATCGCACTGATGAACTAGTAGAAGCCTACGCTAGCCACTGCGTGCGGCTGGTGCGTGCGGACCAACATCTAGGCAAAGAGTACGCACAGTGGTGCGCTATTAAGGAGTGCAACGGCGAACTCATCGTTTTCTCGGATGTTGCCACTTTGATTCCAACCGAAGCATTGCAAAAGCTGGTGGCATTATTTGACGATCCAAAAGTTGGCGCCGTTTCCAGCGAGGATCGCTTTATCAGCGACGATGGCAAACTGGCAGGTGAGGGTGCTTACGTGCGCTACGAAATGTGGCTTCGCGGGCTGGAGTCGCGGCTTGCAGGTCTAGTTGGCTTAAGCGGTTCATTTTTTGCAGCGCGGCGGGAAGTCTGTCAGCAATGGGATACCGAATCGCCAAGCGATTTCAATACTGCGCTGAACTGTGCCCGTGCCGGGTTTATTGCCATTTCCAGCCCGGAAGTGTGCGGCCACTACAAAGACGTGGCGGACGAGAAAAAAGAATACGCGCGCAAAATTCGAACTGTTATACGTGGCATGACGGCACTGGGCCGCCATACCGAGGTGCTTAATCCGTTCCAGTTTGGGCTATTTGCTTTTCAGGTGTGGAGCCATAAGGTCATGCGTTGGGCGGTGCCGTGGTTTATGTTGCTGCTGTTTGTAGCGACGCTAATGACGCTGCAGCAGTCTTGGTTTATTCAGTTGCTATTTGTTGGCCAAGTTGGGTTTTATAGCCTGGCATTTTTGGGAGCTAAAAGCGCAGCGTGGCGAGAGAACTCTCTGGTGCGGCTAATCTATTATTTCGTGCAGGTGAATATTGCATTGGCACACGCTACCGTTTCGTACTTCTCCGGTAAGCGCATGACTACCTGGACTCCCTCGAAGCGTTGAGGTGCCCTTTAGTGTTTAGTCGTCTGCCACCCGTTGGCCAACCCGTTAGATTAAAGCGTGACGCAGTGGCTGCTGCGCCGATTGCCGCAGGTTATGATGCGACATTTTTGCAGTCTGGTACAGCGGCTTTAGGTTTAGCTCTACAAGCTGCAGCTCACCGCGCGGCTGTCCCAAATCCCCATGTGTTAATTCCGGCCTACGCCTGCCCTGATTTAGTCAGCGCTGCGGTATTTGCCGGCGTGCGGCCAGTACTTATTGATCTTGAGCCAGACAGCACCTACATGTCTCTCGCTGCCTTGCAGCGGCAAATCAGTTCTTCAACCGTTGCGGTGATTGCCGTTAATTTTCTTGGTATACCCGAACGGTTGCAAGAGATAGCAGGTTTGTTAGAAGGGGGATCGATTGCGCTAATTGAAGATAATGCGCAATGGTTTCCGCCGCCAGAGCGCGCCCTGACCAGTGACTATTGCGTGTTGAGTTTTGGCCGCGGTAAGCCGGTCAGTCTGCTTGGTGGTGGTGTGTTACTGCACCGAACAAGGCTACAAATTAAGCCATCTTCTGCGCAAACGGAGGTTGGTCGTGGCGCTCGGGCGAATACCTTGCTGCGTTTTCTGTTATACAACACGCTACGCAATCCGCTCTTTTATGGCGTGTTGGAGCAACTGCCGTTTTTGAATCTTGGCGCAACCGAGTACAAGCCGTTAACGCAAATCCAGCCGATGGATACGTACCGAACAGGCTTCCTGCGCGCCAATGTAGACGCGCACTTGCAGCGCGGGTTGGAAGTGCAGAAACAGATGCGAGCCATGCTGCAAAC
>RCMY010005997.1_pt1 | contig 10231 bp, 8 predicted proteins | sample 2041341 | NCBI WGS metagenome assembly RCMY01 (sample SAMN09708234, study PRJNA481090) | Marine sediment metagenome, whole genome shotgun sequencing project.
GATCTCGTGGAGAACGAGAAGATTTAAGTGGCAAAAAGATTGCTGAAATCATTGAAGGTGCGGGCTATCGATTGCATAGTCTGACCATTTTGCCGGATGAAGTCGATCTGCTGGCGGGTAAGATGAAAGAGCTGGTGGCAGCCGATGTGGCATTGGTGCTCACCACTGGAGGCACGGGTTTTTCCCCGCGTGATTGCACACCTGAGGCAACACTTTCCGTGATTGAGCGCAATGTTCCAGGAATTCCTGAAGCCATGCGCTACAAGAGTCTGCAAATTACGGACCGGGCGATGCTGAGCCGTGCGGTTGCAGGTATTCGTGGACGGACGCTGATTGTGAACTTGCCGGGAAGTCCAAAGGCAGTGACGGAGTGTCTGGAATTTATTTTGCCTTCGCTCGAACATGGGCTGAAAATCCTGCGCGGTGAGGCAAGCGAATGCGCTAGATAAAAGAGAAATAACGAAATAACAGGCAGGAGAACGTATATGGGACAAGGAAAAGCGGAAGCAATACAACAATGTGAAGTCATTAAAGTGGAGCAAGGTGTTTTTTCAAAAGGGGAACAGTTGATTTCAGAAGAGATGCCGCTTACGGTTTATTTGAATGGGAAAGAAACGACGACGATGCTGTGTTCTCCTATCGATCAAAAGTATTTGGTCATGGGATTCTTGGTTTCGGAGGGAATGATAGCTTCTGTCGATGATATAAAAGAACTCGTGATCAACGAAGATGATGGTCTAGCCTATGTTGAGGCAGATGTAGTGGAAAAAACAGCAGCCGATGGATATTTGCGCCGCTGTTTGACAACTTGCTGCGGCAGAGGCCGTTCGGGCTTTTATTTTGCCAATGATCGTCAGACGACGATGTATAACGAGAGCCAGGCCCTATTCAGTGCCAAGGATATCATAAAGAGTACGGCGACACTGCTCCAAGAAGCATCAGCGACCCATAGCGTAACCAACGGTGTACATAGTGGTGCGGTGGTCAAAGATGGAGAAATTCTCATGTATTCAGAAGATGTCGGCCGGCATAATATTTTTGACAAGCTTTATGGCAAGTGTTTGGAAGAAAAAATGGTGATGGATGATAAATTGATTGTTTTCAGTGGTCGAGTGTCGTCGGAAATCTTGATCAAAGTCAATAAAATCGGAATACCATGTGTCGTTGCCAAGTCTGTGCCGACGACTTTAGCGTTAGGTTTGGCTGAGGATTTGGGGATTACCGTTGTCGGTCGTGTGCGGCGGGATTCATTGTGTGTCTATACCCATTCGAAACGAATTGTTGAATGAAACTTTGCTGCATTATAAAAATAAAATTTCATAATGAAAAAAGAATTGAATTGGTATGACCATTTTAGCCCGTTTAAGGCCCGAAAAAGCTACAGTTTGAGCTGTGGATTTTCGGGCCTTTTTCTATGAAAATCATTTGGAAAAAAACGGAATTCTATCGTAGAGTATAGATAAACAAGTGATATAAGAGCTTGACAGACTCATTAATGGTAAAGTAATATGCTTATAAATGTAGATGATTATTGATTGATATAGCATTATTTATATTTATCAATGCGTAAATAGAATTAATCATTATAGCAAGGTATGAACGGCTTCTTTGTGGGAGAATGCCGAGTTTTAGAATGTTTCGAATGAAAGTCTAATATTACCAAAGCGACAATCAATCAACTATATTTATGGTACGATAAGTACCTGGCAGTATTCAATTATGGAGAAAATCTCTTTTTTTTTTGCAAAATAAAAATTTTGTTGAAGGCAAAGAAATTTTCCTAAAGATTTTTTTAAGGGGGAAACAAAATGTACATGAACAGAAGGAGCTTCATCAAAGCTGCCGGTTTGTCCAGTATAGGCCTTGCGTTAGCTGATTTTGGTTTTGATCTTTCAAAGGTAAAAGCAGCGGCTAAAGAGTTTAAACTGAAGGGGGCTAAGGAATTTACATCGATATGTCATTTTTGTGCATGTGGATGTAGCGTCATTGGCCATGTTAGAGACGGAAAGTTAATAAACTTAGAAGGGGCTACAGACAGCCCAATCAATAGAGGCAGCCTTTGCAGCAAGGGCCTTGGCTATGGGCATATCCCAAATTCAGACCAGCGTCCAAAAACTCCGCTTTATCGTGCCCCGGGCAGTGATAAATGGGAAGAAATCAGCTGGGACGAAGCGATCGAACGTTCGGCTAAAGCCATGAAAAAAGCCAGAGACGAGCATTGGATCGAAAACGAAACAATCGATGGCAAAGAATATGCAGTCAACCGTACGGATGCTTTGAGTTTTATCGGTGGTTCGCAGATCAACAATGAAGAATGTTATACCTTGATAAAAATGACTCGTGCGATGGGTGTCGTATTTACCGATAATCAGACTCGTGTTTGCCATGCGACGACGCCTCCAGCACTCAATGCTGCGTTTGGTCGTGGTGCGATGACGAATCCTTGGGCAGACATGCAAAATGCGAAGCTCATCTGGATCGAAGGCAGTAACATTGCAGAATGCCATCCTATGGGCATGAAGGGCATTATGCGAGCAAAAGAACGTGGTGCGAAAATCATACATATCGATACTCGCTTTACTCGTACTTCAAAGATTGCCGATCATCATATACAGCTCCGTCCAGGAACAGATATTGCTTTTTTGGGCTCGATTATCAATTATGTTCTTGAAAACAAACGCCATGATGAAGAATACGTCAAGCTCAATACGAACGCATATTGTCTCGTGTCAAAAGACTTCTCTTTTGAAGACGGCGTATTTTCTGGCTACAATGAAAAAGAACGCAGCTATGAAGCGCATAGCTGGAGCTATCAACTCGATGCTGCTGGGAAGCCGCTTAAGGCTACAGATATCAACCACCCAGATACGGTTTACAGCAAGTTGAAAGAGCATTATAAACGCTATACCTTTGAAATGGCTTCGAGTATTACAGGGACGCCGGCAGACCAGATTGAAGCTGCGGCAGAACTGCTCGTTACGACAAAACCTTGCGTGATGCTGTATGCTCTTGGCATGACGCAGCATACGGTCGGCGTACAAAACATTCGCTGCTTTACGATCCTTCAGCTTTTGCTAGGGAATATCGGTAAACCAGGAACTGGTATTGACGCAATGCGTGGACAACCAAATGTACAGGGGTCCACAGATTTTGGGATCATGTTCCAGTATATGCCAGGATATCTTTCCTATCCGACGCAGCAGACGTATACGTTGCCGCAGTGGTCGGATACGTATGGCTCTTTTAGAGCAAAATTCTTAATCAATACACTGAAAGCTTGGTATGGCGATAAAGCAACCAAAGAAAACAGTTATGGATATAGCTATTTGCCAATCCGCAACAGCCATCATAATGATTCTCTTTATATTTCTTTTGAAAAAATGCTGGCAGGTCAGATCAAGTGTACGTACATTGATGGACAGAATCCGATGATGTCACAGGCGAATCTGAATCTGACACATAAAGGTCTGTCGAATTTGGACACATTGATCGTCCAGGATGTATTTGTCAATGAAACGGCAGCATTTTGGGAACGTCCAGGCTGCGACGCATCCAAAATCAATACCGAAGTCATTTTCATGCCAGCCTGCTCGTATCTTGAACGCGAAGGCACGATGATCAACTCCATGCGACTGATTCAGTGGCGTATGGCAGGTCCGGATAAAGTCGGCGACTCCAAAGCGGATTTGTGGATCATCGATAAATTGTTTAAAAAAGTTCGTGAACTTTACAAGGATTCAACGGCGAAAAAAGACCGTTCAATTCTGGATATGGTATGGAATTATCCAGACGAAGATATGGCAGAGGCTGTGCTTAGAGAAATCAACGGCTATAATCTGACTACTGGGAAATTATTAAATGGCATCGCTGAAATAAAAGACGATGGAACGACGAGCAGTGGGCTTTGGATCTATGCTGGTGTATTTGCTGGCGACAAAAACCAGGCAAAACGCCGTGGTCAGGCAGATAGAGGCAACATGGGAATCTTCCCGGAATATGCTTGGTGCTGGCCAGATAATATCCATATCCTTTACAATCGTGCATCTTGTGATGAAAACGGCAAACCATTCGATGAAAAAAATAAAATCGTATGGTGGGATGAAGCAAAAGGGCAGTGGGACGGCTATGATCGCCCAGATGTCACCAATCTGAAAGATGGTCCGAATACGCCAGGTGGACAGAAACCGTTCCGTATGACGGGTGAAGGCTTCGGTCGTTTGTTTGCCGCTGATTATAAAGATTTGAATCCAGATATGACAGCCAGAGATCATTCCTATATTGCCGTTGATGGTCCGATGCCGGAATTCTACGAACCGGTAGAAAGCCCGACTAAAAATTCACTGCATAATCAAACGCAGTTCAATCCTTGCGTCGTATATCCGCGTCTGCCGGATATCCAAAGAATCGGCACGAAGGATGAATTCCCGTATGTGCTTTGTACTTCAGGGCTTGCGGAACACTGGTGCTCCGGGGCGATTACCCGTAATATCCCATGGCTCAATGAGCTTACCAAAGAGCCATTTGCTGAAATTTCCGTAGAGCTATCGAATAAATTAGGCATCAAACAGGGCGACTACGTAAACGTAACTTCTGCTCGCGGTGAGGTCAAAGTAAAAGCTATGGTAACGAACCGAGCAAAACCGTTAAAGGTCAATGGTGAAGAAACGCATATGGTTTGGATGCCGTACAGCTGGGGCTTTAAAGGTTTGGCAAAAGGCCCAAGCACAAACGTGCTTACAATCGATGCGCTTGATCCAAATGTTCAGGAACAAGAATTTAAAGCTTGTCTCATCAACATCAAGAAAGCATAAATTAAGGTGGAAAAAGAATGAATAGCAATAACAAAAACCAGGAGCTTATCTCGGCATATCTTGTAAAACATCCGTTTTTACAGGAAATTGGCCAGTTGCCAGCAGCAATTGACTGCATTTTGGCAGAGGTTCACTCAGATGATTTCGTTTTACCGGAAATTACCGGTCAATTGGAGGATTTCAAAAAGGGAATCCCTGTCCTGCAGCATGCAGATATCCAAGCGGCAATCGGTAAGCCGGTAGAAATCGTATTGCGCGAATTGGTCAAAGGTCTTTTGACCGTAGAGATTCCAGACGCGTTAAAAGGCTTTTGCCGTTCCTTGGATGAATACCTGGACAAAAATGCAGCCACAGAAATGATTGGCTATGTTTTATGCCAGGAGTCGGAAAGTGTCCAAAGCTTCAGTGAAAAACAGGGGCTCAATGAAAAAACGGTGAGCTATCTTGTTTGGCATGCAGTTTCTTATGTGGTTTCGCCGCTCGTAAAACAAGTCAGTGAGTGGCAGCAAGCAGAAAACCAGGAAAATGCTTGGGAGCGCAACTACTGTCCGGTTTGTGGGTCACTGCCTTCAATGGCACAGCTCAAAAAGAAGAACCAGGGCCGGGAACGCCATCTTGTCTGTGGCAATTGCGGCTCATCCTGGCACTATAAACGCATTGGCTGCATCAATTGTGGCAATGAAGATTTGAAAAAAATGAGTATACTAGAAATCGAAGCGGAACCAGAAATGCGCCTAGATGTATGCGATGAATGCCATCATTACATCAAAACATATGTGAATGAAGGAAAAGAAGCGGTTTATCTTGCCGATTGGACAACTCTTCATTTGGATATGCAGGCACAGACGGAAGGCTTAGAAAAAAAAGGAAATAATTCCTTACTATAGTTTCAATGATAAAGGAGTGGTAAACATGGCAACAGATATGGCCATGCTGCACGATGTTTCAAGATGTACCGGCTGCAGGGCCTGTATGGTAGCTTGCAAACAATGGAAAGATCTTCCGGCTGAAATAACGCCGTTTGACGGAGCGTACCAGTCACATAAAAGCTTGAGCTCGAAAACGTATAATTTGGTAAAAATGAACGAACGCGTAGAAGATGGTAAATTCCACTGGGATATGATCAAAGTACAATGCATGCACTGTGAAAACCCTGCCTGCATGAAAGGCTGCCCAGAAGAAGCTATCAGTAAAACAGCTACGGGTGCGGTTGTCATCGATCGTGATAAATGTGTAGGCTGCGGGTATTGTGCGATCAACTGCCCGTTCGATGTTCCTAAAATAGATGGAGAAACGCATAAATCGACTAAATGCAATATGTGTGCAGACCGTATTGAAAACGGCATGACACCGTCTTGCGCACAGACCTGTACGGCTAGTGCAATCAATTTTGGGCCTAAAGATGAAATGGTTGCTTTGGCTCATGCCCGTCTTGAAGACGTCAAAAAAGATTTCCCGAATGCACAGCTTTATGGCGTTGATCCAAATGGTGTAGGTGGAACGAATATGATGTACATCTTGACCGATCGGCCAGATGTATATGGTTTGCCAGCAGAACCAAAAACTCCGGATACAGCAATCAATGTTTGGAAAGATGTTGTACGCCCACTCGGGAAGTTCGCTGGTGTCGCAGCGATTGTCGGCTGCGCTGGTGCTTATGGCCTCAGCAAGGTAATCGCCAAAAAACATCAAGAAAACAAAGCCAAAGAGAAAGGTGGCGATTCGCATGTTGATTGATAAAAAATATGTGCCACGCCATGAAAATGGATTTATTGTTTGCCACTGGATCAATGCGATTTCGTTTTTCATGTTGTTTTTGACGGCATTGCCACTTTATGCAGACACATTCCGTTTCCTCTATGACATGTTTGGTGCGCATACTTTGCAGATCATGCATCGTGTATTTGCTGTGATCTTCATTGCAAACCCTATTTTAGGTTTGTTGTTCGCTCGTAAGGGCTTTAAGACTTTGGCAAAAGAAGTTTTAAGCTTTGATAAAGACGATATGCTCTTTAACAAGAAATTCCCACCTGAATTGATTGGGATTCACCCAACGGGTATGCCAAAACAAAGTTTTTATAATGGCGGCGAAAAAATGAATATCACCATGCAGGCATTGCTTTGGCTGGTATTGGTTGTTTCTGGCCTAGTCATTTGGTTTGGCCACGGTATGTTCAGCAAAGAAATGCTGGCGTGGATGATTCCGCTCCACAGCATCGCTGCTGGTCTTGGCTTTGCCGCTGCACTCGGTCATATTTATCTGGCGGCATCTGTCAATCCAGATTCTATGCGCGGAATGCAAAAAGGCAGTATCCATGCTCATTATGCCAATGCGCATCATGCAAAATGGATAGATGAACTGGTTGCAAAAGGCGAGGTCACTCGTGCAGAAGTGGAAGCTGCCAGCAAAGAATACAAGAATAAATAAATGAATGCCAGAGGCACTTTTTCTGAAATAGAAGAAGTGCCTCTTTTTATCGATAATCTTCTCGATTTGTGCTAAGATTAGAGTTGGAAGTTATTTTTTAAGAGGTGTTTTTAATGAAGCAGATTTATTTTGACCATGCGGCAACAACGCCCACGAATCGATTGGTGGCCGCAGCTATGGTTGATTATATGACACAGGATTTTGGCAATCCGTCGAGCCCGCATTCTTTTGGCCGGAAAGTTCGCCCCGCTGTGCGCAAAGCAAGGCAGCAAATTGCCTCTTTGATTGGAGCGAAAACCGAGGAGATTTTTTTTACTAGCGGCGGCAGTGAAAGTGATAATTGGGCACTCAAAGGCATTGCCTTTGCCCAAAAAGAAAAAGGTCGACACATCATAACGACGGCAATCGAGCACCATGCTGTGCTCCATACTTGCCAATGGCTTGAAAGACAAGGCTTTGAAATCACATATCTTCCGGTTGATGAAGAGGGGATGGTGAGATTAAAGGACGTAGAGGCGGCAATTCGGCCCGAGACGATCTTGATCAGTGTGATGTTTGCTAACAATGAAGTCGGGACAATTGAACCGATTCCACAGATTGGGGCATTGGCACATGAAAAAAATATTTATTTCCATACAGATGCGGTTCAAGCAGCAGGCCATGTAAAAATTGATGTAGAAGCTATGCATATTGATATGTTATCGCTTTCCGGACATAAATTTTATGGGCCCAAGGGCATTGGTGTCCTCTACATCCGCCATGGGGTGAAGATTGAAACCATGCAGCAAGGCGGAAGCCAGGAAAAAGGGATGCGGGCAGGGACGGAGAACACACCAGCCATTGTAGGAATCGGTCTTGCGGCTGAACTTGCGGAAAAAGAATTGACCGAGCAAAGTATGCGGTTGGAAAAGATGAGAGATGATTTGATTGAAGGAATCGAAGCTTCGATTCCCGGTGTTCGCTTAAACGGAAGCCGCACGAAGCGATTGCCGGGGAATGTGCATTTTAGTTTTTCTGAAGTATCGGGGGAGGCCCTGCTCATGGCACTTGATATGAAAGGCGCAGCGGTTGCCAGTGGGTCGGCGTGCACGTCGGGCTCGCTTGACCCGTCGCATGTGTTATTGGCACTTGGCCTCGATGAAGAAATGGCGGCTGGTTCGATTCGGATTTCGATTGGGCAGTCGACTATGCCAGATGATATACGATACCTATTGGATATTTTACCGGGAATCATAGAAAGAATTCGGAATTTGAAATAAACGGCTTCTATGGAAAAGATGGATATGCCTTTTATCAACAAGGTATGAAACCAGCTTTTCCTTGACTTTTAGAACGAATGTTTTGTATAATTTAAAACAGATGAAGAAGGGGCGTGGACACAAACATGGATAAAATGCAGGCGCTAGAAAATGCATTAAAACAGATTGAAAAAGATTTTGGTAAAGGTTCCATTATGAAATTAGGCGAGTCTTCTATAAATGCCGATATAGAGGTGATTCCAACAGGGAATCTACCACTTGATATTGCTTTAGGAATCGGTGGGATGCCGCGCGGGCGTATCGTTGAAATCTATGGACCAGAATCTTCAGGGAAAACGACAGTAGCCCTGCACGTTTTGGCAGAGGCACAAAAGCTCGGTGGCATAGCGGCTTTCATTGATGCAGAACATGCACTCGATCCGTCTTATGCAAAAAATCTTGGCGTTGATATCGATAATTTATTGATTTCACAACCAGATAATGGGGAACAAGCACTTGAAATTGCCGATGCTTTAGTGAGAAGTGGTGCAATTGATATTGTGGTAGTCGATTCCGTAGCTGCATTGGTACCAAAAGCCGAAATCGAAGGCGATATGGGCGATTCCCATGTCGGTTTGCAAGCACGCTTGATGTCACAGGCAATGCGTAAGCTTACCGGTGTTATCAGCAAGTCAAAGACTACAGCGGTATTCATCAATCAGATCCGTGAGAAGGTCGGTGTAATGTTCGGCAGTCCCGAAACAACCACCGGTGGCCGTGCACTTAAATTCTATTCCACGATCCGTTTAGATGTTCGGAAAATTGATACGATCAAACAGGGCAATGATATCGTGGGAAATCGTACACGTATCAAGGTCGTCAAAAACAAGGTAGCTCCACCATTTAAGCAGGCTGAGTTCGATATTATGTATGGTGAAGGTGTCTCAAGAGAAGGCAGCATCGTTGATATCGGAACGGATCTCGATATTCTCGATAAGAGTGGTGCATGGTATTCTTATAAAGGCACACGTTTAGGGCAAGGGCGCGAGAACGTAAAAGAATTTTTAAAGCAGAATAAAGACGTCTGCGCTGAAGTCGAAGCTAAAATTCGCGAAACGGTTCTTGTGAAAGTTAAACCAGAAGAGGTAAATTCGGATGCAGCAGCGGTCGAAACGCCAGCCGAAAGTTAAGAAGACTGCCTTAGTCCAGGCAGTGGATCTTTTGGCTAGACAGGCGCATAGCAAAAAAAAACTTACCGATAAGCTCAAACAACGTGACTATGAGCCAGAAGAAGTCGAAATGGCAATTGAGCGTCTTGTGGAGCGCGGTTATTTAAATGACGAAGACCTTTGTCAACAGCAATTTGGACGTTATTATGATGAAAGTCATTACAGCGTCAAGCAAATTTGCTATAAATTGATGAACAGAGGTTTTGATGATGCTTTGGTAAGATCATGCATTCCTGAGTATACGGATGAACGGGAAGAATTGGCAGCAAAACGCAATTTACAGATTAAATACAAAAAGGCAGCAGATGCAGCGAAGATGATGCAATACCTTTATGGAAAAGGCTTTTCTTTTGGAATTGCTCGTCGGGCGGTAGAAGCATTTTGTCAGGCTGTGGAAATAGAATAAAAAAAGAGAGAATTTCATTTGGGATTCTCTCTTTTTTTATGGCAAAATCAATGGGAGTTTGTCTTTTTATCCAAGCCGCTTGTACCTGCCGCGAGAATAGATGTTTCTTAGCTTGACAC
>RCMY010006000.1_pt1 | contig 10228 bp, 16 predicted proteins | sample 2041341 | NCBI WGS metagenome assembly RCMY01 (sample SAMN09708234, study PRJNA481090) | Marine sediment metagenome, whole genome shotgun sequencing project.
TTTTTAAAAATGCACGCACGCGCACATGCGCTCGCGGCGTCGCAAGCAAGACACAGGTAGCAACGATCAACTGGTGTGACCAAGGCCGCAGCTAAGCGCGCGCTGTTTGCGCGTCTGAACGGGTGCCGGCACACCGAAGGGAACCGGTTGAACGGCGCGAGGCGGTAGCCTTAGCGGATGTAGATGGCGGCCACGGCCGCAACGAATGACAGCATCGCCTAACGATGCTGTCCTAGCCCGGATCGTTACCCGAATGGGCTGAGACCCGCAGGGGCTCAGGGCGGAGCGCAGCGGAGGCTAGAGCCGGAACAGCTCCAAAACGAACGTATGCATTTCTCACAACTACATTTCGCAATCGTTACAGACGCTACAGTATTAACTTGGGTAACCATAAAGTCATGCCGAAAAACATTAGCCTGCCTCACAGAACAAACGCTAGACAACGATGCCTGCTGCACACTACGAGCACGGCAGCACCAACCCGTAAGACATTTCCTACTAAAGAGTCCGCCAAAGCTCACATACGCCAGTCAAAAGATGTTGGAAACTAGCCACGCTATCAATTCAAGACAAACCACAAAAAAGGATTTACACATGCTTTTATGGACACAATGCAGTTTTATGATCACTCTCTTACTCGGCACTTACTATGTTGTTATTACCGAAGACGCAACAGCGATTAATTGGTACAAAATTGTATTGATTGGATTTATCGGCGGCAGCGTCATCGTGCTACCACTGCAACATATCCTCGGCTCACCAGAAATCGCTGCAACGCCACCTACGGCAGTCACAACAGAATCGCTGCAATACCACATCAGCACCTCACAAGAAGCAATACAAAATGACACGGCTACCAACAACACCGAAAAACTACTGGGGCGAAGCCCCTGTAGTAGAGGGTAGGGACTAAACCCATCCACGCTCGGCAAATGAAACTGTCTCCGTGCCTGCAACAATAACGTGATCTAACACTCTCACGTCAATAAGTCCCAGTGCTTGCTTTAAGCGTTCTGTAATTCGATGATCGGCTTGTGAAGGATCTGCGATACCCGAAGGGTGAGGGTGCGCGAAGATTACAGCGGCCGCATTGTATTTGAGTACCAGTTTCACCACTTCACGAGGATAAACACTAGCTCCATCCAGTGTGCCACGGAATAATTCTTCGTAATGAATCAGTTGATTTTGCGCATCAACCAGTAATATAGAAAATACCTCATGCTCCAAGCCTGCTAATAACACTTGAAGATGTTCACGCAGCACCTTGGGAGAACTGAGTGTGACGCCGAGTGATTTGAAATTAGAAATGATAGCCTGCCGTGCTGAGTCGACTAATACATCGTGTCGAATGGAACGATAAACACCTTTGTTATCTCGTATGCTGTATGTTTTATCAGCTAGGTTCATGATCTTGCCCCTGTGTTGTTGAATCGCGGGACCTGAAAAGCGGCGGGGCGTCGCGAATACAATGGGCTCACCGGAAGCCGCAGCTAAGCGAGTGCTGTTTACGAGTCTGAACGGGTGAGGAAGCGCGACGCTTCACCGTTGTATTCGGGAGGGCTCGACGCTAGGGTTCCCGACAGAAAGATTCAATCTTCACCGGGGCAGGACCATGAACCGTTCAGCCGGTGAAATGCGCAAAAGAACAGTGCTGCACAGACACGTGCAACACTGATTGGGAAACGAACTGTGTTGTTAATCGCTTTTCAACTGGGCTAGCTTCAAGCTAACGATGTCGCCCTGTTGAGGGTAAACAATACGAAAGGTGCGGCGTGCCATGTCTACAGCAACGTTTTCATTGCGAGCGAGGATCGGTAAAGCGTATTTCTCAAGATGACAGGAATGTGCGTCAAGAAAAAGAATGGATGCGGTGTATTCGTTAGCAACGATGGCTTCGGTATTCATGGTCTTGCTCCTGTGTTGTTGAATCGCGGGACCTGAAAAGCGGCGGGGCGTTACGAATGCAATGGGCTCACCGGAAGCCGCAGCTAAGCGAGTGCTTTTTACGAGTCTGAACGGGTGAGGAAGCGCGACGCTTCACCGTTGTATTCGGGAGGGCTTGACGCTAGGGTTCCCGACATAAAGATTCAAACGTCACAGGAACCGTGATGGGACCGATAAGCAGTGTTGACTGGCTAGTTATTTGCAACTAATCACGCAGATAAATGTGCAATCAATAGCAGCGCAGGGGCGGCGCTCCTGAGCAAATAAAGCGTATAGACGCAAAGTATGGCCGTAGGCCACCCGCAGGGCTGGGCAGGTGCAGCGCACCAGGGCAAGTGCGTCGCAGGGAATGGCGCAGCAAAGTAGCGTCAGCGCATCATTCCAAACATTTGCGCAGCGACGCTGTAAAGGGGCGCGTATCAAGGTGTAAGTGATGTGCCGAATCCATGTGTCAGCGTTGGCAGCGGGACTAGCCGATTCACTTTTGAGATCGATACGGCTAGGGTAACAATCGCGGATCAAGTTGATCGCGAATTAAAGTATATTGCCCTTCGGTTACCTCAGTCTCATAGAGAGCCTGAAATAATTGAACAGTGGAAGTTACTTGGTTCAGATAAACCGGCAACTGAGATACGTCTTCGTTACTGTCATCCGGTAATGCGTCGTCCAAGGTGTCGAATAAGTCGCTGAGTGATTTAAGACAATCTCGGATTAAAACGAAGGACTCGCCACTAGCGAATATAGCAAATGCTTTAGCCTTAGCTATATCAATACCATGAGCATATAACCTTCTCATAACCTGTTCTTGGTCAATAGTCATAAAAGTTGTTGTCATGGTCTTGCTCCTGTGTTGTTGAATCGCGGGACCTGAAAAGCGGCGAGACATCGCGAATACAATGGGCTCACCGGAAGCCGCAGCTAAGCGAGTGCTGTTTACGAGTCTGAACGGGTGAGGAAGCGCGAAGCTTCACCGTTGTATTTGGGAGGGCTTGACGCTAGGGTTCCCGATATAAAGATTCAATCCTCACAGGAGCAGTGAATGATCTACGCGTTTGGAATATGCTGCAGCGGCAATCGTTTCAGCATAAACAATAGTCATTGTGATCCTTCTCAAGAAGGGTGATAAACCATTGACATAAAACAACTAGAGTATACACTATTATATACTTGTGGTATGGCAAATCTGTCGAAATTGGGGCACGGAGCATCGTCCATCCACAAAAACGTTCGTTGAACTTGTGAAATGTGCAGAGCATTTAGCTAACGAATAACGAGAAAGAGAGACCAGCAATACTGAAATTAATTAGCGATAGGAGATAGGTTATGGCACGTGGTATTAATAAAGTGATTCTGATTGGCAATTGTGGACAGGACCCCGATACCAAGTTTTTGCCCAGCGGCAGCGCGGTCACCAACCTGTCGGTGGCAACATCAGAGACCTGGAAAGACAAACAAAGTGGCCAGCAGCAAGAGCGCACCGAATGGCATCGTGTGGTATTTTTTAATCGATTAGCGGAAATAGCCGGTGAGTATCTACACAAGGGCTCGAAGGTTTACATCGAAGGCAGCTTGCGCACCCGCAAATGGCAGGACAAAAGCGGCGGCGATCGTTACACCACCGAAATTGTTACCAGCGAAATGCAAATGCTCGACAGCCGCGGCGCCGGCGGCGCAGCAATGGGTGGCGGCGAAGCGCCGCAACAAAGCGCTGACGCCAAGCCGCAGGCAGGCACCGCTTCGGCTCCAGGCGGTTCTAACGACTTTGATGATGACAGACCGTTCTAGAGGCATCCGGCTGTGCTAAGTTCAGTCAGCAAGTAGTGCTAGACGAAATCGCTACAGTCAAAAAATTGAATCAGTATTGATAAGTGTTTCAAGTGAATATTATGCCCAACATAATAGTGGCGATAATTCTTGTAAGTTTCGCTGTTGAAGCCAGATCAGGAATATACGACCGTGCTGTTTTCGAATCGCATTATAAGGACGGCGAAAGTTTCGCATTTACAGCGGATTTACCAAATGAATCAAACGCTGTTATTGAGAATCAAATAATGGCGGCAGTTAAGACTAAAATTGATAATTCCTTAATTGACATTCTCAATGTGGAGGCTCGGTTAACTGTTAAAGGGAAAGGCGCTGCTCCCTGGGGCTACATTGACTACCTCCTCTTCGCATCCGACCTGCTTCTCCTCCAGCAGGACAATGACGTGATCCGCTTCAGGCATATCCTGCTGCGCGACTATTTCGCGGCGCTCACGCCGGATCGAATCGAGGCGCTGGCCGAGCGTGTTGAAAGTTGACTTGTCGGTGAACCTGCGTGGGTCAAGGAAATTGAATGGTAGCTAACGAACGATACGTTTATTTGCAGCTAATGTGGTTTTCGGCAGATGATTGCAGCTTGGTTGCAGATAAAGTGGTTTCATTCGCAAATAATCTGGTTTTGAGCACCGGATAGTCGCACTTAATTCGGTTCGAAAAACGCCGATGATTGCAGTTCGAGCCTCGGATAATTGCAGTTCGCAACACTTAGCGTACGTTTTCGAGCGACTGGACTTCAGACGCCGTAACCAGTGTGAAAAAATGGCTCGGCCATGCGCAGCTATCAACGACTGAAATTTATGTTGATTTTGTCGGGGCAGAAGCCTCTGATCTTGCCGCCCGAATGTGGGAATAAAAAGCAATAGAGCATGTAGTATTTCGCTCACGCTTGGCTGCGATCGATAGGTAACTTCTGTGCCGCTTTTTTTCGACTCAGATGAGGCGTGAAAATTGGTATGCAACAACTATCTACGCGCTCAATACCCCAATACAACCGTCCGCTGGTTGAGTTCAGTCCATGTCATTCCAGCTCAATTTTAAGTCTGGTGATCTAACCGCGCCAGCCACTTCGGTCCGCTTTACATCAGGGTGCGCTAGCGGCCGATCGCCAGGCGGAGCCGCCGGAGCCGGCATTAGCTGTCCAAATTCGACCGCTTCTGCCGCACTACTACCAGCGACAAACTTAGCCGCGTACTCAGAATTCATGAAGTCGCACATAGCGTCCCTGACGATGTGAATGAGGGCCGCACTATCGGGATAGGCGGCGGTCGCTTCCTCCACATAAGCGGCGAGCGCTTCGTTAAGCGCTTGCTCCGAAAAAACGTAAATCAACGGCATCGTAACCTCGAAAAATCTATTCCAATAACGAAAAGAGAAAAGAAAAGCGCGGTTCCGGCCGCGCCTTTCTTATGACTTGCTATGCTATGCATAACTTGAAAACTGCTTGGGTTGACCATCCCATACCCAGGCATGTTCGACACTGTTGATACGCACAATATTATCCAATTGAACACCCCGGGTCATCTCACTACCCACAAACGAATCTTTAGAGGCCATCGCATGACCTTGCATATAAGCACCACTATGGGTTTTTACGCTTTCGATTTCCCTCACAACTACCTGCGTTTTACCCTTCAATCGAGTCACCTGATAAAAATCAACGTTGGTCTGGTCATATCCCCAACTGCTATACAACACATCACCCACCTGCAAGCTATGCTGGAAGTCACGGCGCTTAGCCCGTTGCCTCGCTTTCTCGGCTGCCACTTCCCGAAGCCTCTTTAGCCAACCCAAAATGTGTGCTTCGCGTCTTTCGATCGTCTGAAACCGATAGTGAAAATCGGGTTTCTGACGACGACCGCTAAACCCCATTGCACCAGGCTTGCCATCCGACTCGTATACATACACTACTGCGCTTACGTCGCTGTAAAGGATTTCTTCGGCATTGTCCGGTTTGAATCTCATGATATTGCTCCACGGTTGTTTGTCGTTAATCGCGATAGCGGTGCAGTGCCCCGCACGCACTCCGCGGCGTCGCAAGTAAGACACGGGTAGCAACGATCAACTGCTGTGACCAAGGCCGCACGCGTATCGGAGCGCAGCGGAGAACGAACGGGTGTAGGCACACCAAAGGGAACCGGTTGAACGGCGCGAGGCGGTAGCCTTAGCGTGGGTGGTCAGTAAAGCGGCTTAGCCGCCGCCTTTTAACGCATTGCAGGAGAATTTACAGAACGAGACCGAATGTAGAAGTTCGAATTCGATGCACGCTATACTGGCCAGACCGATGAGCCAGTCAATGACTCGAGTTCAATGGCGGAATCATGACGGCAACTCTGTTTTTATTTGCGATTTTTATCGCACTTAGCGCCACAGACTGGCTGCTAACGCGCACCATCCTGGGGTGTGGCGGGGTAGAAGTGAACCCGCTAATGCACCTGGCGTACAAATACACGGGCATGACCGGTATCGGTGCAATCAAGATCGCGATAGCTTTTAGCGCCCTTCGGTGGCAACTGGATGGCACCCTACCCAATTGGGCGATGATGATTTGTATCGTCGCCTACCTGGCCACGGTACTCCACCTGCGACGCGAAGTCGCCAAGATTGACCCTGAAGCGAGGGCGCAAAGCATGGCGCGCCTGATCGATCCTTTTAAATTCAGCGCTGTGCATTGGATTGGCGTCTGCTCCATCATTCTGGGTCCACTGATAACGTTAGTTATTTGGGAGGTTGAAGCCAGTCGACTTGCTCAATTATCGTCTTTTGTCATCATGATGATTAGTGCTACAGCGTTTGCAACCATGGTGTACTACCCGAAAATTGGCGATCCAATCGATCCGAAACACTGGCCAAATGAGTGATGCAAATGAAACGAATGACTTTGAATTGCCTTGCGAGCGTGACGTTCATGCTACCGATGGTGTCGATGGCGCAAGAGCCCAACGAACAGGAAGAAGCCAAAGAGCTGTGCGAGATCGCCTTGAGCATAAGCGCCGAAAAAGAGTAGCGCAACGTTCATGGTGTTAGTTGCGAAATTAATGCGCGGAGCGCCGAGTTTTGGCACTGTTTTATAGAGCGACAGGGCGTTAATAAGCCATTGATGTTCGCTACCGCGAACTGCGACGAACAGAAGACAAAATAGCAGCGCCCGTAAGCGCGCTGCTACGCACGATAAATATCAAATTGCCGCGCTTTTGCAGCCAATTCGCGAATATTTTCGTCAAGCACGGCAATCTTTCGCACTAACGTCTCATACGGTTCTGCCTGTGCGGCTTGATGCGCCACATCGCTGGATAACACTTCCAGCGATGCGAGCGTATGACAAAAGCTGGCGTAGTTTTCCAGTCGCACGTTGGTGTCCTGGGTTGATATAAACACCGCGTGATTACACTCGGCAGTCTCATACAAAGTGGCACGTAAAGTATTCATTAGCTAACCCTCCTGAAAGTATACAATATTGTATACCTGTGTTATGCCATGTCAACATTTGATTGACGTGGGCAGGCAGCTCCACATATAAAGTTAAAAACGGCAAAGCATGGCCGAAGGCCACCCGCAGGGCTGGGCAGATGCAGCGCACCAGGGCAAGTGCGACGCAGGGAACGGCTCACGGAAGGCGCGCGAGCGCATCGTTCAGCAGTGCCGCACAGCGGCTCTGCAAGAGCAAACCTTATTACGGCCGTAGGAGATGTTGTGCTCTAGCGTCAGCGACTCGCAATGCTCATCCTTAAGGATGAGCATTGCGAATCTGGAGCTGCGCGTAAGGAGTGCTACGAAAATAGCCTCTCCCAAGAGAGGCTATTTTGCCAATGAATCGTTGGTTAACTTTTTAGTAGGACGTTATCGGTCAAGTCGTAACATCGAACTGCATTACCAACGTTATTTAAACCATCTTGTAACATGATATTAAATATTTCGTCTGGCATTTCAATATTCAACTCAACCAATTTTTTCTTGAAATAAAATGGATCATTGCTGAATCCATGTTTAAGTTCTGGATCTCCTAAGTTGCTGTAGAAATATTTAACTTCGCAGCCACTTATTAAATCGCCATCAGGATCACAATCGCAAGCGGGCTCTAGCTGTTGCGAAACAACCATAAAGAAGCCCGACAAAGGCCGATCCCAACCTAATAATATTTCAATATTTTCTCCATCACGTTGTGTACTAACATAGTGTTGACTCATCGTATCTCAGCTCTGGTTCAAATGTTAAATGTCGTTTGGCCATTAATCGCGATCGCGGTGCAGTGCCCCGCACGAACTCCGCGGCGTCGCAAGTAAGACACAGGTAGCAACGATCAACTGGTGTGACCAAGGCCGCACGCGTATCGGAGCGCAGCGGAGAACGAACGGGTGTAGGCACACCGAAGAGAACCGGTTGAACGGCGCGAGGCGGTAGCCTTAGCGCGGGTGGTCAGTAAAGCGGCTTAGCCGCCGCCTTTTTCACGCATTGCAGGAGAATTTACAGACCGTGACCGAACGTAGAAATTCGAATTTGATGCACGTTATACTGGCCAGACCGATGTGGAGTGGCCAAGCATTTTAAGACAAGCCAGTTAAGCGGCTTTCTCCAATTCAACGTTTGCTCATTCAGCCGTCGCTGTTTCGTGGGACAGTGTAATGAACGCGTTTTTTCTATTTGACACCGTCGAGGTTTATGACGCCGACAAGCTGGCGGAATACGTGGAAATGGTTGCATGAATTGTCGCGAAATACGGCGGTAGGTATCATGTCGTCGGTGGAGCGATAAGGATGCTTGAGGGACAGTGGAGTCCAGCCTATCCAGAAATCATCGAATTTGAGTCAATGGAACAAGCTGAAGCTTGGCAAAACTCACAGGAGTACGAACCGATGAAATGGATTCGTCAGTCCGCTGTTAGCTGCAACGGCATCCTCGTTGATGGAGTCCCGGTAGAATAGACTCCAGCGGCAAGTGCATCAGAGCGGAACAAGTGTAAGAGAATCTCCAAACCGCCATTGACGCGGGCAGTACTAACTGGATGCTTGCGCGCTCGAGCGTTACGCCTTGGCTACAGTAACTCCCTAGAGCTTTGTCCAGCGCAACCGGCATGTTTTAAGCAACGAGCATATGTAAAAGGCTGGTGATTCGATTGCTCGGCCCGTCCCTATAGAAAATTGGAAGCCCTTTACACAACCCGCGTTGTGTAAAAAGGAACAACGCCTCGCATATCACGCGCACTCAATTCATCAATTAGAAAGCGATCTGCATATAGTTTCTGGCAAGGCGACGCCGATGCTCTAGCCTAAAATAGTCGTATGCATCCTGATACGTAGTTTTCGCATGCACGCGGCGTTGGTGACCGAAGTATTTACACACCACCCAATCGCCCAAGAGGTCTTGCCCCAACTCTAAGCGGTACTGTCGGCCGTTTGACGGATTGCGATAATGGCAGGCGAAAGAGGGTTTGAGGTCCACGATCGTATTCTCCCTTCTGCTATCAAATACATTCAATCAGTGTAATAGATAGCGATCATAAATCGAATATGTACTTACGTGATAGCACTATATTCGACCGCCATTACCTATGATATGGGTATACGTTATTGATATATATAAATTGTTCATTTGTGTAAATGTACAATGACGTTATAATATACAACCTAATAATACGATCGATCCAGAGGTCTCCATGAGCCGTTTATCCATTGAGCTCACGTCACAACAACATAAGCGGGTAAAAGCACTGGCCGCGGTGCAAGGGAAGTCCATCAAAGACTATGTGCTGGAACGGGTTTTATCGCCGCTCTCTGCCAATGATTCAGATGCCGATGACGTCGCCTTAAGGCAGTTGGACGCCTTGCTTGCCTCCCGCATTGACGAGGCCGAAGCAGGGCATGTCGTGAATAAGTCGGTCAAAACCATTTTTGATGAGGTGAGCAACGACATTGGGTAAAGCCACTTTACCTTATGATCTGACGCGCTCTGCCGAATCCGATCTACGGGGCATTGCCAAAACAACGCGAGAAAAGTGGGGGAAAAAGCAAGCGGCTATCTACGGTGACAAATTGGAACAATGTTTTTATAACATTGCTGAGAACACATTGGTTCACCGCGCGTTTTCAAAACGGTTTCCTCAGGTGATGTCTGTCAAATGTGAGCATCATTATGTGTTCTACATCCGATCTGAAAAAGAGAGACCCATTATTATCGCCGTTCTCTACGAGCACATGGATATGCTGAAAAGGATTATAAATCGACTTTCGGATTGAAAATATCCGTCCCAACCTGAATCGAAGACCCTAATGAAAATTGCTGCCGATTGAATGAAACTCACTTGGGAGACAAGGGTTGCGCGCTGATTTTGAGAGTCGTTAATCTGAAAATCTAACTGGCCCATTGAGCCGCTCAACAACCGGCGGATTTCAAGATAGTTGTCGCCTGAAGTTAAAAAATATTATGCCGCCTTTCTCTCCACGTCAGACTTACTCTTTTCAGGGTTAAG
>RCMY010006001.1_pt1 | contig 10227 bp, 7 predicted proteins | sample 2041341 | NCBI WGS metagenome assembly RCMY01 (sample SAMN09708234, study PRJNA481090) | Marine sediment metagenome, whole genome shotgun sequencing project.
TGGAGCTGAACACCCACCTCAACCATAAAATTTCCGAACGTTTGAGCGTGGGAACCTACCTGCACCATAATCGAAGAGACATCAAAGAAGACCATAACGATGATGGATTTCTCGATGCCCCATTGGCCAACCAGTTGAACGTAATGACACGATTGCAATACCAGGATCCCGAAAAGGGTTGGGTCAGCTTTTTGAACCTGCGCTTTTTGAACGACGGAAAACAGGTCGGGCAATCCGATTTTAATCCTTCTACGGATAGATTTACCACCAATAGCTGGGGAAGCGAGATCGATACCAAGCGGTTCGATTCCTCTTTGAAACTGGGCTATGTTTTTCCCGAGCTCCCTTTTCAGAGTGTCGGGTTTCAGGCGTCGTACAGTTTGCACCAACAAGATTCATACTACGGCTTCCGTCTTTACGATATCGACCATGAAAGTGTGTATTCCAACCTGATGTTCAATTCCATTATCGGCGATACCCGCAGCAAGTTTAAGACGGGACTAAGTTTTGGGTACGATGGGTATGACGAGCTGGTCGACACCCAAAATTATATTAGGGAAGATGTCACTATGGGGGCTTTTTTCGAGTACAGCTATGAAAATTTGGAGAAATTAAGCTTGACGGCCGGCCTTCGGGTCGATACCCATAATCGTTTGGGGAATTTTGTGACCCCACGATTGCATGTCCGATATACCCCTTGGAATAGGGCTAGTTTCAGAGGTTCCGTCGGAAGGGGAAGAAGGGCTGCCAATATTTTTGCCGAAAACCAGCAATTGTTCGCTTCTGCCCGGAACATTCAAATATTGGATTCCGAAGGAAGTATTTACGGATTGGACCCCGAAGATGCCTGGAACTACGGCGTGAGTTTCCTACAGGGTTTCACTTTTTTAGACCGACCGGGAAATTTCACGATGGACTTTTACAGGACCGATTTTAAGAACCAGGTCGTGGTCGATTGGGAAAACCCAACGGCCATATCCTTTTATAATTTAGAGGGAAACAGTTACGCCAACAGTTTTCAAGTAGAGGTCGATTATGAGATATTGCAAGATTTGAAATTGCGTACCGCGTATAAGAATTACGATGTCAAGACCGACTACCGATCGGGCAGCCTTCAAAAACCTTTGCAGGCCCGGCATCGGTTCTTTGCCAACCTTGGTTGTGAAACCAAACCCAAGGAAAATGGGGCGCATTGGCGGTTCGACTATACGCTGCATACCCTAGGAGAGCAGCGGTTGCCGAACACAGACGACAATCCGGTCGAATTCCGTTTGGGCAATTCCGCCAAGGGCTACAGTCTTATGAATGCCCAGGCGACCAAGGTATTTTCCGAAAAATTCGAGGTATATGTAGGGGGCGAGAATTTAACTAATTTTACCCAAGACAATCCCGTATTGAGTGCCGATGATCCCTTTGGCGCAAATTTTGACACTAGTATCGTGTACGCGCCCATTACCGGACGGATGTTTTATGCCGGGTTTCGGTATAAATTATGAAAGAAAATTTCGGTATAAGTTATAAAAGATGACACCGAATACTATAAATGAGTTCAATTGTATAACCTAATAAATAGAATCATGAAAAAGCTATTCCTTACCACTGTATTGATCATGCTATCCTTTTTATCCTTTGCCCAGCAAAAGAACAAAAAGATGACCATGGAAGTCGATGGCAAATGTGATATGTGCAAGGAGCGCATCGAAAAAGCGGTATTGAACGTAGAAGGCGTAAAATATGCCCTTTGGGATATCCCTTCACACCAATTATCGCTCATTATCGACGAACGCAAAACCGACCCGATGAAGATAAAAACAGCATTGGTCGAAGTGGGACACGATACCAAAGAGCTAAAAGCGACCGAAGAGGCCTATGATTCGGTGCATCCGTGTTGCAAGTATCGCGAAGATGATACCGACGACAGTGGGCATCATCAGGAATGATGCTCGTAGAGATTGGCATCACCCGATAAAATTTCCTGAAATACTTAAAAACTCGCGAGTTTATGGAGAGTGACTAGTGCGCCATGGGTTTTTCTAACCTTGTTTCTTGCGGTGATGACTTCTTTAGTTTTTAATAGGGGTTCACCCTTGACGGAAATAGCTTTTGCCGGCACGGAAAAATAATCTTTGGATTTTTTGAAAGTTCACAAAAAGGTGGCATTACTAGCTACTAGTTTAACGAAAAGATACTGGGTTAATCTGAACATTGAGAGCTTATACGGAGTGGTTAAAAACGTTTGTAAATAGAACAGTCGATTAAAGCAGATTGCTGTCAATAATTTTACTGGAATTTGTAAAAGAAAAAGTTTAAAACACTTCAGTAAGAAAAAATTAATACCTTTATCGCCTAATGCATCAAAAATTCAACATCATTATTTCCATAATCGTCATTTATACATGAGGACAGGGATGGTGTGAACAAACTTTATAAAAAGGCCATCTGCACAGATGGCCTTTTTATTTTGGAACAACGCGTAAACGAATCATAAGAGAACTATCATAAACATGGTAATTAATATGGATACTTGAGAAAGGATGCTGCATACCGTATTACAAACACATCTTGAAATAAGAAGGGATTTTGTTCGGAATTAGAATAACTAAGAATTAAAAGCATGGATATAGTTGAAGTATTAGAAAAAAAAGAGATAGACAAACAGAATACAAGCCAAATAAGCGGGGCAGAAGCTGTTATTAAGTGCCTTATCGGGGAAGGTGTTGACCTTTTATTTGGATATCCTGGCGGTGCTATTATGCCGATTTATGATGAACTCTATAAATTTCAACATAAAATAAGACATATTTTAACGAGACACGAACAAGGGGCTACCCATGCAGCTCAGGGTTACACAAGAGCTTCAGGAAAAATCGGGGTAGTTACCGCGACTTCAGGTCCGGGAGCTACAAATTTGGTTACCGGTATAGCCGACGCTCAAATCGACTCTACTCCTATGGTGTGTATTACGGGGCAAGTCTCCAGCCATTTATTAGGGACGGATGCTTTTCAGGAAACCGATATTATTGGTATTTCAACCCCAGTTACCAAGTGGAATTATCAAATTACAAAAGCTTCCGAAATTCCAGAAATACTGGCGAAAGCATTTTATATTGCAAGATCAGGTCGCCCCGGCCCCGTACTTATAGACATTACAAAGGATGCACAATTTGAGCTCTTTGATTTTAAACCCATGTTTTGTTCATCGGTCTTAGGATATACTCCAGTGCCTACAATTGACGAATCTGAAATAAAAAAGGCTGCTGAGCTCATTAATTCCGCCAAAAAGCCCTTGATCGTATGGGGTCAAGGTATTCTTCTAGGCGAAGCGGAAACTGAACTTAGAGCCCTAGTGGAAAAATGCGGCATACCCGCCGCATGGACTATCCTTGGGGCTTCCGCCTTGCCGACCTCGCACCCAATGAATGTTGGCATGCTAGGTATGCACGGTAACTACGCGCCAAATCTACTTACCAATGAATGCGATGTGCTTATAGCCTTAGGTATGCGTTTTGACGACAGGGTTACAGGCAATCTCGAAACATACGCAAAACAGGCAAAAGTGATCCATTTCGAAATTGACCCTGCAGAAATAAATAAGAATGTTGAAGCGGATGTCGCAGTTTTAGGTAATGTGAAAGAAACGCTACAAATGCTCTTACCGCTTCTTAAGAATACAGAACATGCAGCGTGGTGTGAAAGTTTTGGTCAAAAATATCAAATTGAATATGATACTATTATTCAAAACGACCTTACTCCCAAAAAAGGGAAATTACTTATGGCCGAGGTGATTGAGGAAATCAATAAGGCTTCAGAAGATAATGCGGTAATCGTTTCTGATGTAGGGCAACATCAAATGGTCGCCAGCCGTTATGCAAAATTCAAAAATACCCGAAGTCATATTACCTCGGGCGGTTTGGGAACCATGGGGTTTGCCCTTCCTGCGGCTATTGGGGCTAAAATGGGTGCTCCCAGTAGAGATGTTGTCGCGATAATCGGTGATGGCGGATTCCAAATGACCATTCAAGAATTGGGTACTATTTTTCAAACCAAAATTCCTGTAAAAATCGTTGTACTCAACAATGAGTTTTTGGGCATGGTCCGACAATGGCAAGAGCTCTTCTTTGATGGGCGCTATGCTTCGACCGAAATGACGAACCCAGACTTTGTAGCTATCGCCAAAGGCTATAGTATACCGGCGAAGAGAATAACTGAAAGAGATGAACTTGCTTCAGCCGTCTCGGAGATGATGGCTTGTCAGGGCCCTTATTTCCTTGAGGCACTTGTTGAAAAAGAACACAATATCTTTCCTATGATCCCTACGGGTGCTTCGGTCTCAGAAATAAGATTGTATTAAAAAGTGATACTAATGGAAAATAAAAAAATGTACACCATTTCAGTTTATACTGAAAACAACTTAGGGTTGCTATATCGAATTTCCGGCATATTCCTTAGAAGGCATATCAATATTATAAGTCTAAATCTTAGTAAATCCGAAATAAGTAGTATAATGCGGTTTACCATTGTACTGAATACTACCGAAATATGGTTAACTAGGATAGTAAAGCAGATTGATAAACAGTTAGGTGTTCTAAAAACATTTTACCACAATGATGAGGAAACCGTTTTTTTGAATATCGCCCTTTTTAAAATGAAAGTATCCTCAAATTTCGGAAAATCCGACCAACCCGATTTCATGACTAATTTCGGCTGTGATGTGGTAGAAGTTACCCCAACGTATGTGATACTTTCAAAACAAGGTAAATCAGAGGAGATTGATGAACTTTATGATCATTTGAAGCCTTTTGGTATTATGCAGTTTGTGCAATCGGGAAGAGTTTCCGTTTCCAAAGCTGAAATGGCCGTCTCACAACTTTTTAAATAATTAAGATGGAACCAACAACAAAGAAAGGTAAGTCAACATTGACCTCAAAGTTTTACATGCCGCAATTGAAGGATGTACAAAGTGCTTCAAATTTACTCCAGGAGGTCATTACCGCAACTCCTTTAGAAAAAAGCCAACGCCATTCGGAAATTATTGGAGCTAATGTTTTTCTGAAAAGAGAGGACTTGCAATTGGTAAGATCGTTTAAAATCAGGGGCGCCTATAACAAAATGGCCTCACTTTCAGATCAAGAGAAAGAAAAGGGAATTGTTTGTGCGTCAGCCGGAAATCACTCCCAAGGGGTGGCCTATTCTTGCAACAAGTTAAAAATTAAAGGTACTATTTACATGCCCACTACAACCTCAAAACAAAAGATAGAGAGGGTACTAATGTTAGGTCAAGAATATATTGAAATTGTACTCCAAGGCGATTCTTTTGATGAAGCCAATGAATTGGCTTTAAAGAATTTTAAACAAGTCAATAAAATTTATGTGCATCCTTTTGATGACGAAAAAGTGATTGAAGGTCAGGCAACCGTAGCTCTTGAATTATTGGAACAATCCAATACGCATATAGATTATGTCTTGGTTGCGATTGGCGGCGGTGGACTGGCGGCAGGCATATGCAGCGTTTTTCACCACTTTTCTCCAAAAACGAAAATTATAGGAATCGAACCTGCAGGAGCTGCATCCATGCAAAATTCGATACGTCATGGTAAAAATATAGCCTTGGCCAAAGTAGATAAATTTGTAGATGGGGCATCTGTTAAACAGGTAGGGCAAAAAACATTTCCCATATGTCAAGCTTACCTTTCAGAGGTTGTTACGGTTCCTGAAGGAAAGATTTGTCAAGAAATCCTAGACCTCTATAACAAAGATGGCATAATCGCAGAACCCGCCGGGGCATTATCCATTGCGGCATTACACCTACTGAAAGATAAACTAAAGGGCAAAACCGTTGTCTGTGTTTTAAGTGGTGGTAACAATGATATTACGCGAACTGCAGAGATTAAGGAAAGAGCGCTCCTGTACGCCAACTTGAAGCACTATTTTCTAGTGAACTTTCCCCAACGCGCTGGGGCGCTTAAAGAATTTTTACTCGAGGTATTGGGACCTGACGACGACATTATCCATTTCGAATATGTCAAAAAGGCTGAAAGGGAAACGGGCCCTGCAGTTGTAGGTATTGTTCTAAAATCCGCCGACGACCTTGACTCACTAATGCATCGAATCAAGTCACATAATTTTAACACCAAATACTTGAATGACAAAAAGGACTTGCTCAGTATGCTCATTTGATTTTTAAAACTTCAAGCGACAAAGAACGGAAGGGTAGTTCGTGGGGATTTGGTTATTAAAACCAATGGAGACAAATAGAAATACGATATAGAAAGAATTTCGTTTAACTTTAATGCACAAAGTTCAAAAAACGATTTCCATGAAAAACGCTATCATCTTACTAGTCCTTGTTTCCGTTTGTCATGCGGTCAGCGCCCAAAATAAAAGGCTAAGGGACTATGGTATTGAAATCGGTGTTCTCAAAACCGGAACTAATAATGCCATCACAGATGTAAAAGGCGTAAAAGTTGGCCATACCACGCTAGTCGATGGAGAGAGTATAAGAACCGGTGTGACAGCAATATTGCCGCATTCCGGTAACATTTTTCAATCGAAAGTACCGGCCGCAATCTATTTGGGAAACGGTTTCGGAAAACTTGCGGGCTATAGCCAAGTTAAAGAGCTGGGAAACATAGAGACCCCGATTATCCTGACGAATACCCTTAGTGTTCCCGTAGCCTCCGATGCGTTGATATCTTACACGCTTTCACAAGAAGAAAATTCGGAAGTCCGTTCGGTCAATGCGGTAGTCGGGGAGACCAACGATGGCTGGCTCAACGATATCAGAGGAAGACATGTTAAGGAAGAGCATGTTTTAGAGGCCATAAAAAATGCCGAGGGCGGAGCTGTGGAGGAGGGAAACGTCGGTGCGGGAACTGGTACCATTTGTTTTCAGTACAAAGGGGGCATTGGAACATCTTCCCGGGTGCTACCTGAATCTTTGGGAAAATTTACCGTTGGCGTTCTGGTACAGACTAATTTTGGGGGAATCTTCGAACTTAATGGTGTGCCCATCGCCAAGGAACTTAACAATTATCCAAGACAATATACCCATGACGTCGATGGGTCATGCATGATCATAGTAATGACCGATGCCCCTCTGAATTCAAGAAATTTGGAAAGACTTGCCAAAAGGGCGATTATGGGTTTAGCAAAGACAGGAGGGATTGCCTCAAATGGCAGTGGGGACTATGTAATCGCAGTATCTACCGCTCTGGAAAATCGAGTGCCACATTCCAGCGACTCCCTTTATGAAGAAACCAAGGTTCTAAAAAACGATGCAATGACCCCTTTGTTTCTAGCGACGATTGAGGCCACGGAAGAGGCCATATTGAACTCCCTCTTTGCTGCCAAGACCATGGAAGGAAGGGATGGTCATGAGATGCAAGCGATTCCGATGGATAAAGTCCTCGGTATTCTCGAAAAATATAGCAGGCTGCAAACCGACGATAAGTGAAAGGTTCTAAATTTTTCATTATTTAGAAAATATAGACATACCTTCGGATAATAGTGCCTTCACCAAATTATACCTAAACGATTATATGTACCAACTAAACTATCATTCCATATCAAGGCCGGGACTGGGCATTGAAGATTTAGGAAATATTTTAGAGGAAGCTATAGCTGTGAATTCTGCACTAAATATTTCCGGTTGCCTGATTTATCATAACAACAGATTCATCCAAATTCTTGAAGGGAAGAAAAAGGACGTGCTTCATGTCTACGGGAAAATCAAGGGCGACAAAAGGCACCACACGGTAACCTTACTATGGGAGAATCGTGTTGAAAGAAGATTTTTCGAGGAATGGAACATGGCATTCTACCGTCCAGAAGATGGAAATGTCAAAAATTTCGTGAACAACTTGCTATTGCTCTCCGAATTTTCGGAAAAGACCTCTGGGTCTTTATTAAGTTTTTGGGCCACCGTTGGAGAGATCTTACGTAGCGGCACAATAGATCAATTTGCGAAAGTTTGAATAAACGATGCCTTTGATAATTACCAAACACTAACCTTCTGTGGCAGGTCAAATACAAACAAAAAAAACCGCCCCGATAAAAGTATCGAGACGGTTTTTTGACAATTTATAATCTGCTTGTTTTAGCTCAAGACTACATCATTCCGGGCATTCCGCCGCCGCCCATTGGGGGGCCTGCATGTGCATCTTCTTTAATGTCGGTCAAGGCACATTCGGTGGTCAGGATCATTCCGGCGACCGAAGCGGCATTTTCCAATGCGATACGGGTCACTTTCGTAGGATCGATGATACCAGCCTTGAACATTTCAACGTATTTCTCGGATTTGGCATCATATCCAAAATCACCTTTGCCGTCCAATACTTTGGCAGCAACTACAGAACCTTCACCACCTGCGTTTTCAACAATGATACGCAAGGGAGATTCAATGGCTCTAGCTACAATATGTAATCCGGTTTCTTCGTCTGCATTCTCTGTCTGAACTTTAGAGAGTACCGACCTGGCACGGATAAGGGCAACACCACCACCGGCAACAATGCCTTCTTCGACTGCGGCGCGTGTGGAGTGCAAGGCATCGTCTACCCTGTCTTTCTTCTCCTTCATTTCTACTTCGGATGCAGCACCTACATATAGTACAGCGACACCACCGGCCAATTTGGCCAGACGCTCCTGAAGTTTCTCTTTATCGTAATCGGAAGTCGTTGTCTCGATCTGTGACTTGATCTGATTGACACGAGTCTTGATATCCTTCTGTACACCGCCACCGTTTACAATAGTAGTATTGTCTTTATCGATGGATACTTTTTCACAAGTACCCAACATGTCTAGGGTGGTATTGTCCAAGGAGAAACCTCTCTCTTCGGAAATCACGGTGCCACCGGTCAGGATGGCAAGATCTTCCAACATGGCCTTTCTACGGTCACCAAAACCGGGAGCCTTAACGGCAGCGATTTTCAACGAACCTCTCAATTTGTTCACGACCAAGGTAGCCAGGGCTTCCCCGTCTACATCTTCGGCGATAATCAACAAAGGCTTTCCGGATTGTGCCACGGGCTCCAATACGGGAAGCAAGTCTTTCATGGATGAAATCTTCTTGTCGAATAAAAGGATATAAGGATTCTCTAACTCGGAGACCATTTTTTCGGAATTGGTCACGAAATAAGGAGAAAGATAACCCCTGTCGAACTGCATGCCCTCTACAATATCTACATAAGTTTCGGTTCCTTTGGCTTCCTCTACGGTGATAACACCTTCTTTACCTACTTTTCCGAAGGCCTCGGCAATAAGTTCGCCAATGGTGTCATCATTGTTTGCAGATATGGAGGCGACCTGCTTGATTTTATCGGAAGAATCACCTACTTTTTTAGACTGCTTCTTCAGGTTGGCAACAATGGCCTCGACTGCTTTGTCGATACCTCTTTTCAGATCCATTGGATTTGCGCCTGCGGCAACGTTCTTTAATCCTTCTTTGACGATGGATTGTGCCAAAACGGTGGCCGTAGTGGTGCCGTCACCGGCAAGATCGTTGGTTTTTGATGCTACTTCCTTTACCATCTGCGCACCCATATTTTCAAGGGGATCCGCCAATTCAATTTCTTTCGCTACCGTAACCCCATCTTTGGTCACCTGCGGCGCACCGAAAGATTTACTGATGATAACATTTCGTCCCTTGGGTCCCAAGGTTACTTTTACTGCATTTGCCAAAGCATCGACACCTCTTTTGAGGCCATCGCGTGCTTCCAAATCAAATTTTATATCTTTTGCCATAATTAACTTAGTATTTATTTGTCTTCCCCGCGAAGGCGGGGAACTGTTTCAATTAATCTATAATTTTTTCTCAACGACTGCCAGCTTCTATATGGGTATATCACTTAGGATAAACTACTTTGGAGAATCGTTGAATTTATCTGGATGGTACTATTTTGTCAAGGGATTCCTGCCGAAGTTTATCCTGAGCGGAGTCGAAGGGCGGGAATGACGGAAAACGGCTAATTAGATTATTGCCAAAACGTCGCTTTCGCGCATCATGAGATAATCATTGCCTTCAAGCTTGAGTTCAGTACCCGCATATTTACCGTAAAGTACCTTGTCGCCAACTTTGACGGTAACTTTATCATCCTTGGTGCCAGGTCCGACAGCAACAACTTTGCCTTGTTGCGGTTTTTCTTTTGCCGTATCGGGAATGTAAATTCCGGACGCTGTTTTGGTCTCGGCGGCCATTGGTTCGATAAGTACTCGATCTGCCAATGGTTTAAT
>RCMY010006003.1_pt1 | contig 10224 bp, 9 predicted proteins | sample 2041341 | NCBI WGS metagenome assembly RCMY01 (sample SAMN09708234, study PRJNA481090) | Marine sediment metagenome, whole genome shotgun sequencing project.
CGAGACGCGAGGTCGCGTCGGCCATCGCCTGCGCTGCCTCGCGCGAGACCGGGAACGCGTAGCCGATCTGCGTCTTGAGCCGCGTGTAGAAGTCGGTCAGCCGCGTGATCGTGTCGCGGCTCGGGTACGACCCTCCCGCGTTCTCAGCGAAGACCCAGCCGGCTCGGGCCGGATCGTCGAAGCCCGGAAAGCGTGAGCGGACGAAGTCGACGTCGAGCGGTGCGTCCAAGTCGCGGCCTGTTCTGTGCGTCGGGAGGTCCATCGGACCGTAGCCCTGCCCCTCAGCGGTCGGTCGGTGCCGAGGTCCGCTTCGCGTAGATCCCGCCGCCCACGGCGAGCACGATCACGAGCGCGACGGCCCCGAGGAACCCGGGGGAGGTCAGATCGTCGATGTTGCCACCCAGTGCCGCGTAGGCGTAGCCGCCCGGGATGATGCCGATGAAGGTGGCCAGCGCGTACTCGCGGAACTTCAACCCCGTGACGCCGGCGACGTAGTTGACGACGTTGAACGGGAAGAGCGGGATGAGCCGGACGATCAGCACGGAGACGAAGCCCCGTTCACTGAGGAACCGGTCGAGCTTGTCCACGCGCTCGGCGCCGAGCTGCTGGACGCCGTCACGGCCGAGCCCACGACCGACGAGGAACGACAGGCAGGCCCCGAGCGTCGCGCCCGTGACCGCGATGACCGTCCCCTCGATGGGGCCGAAGATGAAGCCGGCCGCGGTGGTGAGGACGAGCCCGGGGAAGAACGCGACGGTGAGGAAGGCATAGATGCCCACGTAGGCGACCGGAGCCAGCCAACCGAGCCCTTGCACCGCGTCGCGGAGACCTTCCTTGGAGAGATCGCCGGTCGTCGAGACGACGCCGAGCGCGACCGCGATGAGGACCACCAGCAGCCCGAGGCGGACTGCCGGCCGCTGCACGAGCGTGAGCAGTCGACCTGGGCCACGGCCGATCTCATCGGGTGGGTCGTGGCGTCGGGTGTTGATGTCGGCTCCGGTGAACGTCGTCGGCATGGTCGGGTGGTACTGGTCAGTGTGCGTCTGGTTCGACGCCGACCGGCCGCGGTGCGCGTTCACGAACGAAACCGTGCGCCCGCACGGAAACATCGGCCCGAAGCGTCCGAAATTCCCCTGCACGCACACCGTGTATGTGACACTGGGTGACAGGAAACTTCTGGGAGTTCACGATGGACCGCGTCATCCGCACGGCAGCGCTCAACGGCGACGCCGCGAACGGGTCACCGATCCAACAGCTGGACCTCGACGTTCCCCGCGGGCAGACCGTCGCGGTCGTCGATTCCACCGGCGTGGGGTCAACCGGGCTCATCCGCCTCCTTCTCGGTCTCGACCGACCCTCGGCAGGCCGATGCGAGATGCTCAGGGAGCCGTCCGACGCGTCGCGGGTGACCAGCGACCCGCGCCTGGGCTGCGTGACGAGTGACTCCCCGCTGCCCCGTCGGATGGCCGTGCACCGCCACCTCGACCGCGCAGCGAAGGCGCGAGGCGCCGGTGCCGATCGCATCGGACCGCTCGCCCAGCGGCTGCGGCTCGACCTCCGAGCGCGCATCGGGGACCTGGACGCCGAGGCGCTCCAGAAGGTCCGCGTCATCACCGCGTTCATGCACGAGCCGGAGCTGCTGGTCCTCGACGAACCGTTCTGCGGCCGGTCACCACGGCTGTCACAGGTCACGAGCGCGCTCCTCGAAGAGGCCAGAGCCAACGGAGCGACGATCCTGATCGGCGTCCGCGACCTCGACGACGTTGCGGACGTGGCGGAGCGCATCGTCGTCATCCGTGACGGCCGGATCGTCTCCGACAGCGACATGGCAGCGCTGAGGCTGCGGCTCGGCCACCAGGTCGACCTCCGGTTCGGCACGCCGATGTCCCCGGCCATGCTCACCGCGATCGGCGGACTCGACGGGGTCACCAACCTGCGGCGGAACGATCAGGACCTGAGCTTCACCCACGTGGGGCACCCGAACACGCTCATCAAGCTGCTCGCCCGAGGCGACATCGCCTCGTGGAGCCTGCGCGGACGGAGCGTGGAGGACCTGGCGGTGACCCACCCCTCGGGCGACCGGACGTCGGACCATCGTCTGACCGTCTGACGCGTTGCGTCGGGCAGCGCGTAGCCTTCGGCCACTACGCGCCCGTAGCTCAGTTGGATAGAGCAGCGGACTTCTAATCCGACGGCCGCAGGTTCGAATCCTGCCGGGCGCGCGACGTAGCACGACCGATCTCTCGTTGACCGGTCGAGTCCCGACCGAAGCCACGGCGTGTTCGCGAACCCCGAGATCCGACGCCTTGCGCTGGCCCGGCTGATCTCCTCATCGGGGACCGAGGCGGCGTTCTTCATCGGCCTGTGGGGGCGCGCGGCGTTCGAGTTCGAGTCTGGCCCGGTCGGCCTCGCCATCATGAGCGCGCTGATCGGGATCGGGTCGATCGTCGGCGGGCTCGTCGGTGGCCTCGCGGTCGACCGGACCGACGCCCGCCGCGTGGTCATACGGTCGGAGATCGTGTTCGTCCCCGCCACGCTGGCGCTCGCCCTCGCCCCGAACATGACCGTGCTGCTTCTCCTGGGCCTCGTGTCGTGGGCGACCGGGTCTGCCTACGAGACGGCGCTCGTCTCGATGCCGCCACGCCTCGTCGACGACGACGAGCTCGAGTCCGCGAACGCCCGGCTGGAGTCGGCGAACTGGCTGGCGCTCATCGCAGGTCCGGCGATCGGCGCCCTGCTCGCCGGCGCGTTCGACCTCCGCGCCATCTTCGTGTTCGACGCCGTGACATCGCTGGTCGCGCTGGGGCTGCTGCGCGGGCTGACGCTGCGGCCGAAGCGGCCACACGACGCCGAGGACCCCAGCCCGGCGAGCCGATCCGGGGTTCCGACCACGCCACCCGAGGCTGCCGACGCCGCGGACCTCGCGCGGCTCGGCAACCTCGACGAGCTGCGCGCAGGCATCCGTCACGCGCTCGAGCGGCCACGCGTGAGGTTGATGCTCTTCCTCGGCGGGCTGACGTGGCTCGCCTTCGGCAGCTTCGTCGCGCTCGAGCCGTTGTTCTTCCGTGACGTCCTGATGCAGGACGTCACCGCGCTCGGCTGGGTGAACGCGATCTTCGGTGCCGGGCTCTTCACGGGATCGGTCCTCCTCGAGCGGACGAACGGCCGGTTCACCGGGGCCAGGGCGGCGGTCGTGCTGGCCGTCCTGAGCGGGCTCGGGTCAGCGGTCTACGTCGGCACGAGCTCCCTGGTCGTCGTCGCCGTCGGGGCGCTGGCATGGAGCATCCCGCTCGGCGCGGGTCTGCCCATGAACCGCACGCTCGTCCAGCGAGACACCGAGCCCGAGTTCGTCGGACGCGTCATGGGCGCCATGGGGACGCTGCAATCCCTGTCCGGGATCCTCCCGGTCATCTTCGCACCGGCGCTCGCCATCGCGTTCGGGGTTCAGCCGGTCCTGCTCGGCAGCGGGCTGGTCATCGTGGCGCTGGCACCGTTCGGCTGGCGTCGTGCGGTCGCGCTCGATGCCGCCACGGTGACGTCGTCCGCCGGGGAAGAGCCGGGCGACGGCTCGCGTTCCGAGGAGTGACCCGCTGCACTCGTCAGCCCGTCCGCCGTTCGGAGCCAGCCGTGACCACGCTCACCCTCGACGACGTCTTCCGCCGTGAGCTGCCCGAGCTGACGCTGGACTGGAAGGCGGTCGAGCAGCCCGCACCACGGCTGCTCGCGCTGAACCGCGGGCTCGCACGGTCCCTCGGGCTCGATGTCGACGAGCTGGCCTCCGATGCCGGCGTCGCCCTGCTCGCGGGCAACGTCGTCCCTGAGGGCGCCAGCCCAGTGGCGATGGGCTACGCCGGCCACCAGTTCGGCAGCTACTCGCCCCGGCTCGGTGACGGACGGGCGCTGCTGCTCGGCGAGCTCCGCGACCAGCATGGCGAGCTCCGCGACCTCCACCTCAAGGGCTCGGGGCGTACGCCCTTCTCGCGGGGCGGCGACGGGAACGCCGCGCTCGGACCGATGCTGCGTGAGTTCGTGATCGCGGAGGCGATGCACGCGCTCGGCGTACCCACGGGGCGTGCGCTCGCGGTCGTCGCGACCGGCCAGGACATCATGCGCGACAGCGGCCCGGTTCCCGGTGCGGTCCTCGCGCGCGTCGCCGCCAGCCACATCCGCGTGGGAACGTTCGAGTACGCGGCTCGGCTCGGGCAGAACGGGCTCGTCCAGCGCCTCGTCGACGTCTCGATCGCTCGTCACCACCCCGCCGCCGCCACGGCTGAGCGTCCCGCCCTCGCGTTGCTCGAAGCGGTCGTCGTCGCGTCGGCGGACCTGGTCGCCCGGTGGATGCTGCTGGGCTTCGTGCACGGCGTCATGAACACCGACAACGTCACCATCTCCGGCGAGACCATCGACTACGGGCCGTGCGCGTTCATCGACGCCTACTCCCCCGAGGCCGTCTTCAGCTCGATCGACCGGACCGGCCGCTACGCGCTCGGCAACCAGCCGGCGATCATGCAGTGGGATCTCGCACGGCTCGCCGAGACGCTCCTGCCCCTGATCTCCGACGACGCCGACGAGGCCGTCGAGATCGCCACCGACGTCCTCCGCGGCTTCGGCAGCCGCTACGCCGAACGCTGGCTCGACGGGATGCGCGCCAAGCTCGGCCTCACCGATGCCGGTGTCGGCGACCAGCAGCTCGCGGACGACCTCCTCGATCTCATGGACGCAGGCGGAGCGGACTGGACCAGCACCTTCCGCGCGCTCGCCGAGGCTGCCCGAGGTGACGACGCGTCGCTGCGCGTCGTTCTCGCGAGCGACGGCGTCGAGCGGATCGCTGCCGTCACGGCGTGGCTCGACCGCTGGCGCTCCCGACTCGACGGACGCGGCGGTGACTCGGTGGCGGCGTCCATGGACGCGGTCAACCCCGTCCACATCCCACGCAACCACCTCGTGGAGGAAGCCCTCGACGCCGCGACCGCAGGCGACGTCACGCCCTTCCACGAGCTGTTGGCGGTCGTGACGCGTCCGTATGAGGTCGGCGACGCGGACCCACGCTTCGCCCTGCCGGCACCCGCAGGGTTCACCGACGGCTTCCGGACGTTCTGCGGGACCTGACCCTCAGCCCGCGTCGAGGTCGAGACCCGCCGGGATGTCGGCGCGTCCGCGGACAGCCTCCGCGGGGAAGCGCAGGTCGTTGCGGTCCATCTTCTCCATCGACGCCTCGGCGAGGTCGATGCCGAGGATGTCCGCGAGTCTGACGAGGTAGTTGAAGACGTCGGCGAGCTCGTCGCGGACGTCCTCCGCCCGCTCGCCCTCCATGACGACCGCTGCCTGCGCTGGGGTCAACCACTGGAAGATCTCAGTCAGCTCACCGACCTCGCCGGACAGCGCCATGACGAGGTTCTTCGGGGTGTGGAAGCGACCCCAGTCGCGCGCGTCCGAGAACGCTCGCATGCGTTCGGTGACCCGCTCGATGCCGTCCGTCGTCATGCTCCACCCTCCGCGCACACCCGGTCGGGAGCGCGCGATGAACCTAGACTGCGCGGACGGACTGGTCGCAGTCCGTCGGCGCAGGGGGACATGCATGGCGGTCACGGTTCGGTTCCAGCGTGCGGTGGACGAGGCGCTCGACGCGGACAGCGGGCTCGAGGATGACCTCGCGATCGCGAGTTTGAGAGAGGCGCTCGAGCTGGTCGGCACCGATGACGAGGTGTACTCAGCACCTCGTCTGGAGCGGGCGCTGGTGGAGCGGCTCCGCGCCGTGGGAGAGCTCGACCAGGCGCTGGTTGTCGTGCGGACGTTGCGCTCCCGCGAGCAGACGCCGACACCTCGCTTGCTGGCGCTCGAGGCCGCGCTGGCGCTGCAGACCGGCGAGCCCGAGGTCAGCGCCACGCTGGCGGCACAGTTCGTCAGCACCTTCACGGACCTGCCGATGCTCGGCGGCCTGCTGTCCGACGCCCAGCTCGATCGCGGCGACGAGGAGTCCGCGCTCGTCTGGGCCCGGCGCGCGATGAACGGCCTGCTCAAGGCGGAGGCGCAGGACATCGACGAGGCTGGACTCCTGGCGCTCGGGGTGTGGGAGCGGCTCCGGATCGTGCGGGACGCCGATGACCTCGAGGCCCATGACGCGCTGAGCGCCCACGTCGCCGACCACGTGGCCGCGGCGCTCCAGGACAGCATCGACGAGCTCTCGGCCGAGAACGCGAAGCTTCGACGTCGGATGCAGCGCGACCTCCGCGAGCACATGCCGGACCTCCTCCGCACCCTGCCGTCGGCGAAGCCCGACCCGGCCCTCGCCGGGATCCCCGTCAACCTCGACGCCGACATCGAAGGCGAGGACCACGGCGACTACTGGTGCATGGACTGTGACAAGGCCGCGGGGATCGTCCCGTGGATGCCGGCCGACCAGTACGCGCTCGCCCAGCCGAAGCTGGCAGAGACCGCCGAGGCCGACGGCGAGTCCTACGCCGAGTACGTGGTCGCGCTGCAGCGGACGATGCTGGCGCGACGGCGTGAGGGCGGCGGCCGCATGGTGCAGGTGGTCCTGGAGGTCGTGCGGGGCGAGAGCGAGCTGCGCAAGGTCGCCGAGGTGGTCTGGCCCCCGGGCCGCAACGACGCCTGCTGGTGTGGCAGCGGGCGCAAGTACAAGAGGTGCTGCGAGCTGGTGCGCGCAGTCTGACCGATCAGGTCTCGCTGCCCTCGCTGCCGTCCGGGCTGTAGTCGATGAGGTCGAGCGGCTGGATGACGCCGGCGACGACACCTTCGAGGTTCGCGACGATGCGCTTCAGGTAGCGGTAGAGCAGCGCCCGCGGCACGCCGAACGCGGCCGTGTCGTCCGAACGGACGAGACCACGGATGATCTCGTCGTGCTCCGTCTGGATCTGACGCGAGCGCTCAAGGAACGCCGGTGCGCGGTCGGTGTCCTCGCTGCGGAAGATCTCGGCGGCGAGCCCGATCATGTCGGAGATCTCGATGCGCTCGGCGTTCAGCTGAGCGCGGTCCGAGCCGGTCGACAGGTCCACGCCGTAGGTGGTGAGGTCGTGGATGTTCTTGGCGTTGTCACCGATCCGCTCGACCTTGCGGCTCACCATCAGCACGATCAGCACGCCGGTGATGTCGCTGGTCCCGTGGACGCTGGTGTGGACGATCAGCTCCCGACGAACCTCCTGCTCGAGCGCGTTGATGAGCCGATCAGTCCGATAGACGTCCGAGCTCACGAGGTCGCTTTCGCTGCCGGTGAGCAGCGACGTCATGGCGAGGTCAAAGACGTGCCGGGCGTGACCCAGCATCTCCGCGACGTGACCGATCATCGTGTCCAGACTCGGACCCGTCGGCTTCTTGAACGCTTCGAACACCATGATCTCAGACCTTCCGCTGCAGGTTTCGCTCGTGCCAGCATCGCATGCCAGCTGCGTGCGCGCGCATCATCCGAACACCACGACGCCAACGAGCGGCAGGACGACGAACGACCCGATGATGTAGGTCGGCAGCAATCTGCGATCCTTGGAGACCATCTCCGCGAAGCCCGATGCGAGCGAGACCGGGATCTTGCGGAACACCGGGATGCCGTAGAAGATCGCGATGCCGACGACGTTGAAGAGCACGTGGACGATCGCGATCGTGAGCGCTTCCGGCCGGTCGGTGGCCAGCGACGCGAGCAGCGCGGTCACCGTCGTGCCGACGTTCGCGCCGAGCGTGATCGGGTAGACGCTCTCGAGCCGGATGATCCCCGCCGCGGCGATCGGGACCAACACGGACGTCGTGATCGACGACGACTGGACCGCCACGGTCGCGACGATGCCGATGAGGATCGCGATCGCGCCACCGCCGGAGCTCAGCACCTCGTTGATCCGAGCCTCGAACTGATCGGCCACCAGCGCCTTCATGTTCGACGTGATGTAGCCGAGCGCCACGAAGATGCCGACGAGGCCCAGGACGATCAGGATCACGCCGAACGCGGTCCCGGCGACTCCGAGGGACTCGATGTTCTCCGCGACGAAGTTGACCGGCGCCTTGACCGCTTCCTTGATCGGGCTCTTGAACTTCGTACCGTCCTGGCCCACGAGCACGGTGGAGATCGCGTCCGCCGACGACGCGAGGAAGCCGGTCGCGAGCTCCACCGGGAGCAGGACGATCACCGCGAGGACGTTGAAGAAGTCATGCACGGTCGCCGCTCCGACGGCGCGCTTGAACTCGATGGGACGTCGGATGGAGCCGACCGATGCGAGGCTGTTCGTGACGCTCGTGCCGATGTTGGCGCCCATGATCATGGGAACCGCGTCTCCGACGCCGACGACCCCGGTCGCCACGAGACCGACGATGGTCGAGGTCGTGACCGAAGACGACTGGACGAGGACGGTCGCGAGGATGCCGACGAACAACCCGGCCAGCGGGTTGCTGACGCGGCTGAACAACGCGGCCTGCGCATCCTCACCGAGGGCTTCGATGCCCTCTGAGAGCAGCCCCACCCCGGCGAGGAAGAGGTAGAGCAGCCCCACGACGAGAACTGCTCGGACCCATGACGGGACGGCGGCGGCGCGGGACTCGTTCATGGCGCGGACGTTAGCCGCTCGGGGGTCACCGCACGGCGTCGACGGGTCGGGTCATGCCACACATCGACCCTTCGCAGCAGACCGCCTTGCCGCGGCTGAGCGTCACAGGGCAACCATGTTCTTGCCGAGATGTCCACCCGTGAACAGGCGCTGGAACGCGGCAGGGACCTGGTCGAAGCCCTGCACGACGTCGGTCGGCAGCTTCACGACGCCGGCCTCAGCCCACGCGTTGAGCTGCATCATCGCCTCGCCGTACTTCTTCACGTAGTCGAAGATCAGGAAGCCCTGGAGGATCCCGCGCTTGGAGATGAGCGCCGAGTAGTTCGCTGGACCGCGGGCGTTCCCGGTGTCGTACGTGGAGATCGCGCCGCAGAGCGCGATGCGGCCGTGGATGTTGAGCAGGTCGATCGCGATCTCGAGGATCTCACCACCGACGTTGTCGAAGAAGACCTCGACACCGTCCGGACATGCCTCGCGGACGGCGCGCCGGAAGCCGTCAGCCTTGTAGTTGATCGCCGCGTCGTAGCCGTAGTCATCGACGAGCATCTGGCACTTCTCGTCCGTGCCGGCCGTTCCGACGACGCGGCAGCCGAGCTCCTTGGCGATCTGGCCGACCACGAGACCGGTCGCGCCGGCCGCTCCGCTGACGAGGACGGTGTCGCCGGCCTTGGGATGGCCGACGTCGATGAGCCCGAAGTAGGCAGCGAGCCCGGACGGCCCGAACAGCGCGATGGCACGCTCCGGGTCCGTGCCCGCGGGAAGCAGCTGGACAGCGCGGGCGCCCGAGTCCACGACCGCGAACTCCTGCCAGCCGGTGATCCCGGAGACGAGGGCACCGACGGGGTAGCTCTCGTTCTTCGAAGCGATGACCTCACCGACGCCGAGCGAGCGGATGACCTCGCCGATCTCGATCTTGGGGAGGTACGTGTCGTACTGGATCCAGCCACGGATCGTGGGGTCCATCGACAGATGGCTGACCTTGACGAGCGCCTGTCCGTCAGCGATCTCCGGGACCTCGACCTCACCGAGCGCGAAGTGCTCCTCGCTGACAGGGCCGGACGGTCGCTCCGCGAGCGTCCACTGACGGTTCATCTGCACCATGCGCTGACCTGTGGTCCGGGGTTTGCCTCGACGCTACATCCCCTTCGGGGCCGTGGCTGACGGAGGTGCGACGCGGGCTGACCGCCGCGGTCAGCCCGCCTGCATTGCTTCGGCGATCGCGCTGAGCACGCTGTCGCTGACTGCGCTCCCCCCGCCGAGGACGATCGCCTCGTCGAACCGGTCCGCACGCGCTGCCAGGAAGGCCCGGACGACCTCCGGGAGGCTGGTCGCGTTCACGAGGAGCAGGATCCCGTCGACGCGTGCAGCGACCGCTCCCGCGGCGAGCCCGTCCGGGAAGTTGCGGCCCGTCGCGATGACGACGCGGACCTCGACGTCGGTCGGCTGCCGTGCGAGCGCCGCCTCCGCGACCGCGACGGACGTCGCGTACCGATCATCGCCGGACAGCCGCTCCACGTTCAGGCCGAGATCACGAAGTCGTTCGAGGACCTCCTCACGGATCGCGCCGGGGCCACCGACCACCAGGATCTTCGTGGCGCCGAGCTCCGCGATCGCGTCCAGCGTCACCTGCGGTGTGCTGCTCCCCCGGGTCAGCAGGACCGGGAGCCGGTCCACCGAC
>RCMY010006004.1_pt1 | contig 10223 bp, 9 predicted proteins | sample 2041341 | NCBI WGS metagenome assembly RCMY01 (sample SAMN09708234, study PRJNA481090) | Marine sediment metagenome, whole genome shotgun sequencing project.
CGCTCGAAGGGCAGGGCGCCGTCATAGATGAAACCGGTGTCACCTTCCGCGCAGCTGACAGTCACGATCTGGCCTTCCTTGATCGTGTCCAGCGCGTTGCCGGTACCGACGACGGCAGGTACGCCCAATTCGCGCGCGATGATCGCCGCGTGGCAGGTACGGCCACCACGATTGGTGACGATGGCCGCAGCGCGCTTCATGACGGGCTCCCAATCGGGATCGGTCATGTCGGCCACCAGAACGTCGCCGGCCTTCACGCGGGCCATGTCATCCAGGGAGCGTACGATCCGCGCAACGCCGGTGCCGATCCTGGCGCCAATGGAGCGGCCTTCGCAAATCACCGGACCGCGCTCGCCAAGCTGGTAGCGCTCGATCTGGGTGGCATGGCCACGGGACTTGACGGTCTCCGGACGTGCCTGCACGACGAACAGCTTGCCGCTGACGCCGTCCTTGGCCCACTCGATGTCCATCGGGCGGCCGTAGTGCTTCTCGATGATCAGCGCCTGACGGGCCAACTCGTGGACATCCTCATCGCTGATCGAGAACGTGCCGCGCAGTTCGGCCGGGGTGTCCTCGGTGCGGACGCGCTCGCCCGGCTGGTCGGAGTACACCATGCGCAGCTGCTTGGCGCCGATCGACCGGCGGAGGATGGCCTGCTTGTTGAGGGCCAGCGTGGGCTTGTAGACGTAGAACTCGTCGGGGTTGACCGCGCCGCCGACGACCATCTCGCCCAGACCGAAGCTGGAGGTGATGAAAACGACGTCGCGGAAGCCGGACTCCGTGTCCAGGGTAAACAGGACGCCCGAGGCACCGACATCAGAACGGACCATCAGCTGCACGCCAGCGGACAGGAACACGTCTTCGTGCTTGAAGTCGTGGTGCACGCGGTACGAAATGGCGCGGTCGTTGTAGAGGCTGGCGAAGACTTCCTTCACCTTGACGACCACATCCTCCTCGCCGGTGACGTTGAGGAAGGTCTCCTGCTGCCCGGCGAAGCTTGCGTCGGGCAGATCCTCGGCGGTCGCGGAGGAACGCACTGCAACCGCGACGTCACCGCCGCCGTTTTCTTCGCACAACTGGCGATAGGCACTGCGGATATCACGGTCCAACTCCGGCTGCATCGGCGCGCCGATCACCCAGTCCCGGATCTCCTTGCCAGCCGCCGTCAGCGCAGCGACGTCGTCAACGTCCAGCGTTGCCAAACGGTCGAAAATGCGCTGGTGGAGGTTGTTGTGGTCGATGAAGTCCTTGAACGCCTCCGACGTGGTCGCGTAGCCACCCGGAACCGAAACCCCAAGGTTTGACAGGTTGCCGATCATTTCGCCAAGCGACGAATTCTTGCCGCCAACGCGAGCGAGGTCGTCAAGGCGCAGCGCGTGCAGCCAGAGGATGTTGTCGTTCAAAACGGTGTATCTCCGTGGGGGGGGAGGTGCCAGACAGCGCGGCTAAGCCGCTATGATCGCCCCTGCGCCAGGTGCTTACAAGGTTGATCTGGCGGGCTTTTTCCTGTTGCTATTCCCCAAGGCGGTATATTCCATGGCTGACAAGCGGCCGGTTTTCTATATTTCAGACGGTACCGGCATCACTGCCGAGACCATTGGGCACAGTCTGCTGACTCAATTCACCGATATCGAATTCATCGCCGAGCGCATCTCGTTCGTCGACAGTGTCGAGCGTGCGGACGATGCCGTTGAAATCATCAAGGCTGCTGCCGACCTGCACGGCGTGCGTCCAGTCGTTATCAACTCGTGCATGGCCAGTGACGTTGGCGAGGCACTCGCGAAGAGTGGGGCGCTGATGCTCGACGTGTTCGCTCCCTTCATCGAACCACTGGAGCGGGAGCTCGGGCAGTCGCGCATGCACGAGGTTGGCCGGGCGCACGCCATCCTCGATTTCGACACCTACCACCGCCGGATCAACGCGATGAATTACGCGCTGACCCACGACGATGGGGTCAGCATCGACTACAACGAGGCCGAAGTGATCCTGGTCGCCGTATCCCGGGCCGGCAAGACGCCAAGTTGCGTGTATCTGGCGTTGCAATATGGTGTCCGCGCAGCGAACTATCCGCTTACCGAGGAAGATCTGGCGACCGACCGGCTGCCGGAACGATTGCGCGCCCATCGCGAAAAGCTGTTCGGCCTGACCATCGATCCGCAAAGGCTGCACCAGATACGTCAGGAGCGCCGGCCCAACTCACGTTACGCCAAGCTGGAGAACTGCAGGTACGAAGTGGCGGCCGCCGAAGCGCTGTTCCGCGCCGAGCGCATTCCGACCCTCAGCACCACCAATACCTCGATCGAAGAGATCGCCAGCAAGGTCATGTCAACGCTGCGGATCCGGCGCGAAATGTTCTGATCCCGATTGCAACCCCTGGTGCGTCGGCGCAGTCAGCTGGCGCACGGGACTGACGTGTACGATCACGCCATGAGTAGTTCCGTCGTTCCCCGCAGGATTCCTTCGCTCAACCGCTTTGGCTGGCTGATGGCGTTGTATACGGAAAATCACGTCCGGCTGCATCGTCTTTTCTCGACGGCCGAGCTTGCTCCCGGCATGCACGTGTCCAGTGTTGGCGACGGCCTGGATCTGCGACTGGAAGTCTTGTTGCAGCACCGCTACACCACCGAGCTGCGTCTGAGCTACGCGATGGTCGATCCGGTGACCGGCGTGCCCGATCCGTCGGCCTATCTGCGTCAGTACCATGACGCCGATCAGCTGGAGGCGACCCATTGCTACATCGGCCGGCGCTGGCAGGATGTACTGGGTATGTATCCTCTCCCGGCTGAGTTGATCAGCCACCGCATGCGGATGAACACGTTCCTGGGAAAATGGCTCGAGTACCTTGCCGAGCGGGGTCACAGCCGCGCTACGCTGAAGCCGGAAAACGAAACAGCCGGCGAAATACTGACTGGGGCTTGACGGTTCCAGGAACTGCCTCTAACCTTACGGACTTTCCAGCCCCGTGGGGCCATAGCTCAGCTGGGAGAGCGCCTGCATGGCATGCAGGAGGTCGACGGTTCGATCCCGTCTGGCTCCACCACTTCAAACGGTTTTTGTCCCCGGTTGTGTGAAAGACAGCCGATAAAAGGTACAGAAGCTACTGCGTCCCCATCGTCTAGTGGCCTAGGACACTGCCCTTTCACGGCGGCGACAGGGGTTCGAATCCCCTTGGGGACGCCACTTCAAACCATTGATTTCCTTAGGGATTTCAAGCAAGCAAGGCTCCGGAGACGGGGCCTTTTTTGTGTCTGCGGTAACGGTGCGGCAACTCGACCAGGGGTACAAGCGCAACGGCGCCAACCGGTCGGGGGCGCCGGCAGATCCGGCGCTCCGCCGGGAGTCGGCCGCTTCATTTCGCGATTCTCGCGGACCTCGGCTTCGATGATTCCGTCCGACAGTTGACGCGCGCGGGGTCGCCGATCGGGATGGGTTCAGTGTGCTTTCGCGGCCGCCCTCTGCGGTATCAGAACAATCAGCAGGACAATGGCTGCGATCAGCACGCTGCTGGCGGCGTATCGGCTGAACTCCAGCCCGCCGCTTGCAACCGGCTTATCCAGATAGTCTCCCACCACCGCGCCCAGGGGCCTCGTCAAGACGAATGCCGCCCAGAACAGAAGGGTATGCGAGAGATTTGAAAAGAAGTATGCAAGCGCTACCACGATCAGAAGTCCGGAGAAGATCAGCGCCGCTCCCGTATAACCCAGTCCAGCGCTGTCTGCCGTCCAGTCGCCCAGCGCGGTCCCGAGCGTCTGGGAAAACATGATCGTCAGCCAATAGAACCCCTCGGCAGTGGGTGTGGACACGGAGCCGACATCAAGCGATCCGAGCGACTTGTACCAGGCGACCAGGGATGCCATGAGCAGGGCCGCAAGCATCAGGGTGCCGCCGAGGTAGCCAACGCCCAGGGAACGATCGACGAAATCCGCGAGCGTCGTTCCGACTGTCGTTGACGCGATAATCGTGAGCCAGTACAGGAGTGGGTGAAATTTCTTCGCCCTGATCTGAAGTGCTACCGCGCTGACAAAGAGCACCATGAAAAGCGCGGTGCTGACCAGGTAGCCCAGGTTCATCGACATCGACACTGCGTCGCCACCGGTCTCGCCGAGAGTGGTGGCAAGAATCTTGATCAGCCAAAAACCGAAAGTGACCTGGGGAACCTTGCTGAGCGCGTCCTTGACGTCTGCGTTCATGGGCGTGCTCCGGGTTTGCTATCGGTCCTTTCGGCATTGCGGATCAACCACAGATTGCGTGCGTAGATCACCAGGCCACCTGCTTGACCGGCAATAAAAACCGGGTCGGCGCGATGAATGGCGTAGGCGAGCAGCACGCTGCTCCCCGCGAGGCTCAGGTACCAGAACGCGGTGGGTATGACACTGCGTCGCGCCTTTTCCGAGGCAAGCCACTGCAGCACGAAGCGGGAGCTGAAGAGAATCTGGCCAAAAAACCCCACGGCCATCCAGATGGCGGTCTCACCCATGGATCTGCTCCACGTCTGTCAACGGGGTAGCGGCTACCTCCGCTGTGTACTCGGTTGAAGTAACGATGTGGCTTCGACGGATGAGCCAGGCAACACCGCACAGGTCGAACAGCCCCACACCGAGGCGGGACAAGTTGCTGTAATTGGAACGTCCGCTGCACCGCTCGCGGTGACTCACAGGCACGCTTAACGTCAGCCAGCCTGCGCGCTGCATCAATGCCGGCAAATAACGATGCATATGGTCGAAGTACGGCAGAGTCAGAAACGCTTGGCGCTCGAACAGTTTTATGCCGCATCCGGTGTCGGGAGTTCCGTCCCGCAGCAGTCGACCTCTGATGGCGTTGGCCGCCTTCGAGGCCCATCGCTTGGACAGTGAGTCTCGACGCTGCTGGCGCCAACCGCCCACCAGCCGCACCTTCGTGTCGGCGCTCTCGAGTGCGGCGAGGAGGCGGGGAATATCAGCCGGGTCGTTCTGACCATCTCCATCCAGAGTCGCAATCCATGGTCCGTGCGCCGCATTTACCCCAGTGAGAATTGCGGCGCTTTGCCCCGCCTGGGTCAGGTGCGCCAGCACCCGGAGTCGCGGCTCATGCCTCGCCCGGGCTTGAAGCACTTCCAGACTGCCGTCACTGCTGGCGTCGTCCACGCAAAGGATCTCGAATGTGACTTTTCCGCCGAGCGCTGTCACCACCTCGTCCAACAGCGGGCCGATATTCTGCTGCTCATTGTGGATGGGGATTACGACGGATATCGAAGGACTTCCGCCACTGCGCGGGGTGGCGGGTTCGTGTCGCGAAGGGAGGAGGACATTGGTGTTCACGGGACATTCTCGTCAGTGGATGCGAAGTAATGCGGTGCAGCTGTCGAAGGCGGGAGTGGAGCGGCTGAGCCCGTTTCAGTGCGGCGTCCGGTAGCGGCGGAACGAATCACAGACGACCGCATGTCGAGGAGGGCTCGGGTTCCACGGCGCCCGGGGTGCGGAGCGATTGCCAGATGCCAACCCATGTGCGAGCAAAGACGCGTGATCAGCTCAAGGCCAATGCCGCCGCCGCCTCTGGCGTCACCTCGCGCCTGACGGGCGTAGATGGCGCTGATCTGCTCCGGCGACATGCCATGCCCCGGGTCGTCGATGACAACGGCTCCGTAGGCGTCCAGCCGAATATGGATGTCACCGCTGTCGCTGTTCTCGATCGCATTCCGCAAAAGATTTCCAACCGTCGCCTGCACGATTCCTACGGGCGCCAGAATCTGGCAGTGAGGCATGGCTTCAAGGTGCAGCGAAAGTGCCTTGTCCCCGCACAGATGTGCGTGATCGTTTGCAATCTCGGGGATCAGCTGGTCAAGTTCGATCCGATCGCTGCTGAGGGCAAGGCGGGCCGGATCCTTGGCGAGTGCGAGCAGCATGGCAATGAGCTGTTCGATCGCCTGCGTGGTGCGACCGATACGATGTAACTGGGCGCGCGCAGACGCGGGCACCTCGGACTCGAGAGCCAACTCGGCGGCGCCGGCAATGACGGATATGGGGGTGCGCAGCTCGTGGCTGGCGGCGTCGATGAATGTTCGCTCACGCTCGACGAATCGATCATGACGGCGCAGGTAGTCATTCACCGAATTGCCGATGATCGTCAGCTCGTCGGTGGAGTTCGGAGCCATCTCGATCTGCTGGCCCGCGGTGTCGGGTCGCAACGAGGAGATCCTCAGCGCAAGATCCTGTAGCGGACGCGCAAGGCGTGCCACGCCCCATCCGACCGCCAGACCAAGCACGGAAACCACCACGAATCCCGACAGGAAAAGCAGGAGCATGAGGTCGTGCTCGTCCCGCTCAAACTCGGTTATATCCAGAGCAAGCGTGAAACGACGCCCGTCGTGGACCTGGACGAGTGCTACGAAATACCGATCGCCGATCTTGATCTCGTCGTGTATGCCCGGAGACAGACCCACCATCGGCAGGAACGGGTGTACCCCGTCTCCATCGTCGTGGAACTCGAACAGTCCGGATGCAGGAAGCTTCCAGCCTGGGTCATCCGCATGTCCCAGTACGTTGTTCATTTCGGTCTCGAGCAGCGACTTCCAGACCAGCGCTTCCGCGCGCTCGTTGATGATCCAGCCGTAAAGCAGGACGACGACCGTGAGCAGGACGAGGTATCCGAGCACCGCGGTGGTGAGCCTGCCTTGCAGGCTCCGGCTCCCCAGCAGTCTCACGGTGAAACCCCCCGCTCATCGGGGTCGATGGACTCGTCTGGGAAGGATGCCAGCCTGTAGCCGACCCGCGGGAGGGTATGGATGAGCTTGGTGCGGAATCCGGTATCAATGCTTCGTCGCAGCTCATACACGTGCGACCGGAGCATGTCGCCGTCCGGCAGTTCGTCCCCCCACAGCGCGTGTTCCAGCCTTTCGCGGGTAACCGCCGCGGGACTGGCCTGCATCAGCACCTGCAGAAGGCGGCGACCGGCCGGAAAAATGTGCAGGGCTGTGTCGCCACGCGTGACCTCCAATGTCGCCAGATCGAACCGCAGGTCCGCAATCTGCAGCACGCTTCCACGTTTGCCGGACGCGCGTGCAACCAGTGCTTCTATGCGGACTTCGAGCTCAGGCAATGCGAAAGGCTTGGTCAGGTAGTCGTCGGCGCCTGCGCGAAACCCGGCAATTTTGTCTGGCAGCTCATCCCGGGCAGTAAGCATGATGACCGGGAGCGTCGTGTTTCCGTACTCGCGCAATCGGCGAACCACTTCACGGCCATCCATGCGCGGGAGCATCCAGTCCAGTACCAGCACGTCATAGCTTTGGGTCGTTGCCAGATGCAGCCCGGTCAGCCCGTCGGGCGCCGCATCAACACAGTGACCTCGCGCTTCCAGATATTCGAACAGATTCGCGACGAGACTCTGGTTGTCTTCCACAACGAGTACACGCAGGCCCATCGGTATCGGCTCCGGTTGCTGAGCGAACACTGCCGCTATACCGGCAGACTAGACGGGATACCGTCGGAACAGTGTCGGAGCCGCTTCCGACACATTTCCGATGCCGTGCACCGCACGATAGGCACTCCAGGACAGAGACGTTGCCAGTGAACAACGAACATTTGAAGCATCAGTCCCGCCTGTGGCTGATCATGCTGGTAGCGCTCATCGCTCTGGGTGCCGGCTTGGGTCTTCGTGACCCGTCGCCGCCTGACGAGCCGCGCTTCGTGCTCGCCGCCAAACAGATGGTGGAATCCGGTGAGTGGCTGATCCCGCGACGGGGCAGCGAGTTGTACGCGCACAAGCCCGCCGTTTTCATGTGGCTGCAAGCCGTGGCTTACCACGCCACCGGAAATTGGCGGATCGCGTTCCTGCTGCCGTCACTGCTCGCTGCACTGGGAACGCTGTGGCTGGTATACGACCTTGCCCGTCGCTTGTGGAATCGTCGGGTGGCCACCTATGCGGCGTGGGCGCTGCTTGCCTGCATCCAGTTCGGACTGCAGGCCAAGCGTGGTCAGATCGACATGGTGTTGGTGCTGTGGACGACGTTGTCTCTCTGGGCGCTGTGCAGGGCTCTGTTGATCGCGCCCAGCAGCCTGTTGCTCGGATTGGGCGGATTTGCTGCCGGTCTTGGAACCGTGACCAAGGGCGTCGGATTTCTGCCATTGCTGATGCTGATCCCGTGGGCAATCGTGCGCCGCAAAACGCCGGTGGCCGGGTGGGGGAGTGTGTCGCCTCGCTGGCGCTGGCTGATTTTGGGATTCATCGCAGGTGTTTCTGTATGGCTGGCACCGGTGTTGTGGGCTGTGCTTTCCGGCGGTGATCCGGCCCTTCGCGCCTACGCCAGCGAGATTCTGTTCCGGCAGACCGGCACCCGCTATGTGGACGCGTGGCACCACGTGCAGCCGCCCTGGTATTACTTCCAGGTAATCGCGACGCTGTGGTTGCCAGGTTCGTTGCTGCTCCCGTGGCTGGCGCCGGCATGGTGGCGACGCATGCGGCGTGGCGACTCGCGAACGATTGTGCTCGTCGGTTGGGCCGTTCTGGTGTTCCTGTTTTTCAGCGCCAGCCCGGGCAAGCGCGAGGTCTATCTGCTTCCCGCGTTGCCGGCGCTTTGCATCGCCGCCGCACCGCTGTTGCCGGGACTGCTTCGGCGCACGGGGGTTCGCGCGACGCTATTGGCATACCTGGTGACCATGTCGGCGGCTTTGCTGTTGATCGGCGTAGCAGGTTTGACAGGCGCTTCCTGGCTGACGAAAGCACTCGAGAGCAACGCAATCGCGCCCGATGCGCTGCGCCAGTTGGCGGGCTGGATGCTGGCGTTGGGCATTGCGGGGGCGGTGCTGGTCGCATGGGGACGCATGGCTCACGCGGGCAAAGTGGCGCTCGCATTCAATCTGGCTCTCTGGTTCGTCTATGGAGTCGGGCTCGCCGTTGCTCTCAACGAAAGCAGCTCCGGCCGCGACATCATGAGTCGCGTCCGATCCGAGATCGGGCCAACCGCCGCGCTTGGGCTGGTGGGCTGGCGTGAGCAACACCTTTTGCAGGCAGCCGGCGACATCCAGGAGTTCGGGTTCGAACGTCCTCTGCAGGGGCAATGGACCGGCGCGATCGACTGGGTAGCCCGGCATCCGCGCGAACGCTGGCTGTTTGCTCTCGACGAAGATCTGCCTGTGTGCGTCGATCAGACTCAAGCCATCAGGTTGGGGCGATCCAGCCGACGGGATTGGGTGCTGTTGCCCGGGCAGGCGATGGCGGGGTGCGGCTCCCTGAGTCAGGAATAGCGACGATGGCAGCCATCCACATTGCAACGCCTCAGCGGCGGTTCCAAGCGCAGAGTCGGGAATGATTTGCCCGCCTACCATTTCGATTCGACTGGCCCGGTGGTCCGCAGAAGTCCGGCACACAGCTGGTGTTGATCATTGAAGAGCCGGCGGAATGCCAGCAGGATCACCCCAAGCGTACCCAACGCCGTGCCTGCGGCGATCATGAACATGATCACTATCTGGTAGCGCACCGCATCGCCAGGCGCCGCGCCGGCCAGAAGCTGCCCGGTCATCATGCCGGGCAGACTGACCACGCCCATCACCATCATCGCGTTGATGGTCGGAATCATGCCGGTACGCAGGCTGGTTCGAATCAGAGGATGGGCCGCTTCCCAACGCGTCGCGCCAAGCGCCAGATCGGCCTCGATAATGGACCTGTCCCGCGCGACACCTTCCATGAACCGGTCGAGCGCCAGTGATACGCCGCTAAGCGTATTCCCCAACACCATACCCAGCAGCGGGATGGTGTACTGCGGCGCATACCAGGGCGACACATCGACAATGCCGATTACGCCTGCGCCGGTGACGACGAACGCGGACCCCAGAATGGTGATCATGCTGTCCCGGTAGACGCCAACAAAGCGTCGGCCGGTGCGCCGCACCGCGGCAATACCGGCCAGTGCGGACATCACCAGACCAATCCCGACGACCGGCAACGGAGTCTTCAGCTCGAACACCGCTTGCAGTATGAAACCGACCAGAATCAGCTGAACCGCCATGCGTACGCTGGCCACCAGCAGGGATTTAGCGAGTCCGAGTCGCAGCCATACCGAGATTCCCACGTTGACCAGGATCAGCAAGCCGGCCATCGCCAGCTGTACGTTGCCCAGGCTGATGTACCCGGAGTTCACGAAGCCGACTCGAGTGTGAGGACCGGGTCGGCGATACGCTCCAGTTGGGCGCGGTCGTGGCTGGTCCACAGGTACGCACGGTCAGGTGATTCACTGACCCAATGGGTGATCA
>RCMY010006005.1_pt1 | contig 10222 bp, 8 predicted proteins | sample 2041341 | NCBI WGS metagenome assembly RCMY01 (sample SAMN09708234, study PRJNA481090) | Marine sediment metagenome, whole genome shotgun sequencing project.
CGACATGCTCTTCACCCCGACCGTCGACGAGATGTACCCGTTCGGGCCGGTCCTCACCACCGTCAGCGTCGGTGGCCTGTCCCAGCTCTGGGAAGGTTCGAGCCGACCGACCCACTTCGCCGGCGTCGCGACCGTCGTCGCCAAACTCTTCTCGATCATCGGAACGTCGCGTGCCTACTTCGGCGAGAAGGACTATCAGCAGCTCGCCATCATCCGTCGAATGGCTGCCGACCTCTCGATTCCGGTCGAGGTCGTCGGTTGCCCGATCGTTCGTGAAGACGACGGCCTGGCGATGTCGAGCCGAAACGTCTACCTCGACGAGACGCACCGGCCCGCCGCCACGGTGCTCCGACAGGCGCTCGATGCCGGCCTCGCCGCCGCCGAACACTCGACAGACCCGGAGGTCGTGATGGCCGCGATGCGAGCCACGGTCGAGGCCGAACCACTGGCCGAACTCGACTATGTCGCCGCAGTCGACGGTGCCACGTTGGCGATCCCCGAACGCCTCGACCGCGAAAGCCGGTTGCTGGTCGCAGCCAAGGTCGGTCAGCCGAGGCTCATCGACAACTGCGCGGTCCAACCGGCCTGAACCGGCATCGGGGATCAGGGTGGCGTCAGAACTTCCCGCTGTTGACCCAGGTCTCCTCGGGCGTGATCGTCTCACTGACATCCCAGTGCTCGGCGATCATGCCGTCTTTCACCCGGAAGAGATCGATCGTCGCCGTCGCCACTCCTGCGACCGCGATCTCCGACATCACCGCCACGAAGTTGCCGCTCCCGACGATCCGGTGGACCTCGACGTACCGGGCTGCACCGGCATCGCGCCCTCCGCCGTCCGTGAGGTGTTCTCGTAGACCGTCGATCCCGTCGCCGATCGTCGGGGCGTGTTGGCGGAGCGCCGGGCTCACGAACTCATCGAGGCGATCCAGATCGCCGGCGAGCAATGCCTCGCGCATGAATCGGTCGACGAGCTCCTTGTTCTCCTCGGTCTTGTCGAGATCGATCACGACCGTCGGGCCGTCGATCTGGGTGCGATCCGAGCCGGGGCGGTCGACCAACTCTTCGATCATGTCCCAGTGCTCGATCATCTTGGCGTCGTCGTCGGTGTCGAAGATGTCGGCCGTGACATAGCGGAACTCGCCGGCGTTCAGGATCTGGACGACGTGAAGGAAGACGTAGCGACCGTCTTCGAAGGACCGGATGATCTCGATGTCACGATCAGGGTTCCGCTCGACGAATTCGGCGAAGAACTCGATGAATCCCTGTTGCCCGTCGCGGACCGGAGTCGAGTGTTGGGTGTACCGGTCCCCGGAGTAGGCCTCGATCGCGGCGACTGCGTTACCGTCGCCGATGGCCCCGAGGTAGAGGGCCTTGGCATTGTCGAGTCGTTGTCCCATGTCGAAACCTCAGGTGGTCGGTGTTGCCCCGAGTATCGCTGGGCAGACGCCCGGTGCGAGGGCGGGCCGCCTTCCCAAAGATCGGTGCGCCCCAGTAGGTTGAGGCATCGTGAAGCAATTGCTGGTCGCCGCACCGACAGAGTTCGAAGAAGGGTTCGCTCGGATCCGGCACGAGCTCGACGTTCCGGAGTCGTTCCCGCCCGACGTGCTCGAAGCGGCCGATCGCGCTCGACCTCCGGATCTGCCTCGGCGAGATGCCCGCACCCTTCCGCTCATCGCGATCGATCCGCCGGGGGCGACCGACCTTGACCAGGCTCTGGCGATAGCGGTCACCGACGACGGGTTTCGCGTGTCCTACGCGATCGCTGATCTCGGCGCTTTCGTCGAGCCCGGCGGACCCATCGATCGAGAAGCCCGCCTTCGCGGCACGACTCGCTATTCACCCGATCTACGGACGCCGTTGCACCCACCGATCATTTCCGAGGACCGGGCGAGCCTGTTGCCAGGTGCCGACCGACCGGCCCTGCTCTGGACGATCGACCTCGACGACCGGGGTAACCCCACGTCCTCGAATCTGGAACGGGCAACGGTCTTGATCCGAGAGGCCATCCCCTACACCGAGGCCCAGCGCCGTATCGATGCGGGTGACCCGCTGCTGACACCGTTGAAGACCGTCGGCGAATTGCGTCTGCAGCGAGAGATCGATCGAGGCGGCGTCAGCCTCAATCTGCCGAGCCAGGAGATCGAGCGCTCCGACGACGGTGGCTACGTCCTTGCCTACGACACCTCACTGCCGGTCGAAGACTGGAACGCCCAGATCTCGTTGCTCACCGGGATCGTCGCCGGCACGAAGATGGTCGAGTCCAGGCTCGGCATCCTGCGGACCCTTCCTGCGACCCGCAAGCAAGACCTTCGTGCACTGCGCCGTCAGGCTGTTGCGCTCGGCATCGACTGGCCGGCCGACGTCGACTATCCGACCTTCATCCGCACCGTGCATCCGACCGACGCACACCGGGCGGCCTTCCTGCTCCAGGCCGCACGTTCCTTTCGGGGCGCCGGCTACCTCGCCGTCGAGGGTGAACTCCCCGACGAGTACGAACACGGGGCAATCGCCTCGGTCTACGCCCATGTGACCGCGCCGCTCCGGCGGCTGGTCGACCGGTTCGGGAACGAGATCCTGCTCGCCCTCTACGCCGGTGAGGAACCGCCGCAGTGGGCCGTCGACGCGCTCGACGAACTTCCGGCGCTCATGGGCCGCTCCCGCTCGCGAGAGTCGGCACTCGAACGCGCCATCGTCGACTACACCGAGGCGATGTTGCTGCAGAATCACCTCGGCGAGCAGTTCCAGGCGTTCGTGATCAACATCGACGATGGTCGGGAGAAGGCCAAGATCCAGCTGGTCGACCCGGCTGTCGTCGCCACCATCGACTCCAAGGGCCTCGAACTCGGGAGCGAGATCTCGATGCGACTCGACCACGTCGACACCGAGGCTCGAACCATCGACTTCAGCCCCCTCTGATGTAGCTCCGTCTGACCAATTGTTCACCTGCGCCCGGCTCCCCCGGCGCACCTCAGCCCACTGGAAGAGAACATCGCCTTGCATACCCCACTTGCCTCGAAGCCGACTCGTCGACCGGCGCTTCCGCCACAGCCCGATGGCATCCCGTGGCCGACGGGCGAATGGCCGAGCGGCACCGCAGGCGAAGATGTCGACGCTCGTCGGCTGGACGAGGTCGTGCAGCGAGGATTCGCCCCGGACGCCGCCCCGGCAACCGACCTCAATCTGGCGCTCGTCGCCGTCCATCGCGGTCGCATCGTCGCCGAGGCCTACGGCCCCGACATCACCGAAGACTCGACGCTGATCTCGTGGTCGATGGGCAAGAGCATCACTCAGGCGATGGCCGGACTTCTCACGCTCGATGGCGCTCTCGACGTCGATCACCCGGCCGCCGTGCCACGTTGGGCCGACGACGACCGGAGCACGATCACGACACGCGATCTCCTCCGCATGACCAGCGGGCTCGAGTTCGTCGAGGACTACGTGGACGATCAGGTCTCGCACGTGATCGAGATGCTGTTCGGATCGGGCAAGGCCGATGTCGCTGCGTTCGCCGAATCGTTCCCGCTCATCCACATGCCGGGGACCCGCTTCAACTACTCCAGCGGCACCACCAACATCGTGTCCGCTCTCTGCGGTCGCCTCATCGCCGGAGCCGACGGCTCGCCGGCCGCCCAGTCTGATGCTGCGGCCGTCGAGGGCTACCTCTCGGAACGACTCTTCGGCCCGCTCGGCATGACCAGCGCCGTCCCGAAGTTCGACGACGCCGGCACGTTCATCGGCTCGTCGTTCGTCTATGCGACAGCCCGAGACTTCGCCCGATTCGGCTACCTCTACCTCCGCGACGGTGTCTGGGAGGACCAGCGGCTCCTCCCCGAGGGGTGGGTCGACGCCGCACGCACCCCGATCGAACCCGACGTTCACGAGGCTCGTTGGTACGGTGAGCATTGGTGGCTCTGGGACGACACCACTGCGGCCTTCGCCTGCCAGGGATACGAGGGTCAGTTCATCGTCGTCGTCCCCTCCCGAGACCTCGTCGTCGTTCGACTCGGCACCACCGACATCAGCCGCAACCCCGATGTCCGCGCCTGGATCGCCGAGATCATCGAGTGCTTCCCCGAGGAACCAGACGCCTGAGGCGGGCGGGTCGTCGACCGGCCGTTCGTGGCAGTAGTTTGCTGCCATGGCGAGACCCCTTCAGCCCTCTGATCTGTTCGACCTCGAAGCCGTGGGCGACCTCGCGCTGGCTCCTGATGGAGCGAGCGTCGTCTTCGCCATCGGATGGCCTGATCGCGCAACCGACGAGGCCCGGGCTCGCCTCTGGCAGGTGCCGGTTGCGGGTGGCGAACCGTCGCTGCTCATCGATGGTCACCGGGATCTCCGACCCACGTTCTCACCCGACGGAACCAAGATCGCCTTCCTGCGAGCCGAGCCTGCGACACCTCCACGACCGGCGGTCCTCGACCTCACCTCGGGAGAGGTCAGCGTCGTCGATGCCATCATCGATGGCGCATCCGACGTCCGGTGGATCGACGATCAGCGCCTGCTCGTCCTCGCCGCCCGCCGACCGGCGACACAAGACGATCTCTCCGATGACGAGATCAAGCGGCTCCCCCGAGTGCTCCATTCGCTCGACTACCGATTCAACGGCCGGAACTGGACCCACGATCGCAAACGCCAGATCGCCATCGTCGACGCTGTCGCTGCAACCGTCGAATGGCTCGAGTCCGACGAGCTCGACCTTCGCCACATCGACTGTGCCGGTGCCGCACCGGCCCCCGACGCGTCCGGCGTCGTCGCCATCCTCCCCGACCCCGACGCCGATCTGACCGGCGGATCCAGCGTCTGGCTCCTGGCGCTCGACGGCAGCAACGCGACTCGCCTCACACAACCGGGCGGAACCTGGTCGGCGGTCGGGTGGACCACCGATGGTCGCCCCTTCGCCACCGGCAACCTCGACATCCTCATCACCTCCTTCGATCAGCCGTTCCTGCTCGACCCGTCGGGCTCGGCGGCGCCCCGGCAGCTCGGCACCGACGACGTCAACTGCACGGCGTTGCTCGGCGGCTCGGCCGCTCCGGTGGCAATCGACGGAGGGTTGATCCTCCCGGGAATTCGTGGCGGCACCATCACCGTCGATCGCTATGACCTCGAGACTGGCACCACCACCGTGATCGCTCCCGTGCGAGGCATGGCCGGTGCATTCGCCGCGTCGACCGACGGCAGTCGCCTCGTCGCTGCGGTCTCGACCCCAACTCGACCGGCCGAGCTGTGGGACGTCACCGCCATGGCAACCGGTGGCACTCCGACTGTGCTCGTCTCGCTCAACGACGACCTCCTCGCCGAACTCGACCTCGTCGAACCCGATGTCGTCACCATCACCTCGCACGGCCCCGGCCCGGCCGATGAGGCCGAGGTCGAAGCCTTCATGTTCCACCCGCCTGCCACGGCTCCCGACACCGGGGATCGTCGACCGGCACTGGTGTACGTCCATGGTGGTCCGATGAGCATCTACGGGCTGAACTTCTTCGACGAGTTCCAGCTCGCCGCGGCCGCCGGCTACGTCGTTGTCGGGTCCAATCCGAGAGGCTCCGACGGCTACGGCATCGACTTCGGCCGAGCGGTCATCGGCGACATGGGCGGGCCGGACTGGATCGACGTGTCCGCCGTTGCCGACCATCTCGCCACGCTCGACGACGTCGACCCCGAACGCATCGGTATGGGCGGTGGCAGCTACGGCGGCTTCATGACCTCCTGGGCCATCGGCCACACCGACCGCTTCGCCGCTGCACTCGTCGAACGGTGCGTCTCCAACTGGGAGTCGTTCATCGGCACCAGCGACATCGGCTCCTGGTTCGGACCGCGCTGCTGTGGTGCGACGATCGAGTCCGATGTCGAGGCAATCCGACGCCAGTCGCCCATCACCTACGCGGCGAACAACACGACGCCCACGCTCATCGTGCACTCCGAGGAAGACTGGCGTTGCCCTCCCGAACAAGCCGAGCAACTCTTCGCGGCCTATCGGCGGGCTGGAGTCGACACCACCTTCGTCCGAATCCCCGGAGAGAACCACGAGCTCACCCGAGCAGGTAAACCCCGACACCGGGTCGAGCGCTTCGAACTCGTCCACGACTTCTTTGCCGAGCACCTCGGCGGAGGCCGGTTCCCATCATGAGTTGCACAGAATGAGCTGTCCGGCATGACCTACGGCGTGGCGCAACCAGCAGGTGGCAGCCGATGGATCGGCATTACCGGTGTCGGTGCTGTGCTGGGTGCTCTCACGCTCTTCGACGGTCCGGTGCTCTGTCCGTTTCGCCGGTGCACGGGCGGCTACTGCCCTCTGTGCGGGTCGACGCGCTCGGCTGCCTCGTTGGCCAGGCTCGATCCGCTCGCAGCACTCGAGATCTATCCGGCCCTCCCGCTCGTGGCGTTTGCGGTCGTGCTCGCTCTTTGGCCCGACCGATTGGGCAGGCAACGCAGCGACCGATTGCTGCTCGGTCTCGCTGGGCTGATCACCGTGGTCTGGGTCACACGACTCGGCCTCGGCGACGTCCCTCGACCGAGCGAACTGACCTGGCCGATACCGATCTGACGATCGGTATCGGCCCTCACGTGGTCAGGCCTGCTGACGAACCTGGAAGTCGAGGATCTGGTCGCTCAGCCGAAGGCGCGCACCGTCTTTGAACATCCAGAAGAAGTCGAGCAGACAGATGTCGAGGAGAATCCCCCCGAGGATTCCACGGACGAACACCATGCCGATGCCGACCGGCTGTCCCGTCTTGTTGGCAAGCAACGTGATTCCCTGCTGCTTCTTGCCGATCGACTGACCCGTGGTGCCGAGCAGGTAGAGCTGGTTGTAGATACCGAAACCCAACGCGCCCAGATAGGCGACGAGAAAGACGAGGAGGCCGAGAACGTCGGCGACGGCCCCGAGCACTGCGGCCACGATCGTTCCCACGATGATGATGCCGATGAGGATTCCTGCGTCGATGAGGGCGGCGACGATGCGCTCGCCGATCTGTGCTGCGGGAGCTCCTCCCCCAAAGGCTGCCTGTGCTCCACCCGGAGCGGACGCTCCGCCCGAAGTGGCCACCGGCTGGGGACCACCTTGCCATTGGGTTCCGTCCCAGTACCGCTGCGTGCCGGGAGGGTCCCCGGCCGCCTGGTACCAACCCGGGGGCATCTGTCCACCTTGATCAGACATGCGTTGTATCCCTCCATCTGCGCCCGAGTCCCTCCGGCGCCTTGTGACTGAGGAGACATCCTCGCACAACCCCGGGCCGTGCTCGACGAACGAAACGGCATTTGTGCGGGAACGGAGTGTGCTGGAACAGGTCGTGCCGGAGCCATGTGGGGTCAGGTCGATTGGAAACCGGCGCCGTCGGTCACCGGCCGGTTCAACACGATGTCGACACCGAGGGCGTCGGCCAGCAGCTTCGAGCGGTCGGCCGCGGCATACAGCTCGAGTTCGAGATCGTCGGTCTCGTCGTGGGCGAGCGGTTCGATCGTGACACGTGGCGGTCTCGTCGAGTCGTCGACCAGGACTCGCAGGGACGAGATACGCGCGGCGTGGCTTCGATCGAGCCCGATGGCGATCCGCACCAGACCGGCAAGAATCCGCACCCGTCGCTGGTCGACCTCGATGAGTGCTGCGAACTCGCGGTGACGTTCCTTTGGCCGGCCGCGGCGATGGTAGCGAGCGATGAGGGCGATGATCTCGATCTCGTGCTGTGTGAACCCGGTCAGCCGATCGGTGTTGCGGATCACGTAGTAGCCGTGTTTGTGATGACTCGAGTGGCTGATGAACAGCCCGACATTGTGGAGCTGCGCTCCGCAGGACAGCAGTTCACGGTCGGTGTCATCGAGCCCGTGGATGTGCTTGGTTCGGTCGAAAAGCTGGACGGCGAGATAGGCGCAGGTCGCTGCGTGTTCGGGGTCTGGATCGAGCTGGGCGGCCATGCGATCGACGTTGGCCTGCCGGAGATCGCTGAGGCGCTCGAGACCGGCGGTTCGGGACCCGCCGAAACGGTCCAGCAGTACGCCTTCGCGGAGTGCATAGCTCGACACCGTCATCTCGGTGAGCCCGAAGGCGTGGAAGATCTCCGACAGCAGCACGGCGCCGCCGGTGATGATGTCGACCCGCCGTGGATCGATCCCGGGGATGTCTTTTCGCCTGTCGGGGTCGGTCGAGGCGATCGAGTCGATCACTGCATCGAGCTCATCGTCGGTGAAGCGGACCCCGTTGACCGAGCGGAGATCTTCGCCTCGGGCTGCGGCCGCCATCGCGGCGATCGTGCTGATGGTGCCGGACGAACCGATCGCCACCTCGGGTTGGTGGCCACCGAGTTCGCGAGCCACCGAGGCCAGCGCCACCCGCACGTACTGACGGCAGGCGGCCACGGCCTTCTTGCTCATCTCTCGATCGGCGAAGAACCGCTGCGTCAGTCGAATCGATCCGAGCTTCATGCTCCGAGCCTCGATGACCTCGCCACCCTGACCGACGAGCAGCTCGGTGCTTCCACCGCCGATGTCGGCGAGGATGAGCCGCTGGTCGAAGACCGGCAACGCCTGAAGCACGCCCAGGTGGATCAGGCGGGCTTCTTCGATGCCGGCGATGACCTCGACATTCACCCCGGCCTCGACGCGCGCCCGCTCGATGAACTCCGCCCCGTTGTCGGCCTCTCGCACCGCGGAGGTGGCGACGGCCACGAGATCGACCGCTCCGAAGCTCTGTGCAACCTGCGCCATGCGTTGGAGTGCGTTGATTCCTCGTTCGATGGCATCGGGCTGAAGCTGCTTCATCTCGTGAGCGCCCGACCCGAGGCGAACCATCTCCTTCTCGGTCGTCAAGACGTCGAATCCACCCGACGAGTCGGCCCGAGCCACCACCAGATGGAACGAGTTCGTTCCGATGTCGATCGCAGCACGCAGTGGTGCATCCTCGGCCGACAGTCGCTCAGTGGCCGTAGGGGCCGGATCCGATGAGGGCGTCGTCGACTCAGTGTGATCGCTCATGAATACCCTGAGGGTATGTCCTGGCTCGTCACGATTGCGCTCCAACCGAGTGTCGACGCCGAAGACCTGCAGCTCCGGCTCTGGGAGCTCGGAACCACCGGCATCGCCGAGATCACGAGTGACGGCATCGACACCCTGATCGCCGGCTTCGACTCACATGAAGTTGCCGACCTCGCAGCGTCCTCCGTCGGTGTGGCGGCCTCGGTCGAACCGGTCGACCCCGAGGCCTGGCCGGTCCCCGAACCCCAGCAGCTGATGGTCGGCGGCCGGCTCCTCACGATCGAGGTGGCGCGTGCGTTCGGGCACGGCCACCACCCGACGACGAAACTCACCCTCGAAGCGGTCACCAGACGAGCGTCGCCCGACACCTCGGTCCTCGACATCGGGACGGGCACCGGCATCCTCGCCCTGGCCGCAGCCGCGCTCGGTGCCGCTCCGGTCGTCGGGATCGACATCGACCCGGCCGCCGTCGAGGTCGCTCGGCGCAACGCTGCTTCGAACCAGCTCGACGTGACCATGTCGGAGACCGCACTCGACCAGTTGACCGGCGAGTTCGATCTCGTCGTCGTCAACATGCTCGCCGCCGAACTCGACCCCCTCGCCCCGTTTGTGTACGACCGCCTCGCTTCCGGCGGCACGCTCGTCGTGTCCGGCTTCCTCGTCGGGCAACGGGAGTGGGTCACCTCACTCTTCGATCGCCTGACCGTGATAGAGCTGGTCGAAGGCGACGACGAATGGGCTCGAATCGAGTTCATCCTGCTTCCTGAAACCGTGCTTCCAGAGACCGTGCTTCCAGAGGAGGCCCGATGACCGATCTCGACACACCTGTCTGGTACGCCTCGTACGGTTCCAACCTCCTCCGGCGACGCTTTCTCGCCTATCTCGAAGGTGGTGCCGTCCCACGGTCGACCGACGGTGGCCTCCAACGCGGCTCGAGAGACACCTCGCTCCCGACGGCCGACCAGCCGTTCGAGCTCCGACATCAACTGCTGTTCGCCCACACCGCCGCCCGGTGGGGCGACGGTGCCGTGGCGAAACTCAGCCTCGTGCCCGACCCCGCCGTCGCCACCCAGAGCCGGGCGTGGCGGATCACCCTCGGCCAGCTCGAAGACGTCTTCGCCCAAGAAAACCGCCAGACCGAAACGGTTGCGCTCGACCTACCGGCGCTGCTCGAACAGGGCAGCCAGACCACCTACTCCACGTGGTACGGCACCATGCTCGCCGTCGGCACGATCGGCGACGAGCCGGTCCT
>RCMY010007532.1_pt1 | contig 10220 bp, 10 predicted proteins | sample 2041341 | NCBI WGS metagenome assembly RCMY01 (sample SAMN09708234, study PRJNA481090) | Marine sediment metagenome, whole genome shotgun sequencing project.
GTTGATGTCAGCCCGCGCCTGACCATCGTCAGCACAGCCGAACCCGAAACCCGCAAGGCAGGGATCATTGTCGGTTCGGTTGACGAACTGATCGCGAAACTCAAAGAAGCGGGAGCTGTGTAAGATGGCTGTTCTATTGATTGGTGAAGTCACCGACGGCGCGCTGGCGCTGGACGCAACTGCTAAAACTGTCACCGCTGCTACGGCGTTGGGTGACGTAACCGTGCTGTGCGCAGGCGCACATGCAGCAGAAGCCGCCGCCGAAGCCGCCAAGATTGACGGCGTTAAGGCGGTGATCTGCGCCGAAGACGCGACCCTTGGCCACCGTCTTGCCGAACCCACCGCTGACCTGATCGTATCTTTGGCTGGCGATTACAGTCACATCGTCGCACCCGCGACGACGGATGCGAAAAACGTGATGCCTCGTGTGGCTGCTTTGCTCGACACGCAGATCATTTCCGAAGTAACTGCAATTGTTGATGCAGATACCTTCGAGCGTCCGATCTACGCAGGTAACGCAATCCAGACCGTCAAATCTGCAGACCCGATCAAAGTTATGACAATTCGCGCCACCGGCTTTGACGCTGCCGGCATGGGTGGCTCTGCGGCTGTCTCGAACATCGGCGCCGCCGGAGATCCCGGTCTGTCGGAATGGATCGAGGACAAAACAGCGACGTCCGACCGCCCTGAACTGACATCAGCGGGCGTTGTTGTATCCGGTGGCCGCGGCGTTGGCTCTGAAGACGACTTCAAACTGATCGAAGCGCTGGCTGACAAGCTGAACGCTGCCGTTGGTGCATCGCGAGCTGCGGTTGACTCGGGTTATGCCCCGAACGATTGGCAGGTTGGCCAGACCGGTAAAGTCGTTGCACCCGATCTTTACATCGCTGTCGGCATTTCCGGTGCGATCCAGCACCTTGCCGGTATGAAAGATTCCAAGATCATCGTGGCCATTAACAAAGACGAAGAAGCGCCGATCTTTCAGGTTGCCGATTTCGGTCTTGTCGCCGATCTGTTTCAGGCCGTGCCCGAATTGACAGAAAAGCTTGGCTAGCGCGCCACCTCGCGTTTCTTGATTTGCTTGAGAAGGCCCGCCAATCTGGTGGGCCTTTTTGCATCGACAATCTGACTTCCACCACCGGGACATCAACTGCCCACAGTCTGGTCCGTCGCTAACCCCCTGCCAAGATGCCCCGCAATACTGGCGTGATCGCGGCGCAGGCCTCATTATGGCAGGCCACGCCCAGCATATCCTTAGCGGCCTTGGTTTGCATGGGCGGTACAAACATGCCTTTCATACCCTGCGCCATTGCCACTTCAGAGGGGCAAGCGCTGATGATGGCTTTGACCTGCGGCCGCAATGCTTCGCGATCATGTCTTCGGTGATGAAAAGCGGATCAACAGTCAGCGGATTCACGTATTCGTCCCACGGCTGATTGCTGATCTGGAATTTCGAAAACCAAAGCAGAACGGTATTCGGGCCGATCTGCCCCAGCATATTGCGCATGCGCGCGACCCAGGCCGCCCGGAGTTCCGATACGACAATGTCGAATCGTTCCGGCGATTTTTTATACAACGCACCCAACATATGGCGGGTGAATGTGAACTCCGAAAAGTCGACCTCGGTGTAAATCGCGGCAAGGACCGTCGAGGCGCGCAAGAACCGGTCGTTGCGGCGCGGATGCACCGAATAGAACCGGTTTGAGAGGTAATTTGCCCCCATCACCTGAACGACAGTCAGGTCTGCATCATGGCAGGCCGCCATGATGGTGGGGTCATTGACGAACGCATCCACACCGCCGTTGACGCAGCCAAAATTGACGCAGGGCCGGCCAAGCGCTTTTTCAGTCAGCGCCGGAAATGGCTGATCAATGAATTTTCCGAAAGTTTCGGTCCCGCCAAGAAAGGCAAGATAGGGTTTATCCAGCCTTCGCCGGGGGCCGCGAAAGAAAATTCGTGACATACCATAACGGCAAGGCGCATAGGATAAACCGCCGCCATCGATTGTTTCATGTTTCATTTTTCTCACCAGACACCGCTTTGAACCAACATCGTCGAAAATACTTTGCAATTCACTAACGCGAAAATGTCGCCATTTGCATTGCTGCGGTTGAAGCCCCCTGCCATGCAGGCCTATGGTGCAACAAACCAGTATGAGGGACATCATGGCCATTCAGGAAGTCGGAATCGTTGGCGCAGGCCAAATGGGCAATGGAATCGCGCAGGTCTTTGCGCTTGCCGGGTTTGATGTCACCATGACGGACATCAGCGCAGAGGCTCTGACTGCCGCTATTGCCTTGATTGACCGCAACATGGGGCGACAGGCTGATAAGGGTCAGATCACTGTTGACGAGAAGCACGCCGCAATGGGGCGGATCAAAACCACCCAGACCTTGATTGATCTGGGGCCGAGCGACCTGATCATTGAATCCGCGACCGAGCGCGAGACGATCAAGACCGCTATTTTTGAAGATCTGGTGCCCCACCTCAGGCCCGACACGATTCTAACCTCGAATACATCGTCGATTTCGATCACCCGGCTTGCCGCAAGGACCGACAGGCCGGAAAAATTCATGGGCTTTCACTTCATGAATCCTGTACCGATCATGCAACTGGTTGAATTGATCCGCGGTATTGCCACCGATGAGCCTACCTTTCAGGCCTGCCACGACGTAGTCGACAAACTGGGCAAGACGGCGTCAACATCCGAGGATTTCCCTGCTTTCATCGTGAACCGCATTCTGATGCCGATGATCAACGAGGCGATTTATACGCTTTACGAAGGCGTCGGTTCGGTGAAATCGATCGACACCTCGCTAAAACTGGGTGCAAATCATCCGATGGGGCCGCTAGAGCTCGCCGATTTCATCGGTCTGGATACCTGTCTGGCGATTATGAACGTGCTGCATGAAGGACTGGCAGACACCAAATACCGCCCCTGCCCGCTTTTGACAAAATATGTCGAAGCCGGTTGGTTAGGCCGGAAATCCAAGCGCGGGTTTTATGATTACCGTGGCGAAACACCCGTTCCGACCCGCTAAACCCTAGCGTTTCAACCCAAGCGTATGGGCGCGCAGCCATGCCATGAAGTCGCGGGCGCTGCCAATTCTGGCGTCAATCTCGCTTTGGGGTAGCGGATCGCCGATGATCGGGGCAATCGGTTTGTCTCTGGCGCGCACCACCTCATGCACCAGTAATCCCTGTCGCAGGGTTGCCGAGACGCGATTGGCGATCTGGTAGCTGCGCGAATTACGCCCTTCAAACTTGCAAGGCACCACCGTTGCGCCGGATGTGCGGATCAGCTTTGCCGTAAAGACGTTCCACTCGGATTCGATGACGGGGCCGAACCAGGTCTTTGATGTTGCGACAACGCCTGACGGAAAAAGTGCAACCACGCCGCCTTCTTTCAGATAGGCCATCGCCTGCTTGCGCATTTCGACCATTTTCACCTGCGCATCTGGATCATGCGGAAACGGCACGGAAATCAAAAACCGCGTCGCTTCCTCGTCAAAACCGGTCAGGACGGACCGCGTCAGAATACGGTAATCCGGTCGCACCCTGCCAATCATGCTGGCCATAGCCACTCCGTCAACCAGCCCGTGCGGGTGGTTCGCCACAAGGATCACCGGCCCCGTTTTCGGAATCCTGGCAAGCTCGTCCGGGGGCGTTGTGATGTCGATGCCGATGACCCGCAACATGCGGTCATAGAACTCCTGCCCGTGGGCCGGTCCCATCGATTCGAATTGCTTCACCCAGCGCCCGACCCTGAGCTTGCCCGTCATCAGCTCCATCGTGTGGATGATGCCCTTCTTGAGGGGGTCCGCAAAGGTATTGGCGTAGCTGAGTGCGCGGCGGTCATAACGCTGCACGGGTTCGGGTGCGGTCTGAACCTTGGGTGCAGATTTTCCAGTGGTCTCCGTCAATGCGGGGCCCTCCATCCGATCCCTTCGGGTTTAATCGCCCTCACCAAATTTATCCGCGACGAGCGCTGCAATCGCTAACGATAATGCCTCCGCATCGGGACCGGCGGTTTCGACCTCGATAAAGGTTCCGATGCTTGCTGCCAACATCAAAAGCCCCATTATGCTGTCACCATCAGCGTCCAGCCCATCCTTGCGTACAACGGCGCGGGCGTCGTGGGCTTCAACAACCTCGGCGAGCTTGGCAGAGGCGCGGGCGTGCAGCCCTTTGATATTTTCGATGCGCAGACGTTGAATTGGCATGGGTCAGGGTGTTCCGACAGAATGGCTGTTGATATATTTATGCGCTGCGGCAAGGGCAGCTTCCACTGCCTCGGGCACAGCGCGGTGGCGCGATTTTGCAAGTTTGATCAGCATCGGCAGATTTGCCCCGTACAGGATGCGCCGGTTGGCAGGACTGCACGCACGCAATGACAGATTGGAAGGCGAGCCGCCAAACATATCGGTGACAATTACAACACCATCGCCCTGATCAACCGCGTCTGCGGCATCGCAAATTTCGGTTTGTTTGGCGCTGCGGTCATCATCGGGCCCGATCGTAATCGTTCGCAAACTCTTTTGGGGGCCAACAACGTGTTCCAACGCCGCGCGGTATTCTTCGGCCAGACGACCGTGTGCAACAATCACAATGCCGATCACGCCGGTTGCCCTCTCTTTCCCTCCGGCGCATTCAGGTTGCGCCGCTCTAGCTCACGGTGTCGCTTAGACACATGCCATCCCGCATCTGCAAGGCTTTTGGCAAGTCGCTCTGCGACTGCAACGGATCGGTGTTGCCCTCCGGTACACCCAAACCCGATTGCAAGGTGCGACTTGCCTTCCCGTTTGTAGGCCGGAAGCAGCAGGTCGCTCATATTCTGGATGTTTTTAATAAATTCCTCAAAAAGCGGATCTTGGGCGACGTAGGCATCGACCTCGACGTCGCGTCCGTCTTTGGCACGCAATGCCGGTTCCCAATGTGGATTACGCAGGAACCGGCAATCCATCACCACATCAAGACCGCGCGGCAGCCCCCGTTTATAGGAAAACGAATGCACTGATATTCCAAGCATCCGCCCCTTTCCGCGAGAGAACCAACGATCGATCTCGGCCCGCAGATCATGTGGCGAAAGATCAGTGGTATCGATCAACACGTCGGCACGGCCCCGCACCGGCACCAGCAGTTCTTTCTCAAGCGCGATCCCAACCAATGGCGGGTCTTCGGGGGCCAGCGGGTGCCGCCGGCGCGTTTGGGAATACCGGCGGACCAGTTCGTCTTCGCCAGCATCAATATACAAGACCTGCGCGTTGACATCCGGGTTGTCCATCACCGCTTCGATATTGTCCAGCAGCGCCATCACGCTGAAATCGCGGTTCCGCACATCAACCCCAAGCGCAAGCGGCCCCGTCGGTGTCTTCCCTTCCAGCAGACGCGGCAGCAGCGACAGCGGCATATTGTCGATAACTTCGAATCCCAGATCCTCAAGCGCGTTGATCGCCGTGGATCGACCGGCACCTGACGGCCCTGTCACAAGGACAAGTGTCATCGGCGCTTTAAGCGAGGTGCGGTCAGGCACCTGAGAAGTATCAGTCATCGGTCGCTCCGTCCTGCACGAAGATATTGCATGAGTGCTGCACCGGAATGTGGCACTTGGGGTATATAAAACAAGGGCAAATCAGTCCCGATCAAGGTGATGTAGCGGGGCGTCGGGATTCTGTCGGTTTCTGTCTGGTCCAGATCGATGACCGCGCAGACGGGCGTTGGCCCTGCAGCGACTGCATTCAGTACACCAAATCCCCGTGCTTCAATCAAGCCTGCGATGGTGGGGACTGCACTTGCGGTAATGTCTATGCCCTTTCGGGTCAGAACCACACGATCATCAGCCACCAGAATTGCACCAAAGGCCATCATTTCAAGCGCCAGCGCCGATTTGCCACTGCCGGTTGCCCCCGTAATCAGCAGAGCCCGGTTGTCCAGCGCGACACAGCTTGCATGCAAGATGGTGGTTTTTGCGGCGTCTTCGGGCGGCGGCACCTTAAACCGGCAAGCCAACGACAAAGCGGGCGCCAAGCGGATCCGACGTCACATCGGCGTCAGTGGGCCGGATGTTCTCGGCCCAGATCACGCCGCCATGCGCCTCAACGATCTGTTTGGAAATCGCCAGCCCAAGGCCCGAGTTATTGCCGAACTGCCCCGCAGGCCGTTCGGAATAGAACCGCTGGAATACCTTTGCCAGTGCTTCGTTCGGAATGCCGGGACCCGTATCTTCGACAACAATAAGCACGCGGTTCTCACGCTTGCGTGCCCAGACGCGGATCGCGTCGCCATCTTCGCAGAACGAAATCGCGTTGGTGATCAGGTTGACAAAGACCTGCGCCAGACGCCCTTCCAAGCCCTGAACCATCAGCGCGCCGTCCGGCAGATCGGTGATATAATCGACGCCTTTGTCGGCCGCTTCCTTTCCCAGAAATTCATTCAGATTGCCCAGCATCTTCAACAGGTCAAAGGATTCTTCCTCTTCCTTGACCAATTCACTGTCCAGGCGCGACGCATTCGAGATGTCAGACACAAGGCGGTCCAGCCGCCGCACGTCATGTTCGATAACCTGAAGCATTTTTTCGCGCTGGTCTTCGCGCTTGGCAATCCGCATCGTACCGACTGCAGACCGCAGCGAAGCCAGCGGGTTCTTGATTTCATGGGCAACGTCCGCAGCGAATTGTTCGTTGCCTTCGATCCGTTCGTAAAGCGCCTGAACCATCCCGCGCAACGCGCCCGATAATCTGCCTATTTCATCCGGGCGTGCGGTAAGGTCGGGAATGCGGATTTTCGTCGGCGACATTTTGCGCGCGTTCTTATCGCGGCCCAGTTCGGCAGCCGCCGCCAGATCGGCAAGTGGGTTTGCAATTGTCGATGCAAGAACAAGACTTAAACCGATACTGATCGCGATACCGACAAGAAACAGCCGCAAGACCTGCTCGCGCTCTTGCGCCACCAGTTGATCCAGCTCTCCGGCCGCATTGGCAATCGCCACCACACCCATCGCCGTTTCACCCTGCATGATCGGGGTTGCGACAACAAAGGTCGTTGTGCCGCCGGTGGTATTGGAGCGGACATTTGTACCGCGCGCCAGCGCCTCGGTGACGCTGTTCTTTGCAAACTCCGCCACATCCGGGGGGGTCACATCGGGTTGTGAATTGGGCTGCACGACGTTGGCGAGACTGTTCCACATACCGCCAAGCAGGTCGATGATGTAGGTGCTGCGCGTGTCCCGCGTCAACCCGGCGGTTGCGTCCTGATCTAAGGCCCCTTGCGCCGATCCAACAAGCAGAGATTGTGTATCATAGACAAAGACTTGGATACCTCCGCGCAGGTCCATCTCGTCCAGGGTCATTTGCACATCAATACCGTCACCAGACGCCAGATTGACCGGCGACATGACGGGCATTTTCGCCTCAAGGACATCCGCAATCAGCTCTGCCTCGTTCACAAGGCCGATTGCGCGCTGATAAGCCAGATTATCGCGCGACGGATTGAGATAGAGGATTCCCGCGATCAGCAGCATCAACGCGATCAGGTTGAATGTAATGATTTTGCGGGCAATCGGAGAGCGACGCAGCGCAAGCAAGCCACGTCTTTGCCTGTGAACCCGCATTTCGTCACCAATTCCCGTAGGCGCGACCCAGTCATCCCCAAGCACAAGTTCTGGCTGCCGTGCGGCAGAGCGCACGGATTCCAGATCTCGTACATCAATCTTGGAGGTAACTGTCATGAGTTACTCAGTATACTATTCTTCGTTGTAACGGTAACCGATGCCGTAGAGCGTCTCAATCGCGTTGAACTCATCATCCGTATTGCGCATTTTCTTGCGCAGCCGTTTGATATGGCTGTCGATTGTCCGGTCGTCCACATAGACCTGATCATCATAAGCGACGTCCATCAGCTGATCGCGTGATTTGACGAAACCCGGACGTTGCGCCAGCGCCTGCAAGAGCAGAAATTCCGTCACGGTCAGCGAAACATCCCGACCCTTCCAGCTTACCGCGTGACGCAGCGGATCCATCGTAAGCTGGCCACGGTTCATCACCTTGTTTTCTTCGCTGTCATCAACCACTTCGCCGCTGATGACGTCCTGACGGCGCAAAAGGGCGCGAATGCGTTCGACCAGAAGACGTTGCGAAAACGGCTTCTTCACATAGTCGTCAGCCCCCATACGCAGACCCAGCACTTCGTCGATCTCGTCGTCCTTGGACGTCAGGAAGATCACCGGCATCGAGGTTTTCTGGCGCAAGCGTTGCAACAGATCCATGCCGTCCATCCGCGGCATCTTGATATCCAGCACAGCCAGTTCCGGCATCTTCTTGTTGAAAGCGTCCAGCGCGGACTGGCCATCGTTATATGTTTCGACCTCAAAACCTTCGGCCTCGAGGGTCATGGACACGGACGTCAGGATGTTCCTGTCGTCGTCCACCAATGCAATTCTAGACATGGGAGTTTTTACCCTTACTGCTCTGTTTGTTATTATTGCCTGCTTTTTTCTAACTTTTCACCGGATTGCAGGTACGAATCAATCCTAAATTGCGAATCACCCTGCGGGCCGTGCCTTATTTGCCGCTAAATTGTGTAATGAATGACTAAAATTCGTCGCCAATCGGCAAGGAAATGCTGCGTTAGCGCTAACAGTTACTTGGTTGCGCTAACGGTAGCGCAAAGGGGGGTGTGGCCCCGGAAATCATAATGTTAGGTGAATACAGGCGTACCATGTTGGCGCGCACAATTTGCAGGAGCGAAGCAATGGACCAAGGTCAGGTCAACCCACAGATGAAACTTGAAGATCAAGGCATCACGGGACTGGGTTATGTCTATTACAATCGCTCCGAAGCCGAACTGCACGACGCGGCCATTGCCGCAGGCGAAGGCGTGACGGGAAAAGGTGGCACACTTCTGGTCACGACCGGAAAACACACGGGCCGGTCCCCTAAGGACAAATTCGTGGTCCGCACACCATCTGTCGAAGATACGATCTGGTGGGAAAACAACACACCAATGGACCCTGACAAGTTCGACGTGCTTTACGCAGATATGCTGACCCATATGCAGGGTGAGAGCTATGATGTGCAGGATTTGTTTGGCGGGGCTGACCCCGCACACCGGCTAGACGTCAGGGTGATAACCGAACTGAGCTGGCACGCGCTTTTCATCCGGCATCTGCTGCGCCGCCCGGTTGCGGATGAAATTGCGACATTCGCGCCGGATTTCACCATCATCAATTGCCCGACCTTCAAATCGGTCCCCAAGAAACACGGTTGCCGGTCTGACACTGTAATCGCAATGAACTTCGACAAGAAACTGGTTCTGATCGGTGGCACGGAATACGCCGGAGAGAACAAGAAATCTGTCTTCTCCTTGTTGAACTACCTGCTGCCAGAAAGTGGCGTGATGCCGATGCACTGCTCGGCCAACCATGCGCCGGGCAACCCGGTCGATACAGCCGTTTTCTTTGGCCTGTCCGGCACGGGCAAGACGACGCTGTCGGCCGACCCGTCGCGGGTTCTGATTGGTGACGATGAACATGGCTGGTCCGATCGCGGCACCTTTAACTTTGAAGGTGGCTGCTACGCCAAGACCATCGGTCTGGACCCCAAGGCGGAACCGGAAATCTATGCCACCTGCTTCATGCCCCGCACGGTGATCGAGAACATGGTGTTTGATCCCGAAACGCTGGAACTGGATTTTGAGGACGACAGCCTGACCGCGAACATGCGGTGCGCTTATCCGCTGAATTACATCAGCAACGCGTCGGAAACAGCCCTAGGCGGTCACCCCAAAAATATCATCATGTTGACCTGTGACGCATTCGGCGTCCTTCCCCCGATCAGCAGGTTGACACCGGCACAGGCGATGTATCACTTCCTGTCGGGCTTTACGTCGAAAGTAGCCGGAACCGAACGCGGAGTGACCGAACCGGAGCCCACATTCTCGACCTGCTTTGGCGCTCCTTTCATGCCACGCCGCCCCGAGGTTTATGGCAAGCTTCTGCAAGGCAAGATCGCATCACACGGGGCGACATGCTGGCTGGTGAATACCGGCTGGACCGGCGGCGCTTACGGCACAGGCGCGCGCATGCCGATCAAGGCAACGCGCGCACTTCTGACCGCAGCGCTTGACGGGTCTCTTGTTGAAAACGTGTTCCGCAAAGACCCGAATTTCGGGTTTGAAGTACCCACGACCTGTGATGGCGTCGATGCAACATTGCTGAACCCGCG
>RCMY010006006.1_pt1 | contig 10219 bp, 10 predicted proteins | sample 2041341 | NCBI WGS metagenome assembly RCMY01 (sample SAMN09708234, study PRJNA481090) | Marine sediment metagenome, whole genome shotgun sequencing project.
CCTGATCTGCGATGGCCGTGATCGTTTCAACCGACAGCTTGCCAAGGCCCGTCAGCACATCGGCACCCGGCACCAGCATGACATTGGCGCCAGCGGCCTTCATGACCTCGCCGCCGAGGCCGGGAATACGGATTTTGAGCCCCTCGAAATCAGCAAGCGTATTTGATTTCCTTGTTAAACCAGCCGCCCATCTGCACGCCGGTATTACCGCCCAGCATGAACTTGCAGTTCATCTCGCCATAGCGATACCAGGCGTTCATTTCCTGCGTCATCATGCCGAATGGCATCCCGGCGAGGAACTGCGCAGCAGGCACCTTGCCCTTCCAGTAATGGGGCGCGCCGTGGCCCATTTCGGCCGCGCCGCCGCTGACGGCATCCATGATCTCCAGCAAAGGAACCAGCTCGCCCGCGCCGTAGATCTTGAGGGTCAGACGCCCGTCCGTAGCTGCGTTGACTTGCTTGGTGAAATCCTCAATTTCGTCCCAGACGCCCGGCAGGCCCTTGGGTCTAAAGCTGAGAAATTTCCATCCCTTGCGATCTTGCGAAATGGCCGGCGAGCGGCTCGTTCTAGGCAACAGGGATCGCTGGGGGCCTTATCGCCCCATGATCGACGGCCTGTGTTCGCGCAAAGGTTTCCTGCCCAATGTCGTGGATGAGGCCGACGATCTGCCTATTCTCATGGCGCTGTTGTCGTCGGGCATTGGTGTCGCCTTGCACGGCGCGGCGATCCGTCAATCGCTGCCGCCGGGGATCGTCGCGATCCCCCTCGATGACGTGAATGAGACCGACGATATCAGCCTCGTGTGGAGCGACGGCGCAGGTACGGCGAACCCGTTGATCCGCAATTTCATCGCTGTCTCCGACACTCTGCTCGCTGATGCGCCCCGCGCCTACAGGCTATAGATGCGCGCGACGTCACTCGCTACCGCCCTGCCCTTGCTCAAACAGATGCTCGGCAATGAAATCGAGGATCAGTACCTGCACATCGCGGTCGGATGACAGCCAGTGCTTGCCCGCCAAATAGCTAGGCGCGCGGTAAACCTGCGACACCTGCGGGCTGGCCGGCCACATGAACGAGCCGCAATCGCCCTGCATGAATGGCAGGCGAAACCACGGATCATCCTCGCCGAGCAGCGCCAGCACCGGCTGGCCCGCTGGCCCGTTCAGCCCGCGATATTCAGGCCATCCCGCGTGGCAGGTCCAGCCCTCGATGATGCGCATGTCGATGCCGGGCGCGATCAGCGTTGCCGCCGTAATCGCACCCTCAGAGTGGCCCATAAGGATCAGCGGAACGCCCGCCAGATTGTCCATCCCCTGCAACCGGGTGAGGGCAAAGCGCATCTCATCCTGCCGCCAGCCCAGCACGGCGCGATGCAGCCCGCCGCGGGGCAGCTTTGGGTCGCAACTGGTCGGTTTATCCTCGCGCGCGAAGCTGTCGGGCGCGACCACCAGATATCCGGCCTTGGCCAGAAACCGGGCCGTCACGGTCGTGATCCGGCTCGGCCCGTCGCAACCATGGGCATATAGGACGATAGCGCGAGGTGGCGGCGCGCTGGGGATCGCGTCGACCGAAACTGCGGCCACCTCGCCCGGCAACCAGACCTGCGCGGCGTTCCATGTGCGCGCAAGCTCGGCGTTTTTGTCCCCGGCGCTGGCAGTGCCGGTCAGCGAGATCAGCAGCGCGGCAAGGCAAGCGAGGCGCATCATGTCACGGCCTCCATCAATGCGCGGCTGTAGGGGTGCGAGGGTGTGCCGTAGAAATCCGCCGTCGGTGCGGCCTCGACGATCTCGCCCTTCAGCATGACGGCGATCCGGTCGCACACATAGCGCGTCGCGGCCATATCATGCGAGATAAAGAGCGCGGCAAAGCCATGCTGCCCCTGCAAATCGCGGATCAGATTCAGCACCTGCGCCTGCACCGACACGTCCAGCGCGCTCACCGCCTCGTCAAAGAGGATAAAGCGCGGCTTGGTAATCAGCGCGCGCGCGATGGCGACGCGCTGGCGCTGGCCGCCCGATAGCTGGCCGGGATAGCGGTCGGCGAAATCGGCGCTGAGGCCGACCTGTTCCAGCATGTTCGCCACTGCCTCGCGCCGCGCGCCTGTTCGGGTCCCGGCGATGCGCAGCGGCTCACCCACCGAGGCACCGCAGCGCAGGCGCGGGTTCAGCGCCCATTCGGGATGCTGAAGCACGACCGATAGCTGACCAGCGCGTTGTCGCAGGTGGCCAAACGGCTCGCCGTTCATCCGCATCTCGCCGGTCGTGGGCGCTAGCAGGCCAAGGCAGACACGGCCCAGCGTCGTTTTGCCCGATCCGCTTTCGCCGACCAGCCCCAGCGTCTCACCTGCAGCAATGTCCAGCGACACACCGCGCACGGCCTCGACAACGTCGCCACCGATCAGGCGCTGGCGAAAGGTCACGCCGACGTCCGTAAGGCTGATGACAGGAATCATGCGGGTGCCCTTTTGCTCAGGGGCTTGGCGCTCAGGACGTCCTCGGCAAAATGACAGATCACTTCGCGCCCCTCGACCTCACGTGGCTCGGGGCGGATTTCGGTGCATTTGTCCTGCGCGAAATCGCAGCGCGGCGCGAACGAACAGGCCTCGCACCGCCCGGTCAGCGTGGGCGGCGTGCCGGCAATAGGCTCCAGCCGCTCGCCGGGCCGCTCGCCACCGGCGGCAGCCGATAGCAGCGCACGGGTATAGGGATGCGCGGGACGCGTCAGCACATCGGCGGTGGCACCGATTTCGACCACCCGACCGCCATACATCACCGCGATCCGGTCCGCGTGGCGCGCAACGAGGCGCATATCATGGCTGAGCACCATCATGCTGGCGCCTGTTTCGTCCCGCAGGCGGTTGAGTGTCGCCATCACCTTTTCGCGGATCGAGGCATCAAGCGACGCTGTCGGCTCATCCGCGATCAGCAGGCTGGGCGCGCGGGCAATGGCGATGGCGATCACCACGCGCTGCGCCATGCCGCCTGACAATTCGTGCGGATAGGCACGCATAACGCGGGCCGGATCGGTCAGCTCGGCGCGGGTCAGAAGTGTTGCGATTTCGGCCTCGTCCGGGCGTCCCAGCATGGCGCGCGCCACCTGCTTGCCCACTCGCATCGTCGGGTCCAGCGCCGTCATCGGGTTCTGAAAGACAAAGCCGAGCTTGTCACGTCTAAGGCTGCGCAGCGCTTCATTTCCGGCGGTGAAAACGTCGACACCGGCCACGTCGATTCCGCCCGCCTCGCAGGTTGCCTCGCCGGGCAGAACACGACCAAATGCCATACCGAGGGTCGATTTTCCCGACCCGCTTTCGCCGACAACGGCCAGCGTCTCGCCCTTTTTTACCGCCAGATCAGCGCCGTCGAGCGCGCGTAGCGTTCCGCCCGTGGTGCGGTAGGACACGATCAGATCGGTGGCTTTTGCGATGTAACTCATGTCAGCGCCCGCCCTTTGAGCGGCTCCAACATGTCGCGCACCGCGTCGCCAACGAGGTTCACCGACATGATCGCCAGCGACAACACCGCGCCCGACGACAGCACCATCCAAGGCGCGATTGTCAGGTATGCGCTGCCCTGTCGCAGCAGCGATCCCAGCGACGCCTCGGGCGGCTGCACGCCAAGGCCGAGAAAGCTGAGCGCGCTTTCGATGATCATGCCAATCGACAGCGCATAGGTCAGCTGCACAACAACCGCGCCCATCACGTTGGGCAGGATATGCACCAGCAGAATACGCATCCACGACGCTCCGGCTACCCGCGCGGCAATGACAAACCCGCGCCCCGTGACGCTGAGCGTGACCGAGCGCACGACGCGGATCAGCAGCGGCAAGGTGGCAATGGAGATGACCGATATGGCCGAAAACTGCCCCGGCCCCATCACCGCAGAAACCAGCAGGCCGACCAGCAGCGCCGGAAAGGCGAACAGGATGTCGGCCCCGCGCGCCACGACGATATCGGTCGTGCGGCCGAAATACCCCGCTACCATCCCCAGCGCCGTGCCAATGACAGCCGAGATCAGCACAGCGATGCCAGACAGCAGAAACGTCGCCCGAATACCCTGCACGACGCGCGGCAGAAAGGACCGCCCCAACTCGTCCGTGCCAAAGGGAAACGCCAGCGACGGCGCCCCAAGGCGTGGCCCGGCGGCGATCCGCGTGGGATCGCCCAAGGGCAGCCACTGCCCGAAGATGCCGAGAAAGATCAGCAGCCCCAGCGCCGCCAGCCCAAAGGCCGACAGGAAATCGGCGCGCCAGATCCGCGCCAACCAGTGTGCCGCGCGCCTCATGTGTCCGCCCCCACGCGCGGGTCGATCACCGCATAGAGGAAATCAGCCAGCACGTTGATCGCGACGAACGCGGTGGTAGCCAGCAACACACCCGCCTGCACGATGGCATAGTCACGGTTCAGCAATCCGTTAAAGATATAGAGGCCAAAACCGGGGATCGAGAACAGCACCTCAACCACCACGGCGCCGCCCAGCAGAAATCCGAAATAGGTGGTAACGACCGTCACCACCGGGATAGCCGCGTTGCGCAGGATGTGCAGGCGCACGATGTCACGCGGACGCTCGCCGCGCGCGACGGCGGCGGTGATGTAGCCCTCAGTCATCACGCGCAGCACCGCGTCGCGCGTTGTGCGCAGGATCAGCGCGACACCGAACAGCGATAGCGTGAGGGCGGGCAGCAGCATCGTCTGCATGTTACCGACAGGATCGTCGAAAAAAGGCTCGTAGCCGCCGACACGGAACCAGAGCGACCACACCGAAAAGATAAAGATCAGCACGCTACCCAGCACGAAATCAGGCACGCTAGCCCCCAGCGCACCGACCAGCCGCGCCACATCGACGCCCCTGCGCCCACCGCTGCGGATACCCGACAGCACACCCAACGGCAGCCCGATCAACAGCGCAAAGCTCATCGCGATAAACGCCAGCTCCAGCGTGACAGGCGCGCGGCGGATAAACTCGGTGATCACCGGCTGACGTGTGACCATCGACACGCCGAAATCACCCTGCAAGAGCGACGCTAGCCAGCGCCAGTATTGCACGAATATCGGTTGATCCAGCCCGTAACGCTCACTGATAACGGCGCGCGCGTCAGGCGTGACGAACGGACCCATCAGGATGTCGGCATAGCCACCGGGGATCAACCTGAGCGACAGGAACACCAACACCGACACGCCCAAAAGCGTGACCAGCATCGCGGCAAGTCTAGGCAGCAGATAGAGAAACAGGCGCATTTCGGGCTCCGGCTGAAAGGCCGGTGGCTATCACACCACCGGCCTTAATGTCTTACTTGGGCTGGAACTCGTCGATATGCTGATAGGTGTTGGCCGAGCCGGAGCGCTCGTCCAGAACCACATCCACCTGATCCGTGCGATAGGCCAGATAATCAGCCTTGCCCACCAGCGCGATCAGGTTCGCGCCGTCGTCGATCATCTCGCAGATCTCGCCCAGCTTGGCGTCGCGATCCGCGCCGTCCTGCATCGCGCCGACATCATCCAGCGCCTGCGACAGTTCCGGTACGTTCACCTGAAAGACGCCGTTCCAGATGGCAAATTCGGGGTTCCACCATTTGATCACCATGCCCGGATCAGTATAGCCCGCCAGCCACGAAGACGAGAAGTCAAAGTCGCCATCGGTGAACACCTTTTGCAGATACTCCGCCGTCGGCACCTGATCGATAGACACCTCGAAACCCGCCTCACCCAGACTTTGCTGAATGACCTGGCCGATACGGCCCAGAACCGGGTTGGCCGAACTGAGCGTCAGCGCGATCTCGGGCGATGTGTTGCCCGCCTCGTCCAGCAGGGCGCGCGCCTTTTCCAGACGCTGGTCACGCGGCAGTGTGTAAGTGTCCAGATCGCGGCAGGCGTCCTTGCCGAATGCTGCGGGCACCGGATAATCCACCGATGTGGTGCCACCAAAGACGAAATCGTTGATCGCATCGCGATCCAGCGCGAGGTTCATCGCCTGACGAATGCGCTTGTCGAAAAACGGCGAGGATTCGTCCAGCGCGTTCACGTCCAGCCGGTAATAGTTCGAGGTTTGCTGCGCCTTGACCGCGATATTGCCGGCATCGCCGATCATCCGCTGCGCATCCGGGTTCTCGAATGAGGTGAAATCAATCCGCCCGTCCCGCAGTGCCGCAATGCGCGCGGATTCGTCCGGGATGATCGGCACTTCCAGTATGTCCGCCAGCGGATAGCCCTCGCGCCAGTAATGCGGGTTGCGCTTGAGCGTCCAGCTTTCGTCCTGCTTGTGCTCGACCACCATAAACGGACCGGTCCCCAGCATTTGCGAGCCGGGATCGAAACTGCCGTCGCGCAGTTCCTGCATCGGCACGATGGCCGCGTTGATATGCGCGAGGCCGGGCAGGAACGTCGCCTGTGGCGCGGCCAACTCGACCTTGATCGTGCGCTCGTCCACGGCCTCCATGCTGGCGATATCGCCCAGCTGCGGCGACCAATATGACGCCGTCTCGGGGTCTTTGACCCGCTCGATGCTGCCGATAACGTCATCCGCCGTCACCGCCCGCCCGTTGGAAAACGCCGCACCTTCGCGCAGGGTAAAGGTGTAGGAGGTCGGCGAAGTCTGTTCCCAACTCTCGGCAAGGCCGGGCGCAAGGCCGAGCGTCTCGTCGGTGCTCAGCAGGGTCTCATAGACCATCTCATACATTTCCCAGGCGGCGACGGTGCCAGCCACATGTACATCAAACCCCGTGACTTCGGCGGGCTTGCCCCAGGTCAGCGTCGTCTCGGCTGCTACGGCCATGGGGCAAAGGGCCAGCATAGCGACAGCGCCCATCAGATTGCGTGATTTCATTTGGTTGTTCCTCCCTTGGATCGCGTCTTTGCGCGGAATCTGTTGACGAGGCTGTTATGAACCTCACATAAAGTCAACATACGTTATTAAAGATAACAGGAAATCCCGATGAGCGATCTCGACGACTATGATGCCCATGATGCCACCGCCCTCGCCGATCTGGTCCGGCGCGGTGATGCCTCACCGCAGGAGCTGTTGGAAATGGCCATCGAGCGGGCCGAGGCGTGCAATCCCAAGATCAACGCGCTGTCGCAAAAGCTGTACGATCACGGCCGCAAGGCTATCGAGGCGGGCCTGCCCGACGGCCCGTTTCGCGGTGTGCCATTTTTGCTCAAGGATGCGTCGGGCGATCTGAAAGGCTATCCCACCACCAACGGCGCGCGGCTGCTCAAGGATCGCATCGCGACGGCGGATTCGACCCTGACACAGCGTTACAAGGCGGCGGGGCTGGTGATTTTCGGCAAAACGACGACACCGGAATTCTCGCTGGCCGCGTCGACCGAAACCAGCCTGACCGGCGCCACGCGCAACCCGTGGGATATTTCGCTGAGCGCCGGTGGCTCGTCCGGCGGGGCGGCAGCGGCGGTTGCGGCGGGCATCGTGCCAGCGGCGCATGGCAGCGACGGGGGCGGTTCGATACGTATCCCGGCGTCGTGCTGCGGCCTCTTTGGGCTGAAACCAACGCGTGCGCGCAACCCCTCGGGTCCGCTGGTCGGCGAAGGGTGGGGCAGCCTGTCGGTGTCGCATGTGCTGACCCGGTCGGTGCGCGACAGCGCCGCGATGCTGGACGCGACCCAAGGCATGGCGCAAGGCGATCCCTACTGCGCCCCGCCCCGCATGCGACCCTATACCGAGGAAATCGGCATCTTACCGGGCCGCCTGCGCATCGGGCTGCAAATGTCACCGCCATCAGGCGTCGATGTCGCGCCGCCCTGCCGCGCCGCAGCCAAAGAGGCGGCGACTCTGCTGACCTCGCTGGGCCACGATGTCGAAGAGGTGGAGCTGCCCGGCGATAGCGACACGCTGCAACACTCCCTCTGGGTGCTGGTCGCCAGCAACGTCACCCGCAGCCTGCGCGCCATCGGCGATGCGCGGGGCCGCAAGGTAAAACGCTCAGACGTGGACAGCGTCACCTGGGGTGCGCTCAAAGCGGCGCAGGATATGGATGCCGAAGACTACGCGCAGGCCCTCTACGAGATCCACGCCCAAGGCCGCCGCATGGCCCACCTGCACCAGCGTTTCGACATGATCCTCAGCCCGACGCTGGCCACCCTGCCCCCAACCTTGGGCGTGCAACGCACCGATACCGACGACTTGGACGCCTATCGCGAGGCCCTCGGCGCATTCACGCCCTTTACGCAGATGTTCAACATCACCGGCGCGCCCAGCATGTCGGTGCCGCTCTGTTGGAGTGACGATGGGTTTCCCGTCGGCGTGATGGTGTCCGCCGACTTTGGGCGCGAGGACCTGCTGCTGCAACTGGCAGCGCAACTGGAATCCGAGCGTCCATGGTTCCACCGACGCCCTGATCTGGCAGGATAAAGGACACGCGATGAAACCCGACACGCTCCAAGATCGGCTCAGTCGGAAATATCCCGACCTGACCCGCGCCGAAAAGACGATCGCCAACTACATGCTGACCCATTTCGAGCGCCTCGCATTCGAGACAGCGGCGTCGATCGCCGAAAATGTTGGCGTCAGTCAGATGACCGTGGGGCGGTTCCTGCGCACCATCGGATATAATGGCCTGCCCGAGTTGAAAACCGATCTGCTGAACGAGATCAAGGCCGCGCCGGTTCTGGTGTCCGACCGGCTGGACCGGCAGCGCGGCGATGCGTGGGACAATTTCGATATGGACGTCGCGGGCCTGCAAAGTGCCTACGACCTGCGCGGCACGCCTGTCTGGGGCGCCGCCATCGACGCCATCTGCACCGCCGCCAAGGTGCATGTCGCTGGCTTTCAGACGATCAGCGGCATCGCATCCAGCTTTGCCACGCGGCTGGCTTATCTGCGCGACGAGACCCATATCGAGGACGGCACCGACGGCATCTTTGGCGAGATATTCGGCAGCCCAAAGGCCAACCGCTGCATCGTGCTGTTCGAGATGCGCCGCTACACCCGGATGAGCCACACCTTGGCCGCCGCCGCCGCCGAGGCAGGGATTCCCCTCGTTGTCATCTGCGACACGCATTGCTACTGGGCGCGCGACTACACCAATCTCGTCCTGCCCCTGCACACAGAATCGCGGCTGTTCTGGGATTCGCATGTGCCTTTTTCTTGCCTCAGCACGCTCTTGCTGGACGACGTGATCACCCATCTGGGCAGCGCGGTGTCGGCGCGGCTGGGGCATATGCGCCAGCTTCAGGATCGGTTTGGCGCGTTCAAGGATTGACCCTATGGCCCCTTATGACAGGGCCATACCGTCCGTCGCAGGGTCCGCGCCGCCGTCCATGCCCGCCTCGGTGATGCGGATGCCATGCACCCAGGCAATGCCGTAGCTGCGCGGATCGCGGATCACCTCATACCCTTCGTCCTCCAACGCGCGAGTGACGAAATGCGGGATGCGGTTCGTCACGTCGATCACGTTGCTCGTCGCCGAAAAGCGCGGGCGCGACACCGCGTCGGCCATGTTGCATCCAAAATCAAGCACGTTCAGCGTCGCCTGAAGCACCCCCATCGCAATCTGCGTCGCCCCCGGCGCGCCGATCACCACATAAGGCGCGTCACCCCGAAAAATGATCGACGGGCAGACCGAGCTAAACCGCGCCTTGCCCGGCGCGATTGAGCCGGTTTGATTGGGCCGCGGATCGAACACGCCCATGCAGCCATTATACATGAACCCCAGCCCCTCGGTCACGACGCCCGATGGCATCCCCAGCGAATGGGTCATCGACACGCACATGCCGTCCCCATCCACGATAGAGATCTGTGTTGTGTCCCTATTCCGCCCCGCAGGGTCGAAACGAGGCACGTCTGCCTTGCCGCCGGCCTTGATACGAGCGGCCAGTTCGGCGGCGTAATCGCGCGACAGGATTTTCTCGGTGGGCACGTCCATGAACTCGGGATCACCGATAAAGCGATCCTTGTCGATGGTCGCGCATTTCATCGCCTCGGCCACGACGCGCACATATTCGGCGCTGTTATGGCCCATGCCCGCCAGATCGAAATGCTCGAGGATATTCAGCATCTGCGCCAGCATCAGACCACCACCGGGTGGCTGGTTCGTCGTCACGGTATAGTCGCGGTAGCTGGACGTCACCGGCTCTTCGATCCGCGCCGCATAGCCAGCCAGATCTTCGGCAGAAACGAGGCCTCCATTGGCCTGCATGTCCGCGACGATCCGCCCGGCGATCTGGCCGATATAGAACGCGTCCGCCCCCTGCTCGGCGATAATCGACAG
>RCMY010006007.1_pt1 | contig 10218 bp, 12 predicted proteins | sample 2041341 | NCBI WGS metagenome assembly RCMY01 (sample SAMN09708234, study PRJNA481090) | Marine sediment metagenome, whole genome shotgun sequencing project.
ATGCCGAGAACTGATGCGGCTCCGTTCTCCTGCGCCCACCGGCTGAACCACCCGAACCCGCATCCGAGATCGACGACGCGTCGGCCAGCAGGATCCGGAACCATCGCACGCAAGGCGGGCCACTCGAGCGCTCCATCGAGCCCGCGAACCTGGCGGTCGAGGGTGGCATAGCCAGCGAGGAAGTCCGGATCGTCATAGATGTTCTGGGCTGACATGGCTCCTCCAGCGACCGAAACTACACGTCATCGTCGAGGCAGGCGGCCGGTTTGGTGCGGCAGCGAGTCTGTCACGAGGCCGCTGCGGCCGACCGAAATCTAGCCAAGCCGAAGTGCGCCAAGACCTCGGTGCTCGTGAGGAGTGCGATGATCGCGACGTGCATCGCAGCAGCGGCGAAGAACATCGACCGGCCGAAGATCTCGAGCATGAAGAACTCCGGCCACGGCGCTGAGGTGTCGACGACGAAGGCGGCGAGGGCATCGAACGCCCCGATCGCACTCCACGTCACTGCGATCACCCATGTCGCAGGAGTCGGCCGTTTCCAGATGAGCAACACCACAACGACCGCAGCGATCCCGATGGCAGCGTCGGCGATCAGCGGCATGAGCCACGCATCGGGAGGGTCCCCAGGGCCGCCATCTCCAGCTCGGCCGATGAACGGCAACGTCATCGCCCGCCCAGCAGCCATGAGCGTCAGCGCAATCACCATCTTCAGTCTCATCGCTTCCTTCTCGATTTGTCGTGGTGGTTCACTTGCATTTTGCAAGTGTATTGAAAAGCTTGTAGATTGCAAGCAATGAGTGATGCGAAGCAAACCCGCCGATCCGAGTGTCCGATCTCGTGCAGCCTTGACGTGGTGGGGGACAAATGGACCCTGCTGGTCCTGCGTGACTTGCTCGACGGCAAGACGCGCTTCAGCGAGTTCGAGCGGTCTCCGGAAAAGATCCCTACCAACATCCTCACCGAGCGGCTCCGCCGTCTCGAGGCCGCGGGGCTCGCCGAGCGTCGCAAGAGCCCGACCTCATCTCGCTCGTCGTATCACCCGACCGTCAAAGGCCGCGACCTGCGGCCGGTTCTGCTGGCTCTCGCAACCTGGGGCAACGAGCACCTCGAAGAGACCTGGGTTCCGCCAGCCGACTACCTCGCCCCACCGCCCTGACACACGGCGCCGACGCGTCAGCCTGCAGCCTGTCGAGCTGTTTGCTCGATCCGCTGACATCGATCGGCCCAGTCGACGTCGCTGTCGCCGGCAGAGTCGGCTTCGGTCGCCGAGTCGAGTTGCTCCCTCAGGATGTCTGCATGCCCGGCGTGGCGATTGGTCTCGGTCAGTCGGTGGACCATCACGTTGAACAACATCACGTCTGGCCGGGGCCACCAGGGCACGTGGCCCGGAGCGTCGATCGCGAGCTCGGCGATCGTCGCATCAGCGTGAGCGCATGCCAGGTGATACCGCTCGACGATGTCATCGACCGACTCGTCGGCCGCAGCCCACATGTCAGATCCAGGTTCATCGCCTCGATTCGTGAGCGCCTCAGGCGCTGGTCGACCGAAGACACTGCCGAAGTACCACGCCTCGTAGATCGAGAGGTGCTTGACAAGGCCGAGCAGATTCGTCCCGGTGGCGGTGAGCGGACGACGGACGTCGTACTCGCTCAGACCCTCCAACTTCGAGAGCATCGTCGCCCGGATGTCTCGCAGGTCGCTGTGCAGGTAGTCCTTGGCAAAGTCGTCGATCATGTGGGGAGCCTTCCACGACCGGCGACGCCAGCATCACATCCTGAGCGGATCGTGTTCGGTGATGAGCTTTTCGACCCGTGCTTCGTCCACGCGTTTCACCATCGCCTGTCCGTCATGGATGTCACGGAGCGTCTTGGCAAGGGCGAACGACGTGTTGATACACAACAGCACGCTGACGGCCAGGAAGGCTCGAGCCCAAACCGACACGTCGAGGTAAAACGTCCCAGCGAAGACAGCAAACGTTGCGATGGCGAACGAGATCCAAACTTGTGCGATCCAAGCGGGCGAGTGGGTGGTTCCAGTGGCGTTGTTCATTCCTTGATTTCAGCGGAACAATCGGTCTTCGGGAACCGGGGTTTGCCCCCAGTTCAGCCTGGGGTGTGTAGCAGCTCGGCCAGGATCTCGGTGCTGTGCTCGCCCAACCGAGGCGGCCTCGAACGCGGGCCCGTCGCACTCTTGGTCATCTTGATTGCTTGCCCAGCCAATGTGACTGGTCGGCTTCCGTCGGGCTGCTCCATCTCGACCAACATCTCGCGAGCGGCGACATGAGGGTCGCTGTAGATCGCTGCCATGTCGTTCACCGGGCCGACCGGCACGACACCGCCGAGTAGTCGAACCACCTCGGCGGTGGTGACCGACCTGGTCCACGCGGTGAGTTGGGTGTTGAGCGCCGGCCGGTTCTGTAAGCGTGCGGTTCTCGAAGCGAAGCGCTTGTCCACCGCGAGCTCGTTGAGTCCGATCAGCTCGCACAGTGTGATGAACATGTGATCCGACGGAGTGCCCAGAGCGCAGTGGCCGTCGGCAGTAGGGAAGACGTCGAACGGAGCGATCATGGGGTGGCCGTTGCCGGTCGGACGCCGGACCAGCCCGGTGTATGAGTAGTTGTAGGCCGCCCCCTCGCACAGGCTGAGCACTGCGTCATACATGGCCACGTCGATGAATTGGCCAACGCCTGTTGCCCGGGCATCGATCACCGCTGCCAGCACGCCGACGGCGTTGAGCGTTCCGGCGAAGATGTCGCCAACGCTCGGCCCGCACTTCGCGACCTCGCCGTCAGCGGTTCCCGTGATGCTGACCAAGCCGCCGCTGGCCTGCGCCACGATGTCGTATGCGGGCCAGTCGGCATACGGGCTCTTGCCGGTGCGGGGATCGCCAAACCCCCGAATCGCTCCATACACAAGACGTGGGTTGACCTCTGCCAAAACTTCGTAGGAGAGGCCAAGTCGGTCCATCACTCCGGCTCGGCTGTTCTCGATCAGAACCTCCGTCGTCTTTGCGAGCTCGAGGAGTTTCGATCGGTCGGCATCCTCTTTCAGGTTGAGGACCACGGATCGTTTCCCGCGATTCACGCTGGCGAAATAGCCGCCGTACGACCGCTCGCTGTCTTCGTCAGTGAACGGCCCCATCTGGCGGGACATGTCGCCACCAGGAGGCTCGACCTTGACCACATCGGCGCCGAGGTCTGCCAACAGCATCGTGCAATAGGGTCCGGCCAATGCCTGGGTGAGATCGAGCACTCTCAAACCATGGAGTGGACCGTTTCCCTTCGCCATGCGAGCTCCTCAGGTCGTTTCCGGCACGAGGTGGAGCCGGGCGGTCGTCACGAGGTCGACCCTACTCGTGGCCTCTGAGTAGGGTCAGCAAATGCCGGATCGTCGAGGAGTACTGGTTGGAGGGGCGCTCATCGCGGCCATCCCGATCGCTGTGTCTGGATTGCTCGCTGCCCTCGCCACCAGGCCACGGTTGGCCGCATTGGCATTCGGCGGCGAGCCAAATCCCAGCCGTCATCCGGCTGATGTCGGCCTTGATGCGACCGACATCGAGTACTCCTTGGGCTGCTCGGCGTGGTGGATTTCCGCCGCTGACGCCGTCGCCTCGGTGGTCATCGTGCACGGATTCGAACCCAGCGAGGATCCCCGAGCGACCGATCCAGGCCCACGCCTCGAGCTTGCTGCCGTCCTCCACCGCTCCGGCTACAACTGCCTCGTCGTGAGCCTCGGCTACGGCAGTGGGGCGCACCTCCATTCAGGTGGCGCGCTCGAAGCTGACGACGTTGCCGCCGCCGTCCGATGGGCCAGGTCAGAGGCCGACGTGCCCGTCGCCGTCGTGGGATTCAGTGCCGGTGGACACGCCGCAGTGACGGCGACGGATCGCATGCACACATTCGCCGTTGTGACTGACAGTTCATTCACCGACTTCGGCCAGGTCATGATCGAGCAAGGTGTCGAGATCCTTTCGGCGCCCGCCTGGCTGTTCCGACCCGTTCGCAAGATCATGAAGCTGGCGACAGGGCACTGGCCGGTCGACCTCGAATCGTGGCGAGTCGACCGCACCATGCCGATGCTCCACATCCACGGTGACGCCGACGAGGCCATCAGCTTCGACAACCTCGATCGACTCGCATCGGCGACCGGGGGAGAGACGCTGGTCGTTCATGGCGCTGGCCACATCGAGTCCCTGATCGTGAACCCAGAGCTCTACTCCGAGACGCTGCTGGACTTCCTGCAGCGCTCGCTCGCTCACGCTGGTGAGCCCAGGGCTGGTGAGCTCAGGGCTGGTGAGTTCAGAGCGCCTTCTTGACCAGCTTCTGCTTCCAACCCTTGTAGGGAGGGTACAGCAGCGAATTTTCGCCCTTCAGCGGCTTGCGGAGCACGCTCTTCATGTTGGAGAACGTCTCGAAGCTGCTTGCGCCGTGATAGCGGCCCATTCCTGAAGGACCGACACCGCCGAAGGGCAGGTCTGGTGGCGTGATGTGGAGCAAGGTGTGATTGACGCAGGCCCCGCCGCTCGATGTCTCGGCGAGGACGCGATCGACAGCGTCGTCATCCTCGGCGAACACGTACAGCGCGAGCGGCTTCGGTCGCTCATTCACGAATCGGATGGCGGCGTCCAGGTCATCGACCGAAACGATCGGCAGGATCGGCCCGAAGATCTCTTCGGTCATCAGTGCCGAATCAAGCGGTGGGTCGACGACGACGGTCGGCGCCAGGAACTTCGTGGCCACATCGTGGTCTCCGCCGATGACGACCTGCTGACCTTCGAGGTAGCCGACGAGCCGGTCGTGCTGCGATTGGTTGACGACCCGGCCGAAGTCCTTCGTGGCGTGCGGGGCGTCCCCGTAGAACTCGTCGATGGTCTTGCGTAGTTCGTCCACGAGCGCATCTCGACGGCCCTCGCTCACGAGGATGTAGTCCGGAGCGATGCAGGTCTGACCAGCGTTGAGCCACTTGCCCCAAGCAATGCGGTGAGCGGCGACCTCGAGGTCGACCGAATCATCAACAATGCACGGGCTCTTCCCACCGAGTTCGAGGGTGACGGGTGTGAGGTGCTTGGCAGCAGCTTCCATGACGACCCGGCCAACCCGGGTCGACCCGGTGAAGAAGATGTGGTCGAAGCGCTGCTCCAACAATGCGGTGGAAACCGGAACGTCGCCCTCGAAGACTGCGACGACGTCGCTGTCGACGTAGTCGCCGAGTCGGGCAGCGATCAGGCCAGAGGTCGCGGGGGACAGCTCAGAAGGCTTGGCGGCCACTGTGTTGCCAGCCGCAAGCGCAGCCGCAATCGGTTCGAGCAGCAGCTGAACCGGGTAGTTCCATGGAGCAATCACGAGAGCGACGCCAAGAGGCTCGGCGAGAATTCGCCCCTTCGCTGGCATCGAGGTCAGTGGGAGCTTGGCCTTACGAGGCTTCATCCAGCCTTCGACGTGCTTGCGAAGATGCTTGATCTCGGCGGCCGTGGTCCCGATGTCGGCGGCGTACGCCTCGAGCCAAGGGCGTCCCAGGTCGCTGGCGATGGCCTCGATGAGCGCATCCTCTTGCTCATCGCAAAAGCGCAGCAAGCCATCGAGCTGACGATGCCGCCACTCCAGCGAGCGGGTGATCCCACTGTCGAAGGTGGACCGCAGCCCAGCGACCCGCTTGGGTACGGCATCGACAACAGGGTCCGCAGTGGGCTCGTTGGTGAGAGTCATGGCGTGCAGGATACGACAGGTCCGAACGCATCGGAGTGTCGTCTAGGTTGCAACAGATGGCGCTGATCAAGGTGAAAGAACCGTTCGCGAAGGCACCGAAGGTGGGCGCCATGCGCCAGCTGCCTCCATGGGACGGAGCGCTCGATTCGAGCAGAGGATTTGCCGAGGTGTCGAGCGCCGATCTCGACAACGCCATGGTCGATCTGTCGGACGTCGAGCGCCTTGATGTTGAGGATTGCCACCTGAGCGCCACGGTTCTCGACAGCGCATGCGATGCGCTCGAGATCTCGCTCGCTGGCTCGTTGGTCGAGCGGTGCGACCTGAGCAGGTTTCGGTTTGCGGTGCTCCGCCAGAGCCGCCTTGTCGGCGTGAAGCTGACCGGCACCGACTTCTCCGGTGGGATGGTTCGTGACGTCGAGTTCGTCGACTGCATGCTCCACCTCACCAGTTTCCGAATGGCCGAGCTGGAACGGGTGACATTCACGAACTGCGTCCTCGAAGACGTTGATGCGTACAGCGCAGGCCTCACCGACGTCGCATTCCCCGAGAGTCGTTTGAAGGTGCTCAATCTCGATCAGACCAAGGCTGCACGCGTCGACCTACGTCACGCGCAACTCGATGCGCTGAAGGGCCTTGCTCGTCTCGACGGATTCCTCATCGCCGAGCACCAGTTGCCGGCATTGGCGCACCAACTCGCCGATGCAGTTGGTCTCGGAGTCGAAGACTCCGGCCCCTGACTTCGAGCGTTCTGGGTTGCGTTTGCGTCGTATGTCGACCGAATCGCAACCCAGAACGGTGGGCGTGTACGGTCGTCCGCTTCACGACTGGAGACATGCCATGGACTTCGAAGAACTTGTTGCATCACGACGCAGCACGCGGGGCTACAAGCCCGAACCCGTTTCCCGAGAGTTGATGGAGGAGATCGTCTCCATCGCAAAACGGGCGCCATCCTCGATGAACACCCAGCCGTGGAACTTCCACGCCATCACCGGTCCACCCCTCGAACTGATCCGCGAGGGCAATACCGAGCGAATGCTCGCTGGCGCCAAGGTCGACCGCGAGATCAAGATGGCCGGTCACGGCTACCAGGGCATCCACCGCGACCGCCAAGTCGGGATCGCCGTGCAACTCTTCGAGGCCATGGGCATCGAGCGCGACGACAAAGAACGTCGCCAGGACTGGGTCATGCGCGGCTTCCGTCAATTCGACGCACCGGTCTCGGTCGTTGTCACCATCGACGCCGAGTTGGCTGACGACACGGTCGCCCACTTCGACTGCGGTGCAGCCACGTACGGACTTGTCCTCGCCGCGACCTCGAAAGGGCTTGGCTGCGTCATCAATGGTCAGGGCATCATGCAGTCGTCAGTCGTGCGCGAACACGGCAACATCCCCGAAAACGAAGTGATCATGACCTGCGTCGCCATGGGCTGGCCAAACGACGACTTCGTCGCCAACAGCGTTGTCTCAACCCGAGCGGAGAACGACGACACCGTCACCTTCGTCGGCTTCGACGAGTAGTTCTGCCGTCGGGGTTTGGTAGCGCAGGGAGAACGCGCCAGACTCAGCGACATGACCGACGTCACACCTGTCGACCTGCTCACCGCCCACGCTGCAAACGCCCCAGACAAAGTCGCGGTGATCGACGATCGGCCAGGCCAAGAGCCTCGACAGCTGGCGTTCGCTGAGCTCGATGCGTATACCAACCGCATCGCGAACGGCCTGCTCGCACTCGACATCGAGCCCGGCGGCAAGGTCATGTGGCTTGGCCAGAACTCGATCGAGGTGCTGGCCTGCAGCCACGCGGCCCGCAAGGCCGGGGTCATCTCGGTGCCGCTCAACTATCGGCTCACCGACGACGAATCGACCTACGTCATCAACAACAGTGATGCCGAGATCATCTGGGCGGACGCCGCCTACGCCGAGACGCTCCACCGCCTCGCCGATCGCCTCGAAAACGTCCGTGCCGTCGTGATCTTTGCTGGCGACCCGCATCCAGGCTCGAACCAAATGAGCGAAGCCAACTTCCTCGGCTCCGACGATGCCCCGCAGCGAGATCAGTCGACCTCGGGCACCATGATCTATACGTCTGGCACCACGGGGAATCCGAAGGGTGCCGTCCGGTACGAGGCCTCGTCTCCGGACCAGGGCGTGGCACTCCTTCAGCTGATGCAATACGGCCCCGGCGACGTCTACGTCACCTGCGGCCCGCTCTACCACTCCGGACCGGGCGGCTTCGCAGCCATCGCTCATCGGCTGGGCAACACCGTGGTCCTTCAACACAAGTTCGATGCCGAGGACTGGCTGCGTCTGATCGACAAGTACGACTGCAGTTCGACGTTCTCGGCCCCAACGCCGATTCGCATGGTGGTCAATCTCGATGCCGAGGTGAAGGCCAAGTACGACACGTCGAGCATGCGCATCATGGTCGCCAACGCTGCCCCATGGCCCTTCGCTCTCAAGCAGGCGTACGTCGAAGACTTCCCTCCTGAATCGCTGTGGGAGATCTACGGATCGACCGAGATGGGCATCAACTGCGTGCTGGCTCCCGACGACCAGATGCGCAAGCCGGGGTCGTGCGGAAAGGAAGCGCCCCTGGTCGAAATCAAGCTGTTCGACGCTGATGGCGGCGAGGTGACGGACGTCGGCGAGCCAGGCGAGCTCTTCGTCCGAGCAGCCTCGGTCTTCGACACCTACTACAAGGCCGAGGAGAAGTACGCCGCTGACGACCGAGATGGCTGGCACACCGTCGGCGACATCGCCTACCGGGACGACGAGGGCTTCCTCTTCATCTGCGACCGCAAGAGCGACATGATCATCTCGGGTGGCATGAACATCTATCCAGCCGAGCTCGAGTCTGCACTCGAGCAGCACCCGGACATCTACGAAGTCGCCGTCATCGGCGTGCCGTCTGAGGACTGGGGCGAGACGGTCCTTGCCATCGTCGTTGCGAACGAGGGCAGCGGCCTCGACCGAGCCGCCGTCGATGCTTTCGCGAGGGAGAAGCTGGCTGGTTACAAACTGCCCCGCCTCATCGAGTTTGTCGATGAGGTGCCGAAGACCGGATCGAACAAGATTCTCAAACGGGACCTACGCGAGCAGTTCGCCCATCTCGCAAGCTGAATCTGACCTCACGAGCGTGGTCTGCCAGACTCGCTCGATGGGGACCAAGACCAAGAAGAAGAAGTCAGTCAGCAAGACCGCATCCACTCCGAGTTTCCTCGGGCTGCTCAACGCGATCGCCGTCGCCGAGACCGAGGCCGAGCGCTTTCTTCTTGGATGGGCCAACGTCACCGACAACCCAGAGGTCGAGAAGGCCCTTCGTTTCGTGGCCATGCGTGAAGGCGAGCACGGCAAAGCCTTTGCCAAGCGCATGCTCGAGCTCGGCCACGAGGTTCGTTGGCCCTCAGCGAAGGGATCTGATGCCAAGTTCGCCATGGCGTGCTCGTCCATGAGCGACGCAGAGAAGTTCGACTCGTTCAGCGTCGGCAAGCGACCAGGCGGCCCTGACGTCTTTGATCGCATGTTCGAGAACAAGGATCTCGACCCCGTCACCGGTGGTCTGCTCGGCCGCTACATCGCCGAGGAGCGTGACTCCGGTCGTGTCCTCCATGAGGCCAGGCTCTGTGCCGAGGCCGTCGCGAAGCAAGCGCGGAAAGCAGCGAAGAAGAAGGGTTCGAAGAAGAAGTCGGGCAAGAGCAAGTGAGCAGCCGGTTGGAAGGCCAGGTTGCAGTGATCACCGGCGGCGCCAGCGGCATTGGCCGAGCGTGCGCCAAACGGTTCGCTGACGAGGGTGCGACTGTCGTGCTCGGCGACATCAACCTCGAGTTGGCCGTCGCCACCGCTGCCGACATCGAATCGGCAGGAGGCACCGCCCTCGCCGTCGCCCTCGACGCAGCATCGGTCGCTGACAACGCCTCGATGTTCCAGACCGCGATCGACAAGTACGGCCGGCTCGACATCGTGGTCGCTGCCGCGGGGCTGGCCCACGCCGGCTACGTCAGCGGTGAGTCGACCGAGAGGTCCTCCAGCGGTTTGCTCGACCAGTCGGTCGAGGACTGGCAGCGCGTGATGGACGTGAACCTCAACGGCGTGATGCTCGCCGACCAGCACGCCGCCCGCGCCATGATCGAGCTCGGCAACGGAGGCTCGATCATCAACATCGCCTCGGCAGCGGCGAAGGTTCCGCTGCTCGGCGCGGTCGACTACTGCGTGTCGAAAGCCGGTGTCTGGATGCTCACGAAAGCCTTCGCCCTCGAGATGGCCGAGCACGACATCCGAGTCAACGCTATCGGTCCAGGGTTCATCGAAACACCCATGACGGCTCGCATGTCCGAGACCGACGAGGGCAAGCAGGCAATGCTCGCTCGCACACCAATGGGTCGGCTCGGCGAGCCCGAAGAGATCGCAAGCACCGCTTCATTCCTGGCCAGCGCCGACGCGTCGTATGTCACCGGGCAGATCATCTTCCCCGCAGGCGGCATGTTCGTTGGCTAGGACTGGCGTTGGCTAGGTCT
>RCMY010006009.1_pt1 | contig 10216 bp, 8 predicted proteins | sample 2041341 | NCBI WGS metagenome assembly RCMY01 (sample SAMN09708234, study PRJNA481090) | Marine sediment metagenome, whole genome shotgun sequencing project.
ACGCCACAGCCGAGCCGATCTATCACTTTGGCACAAACCCCGAGGCGATCATGGGCGTGACCACAGGCGGCGCTGCGGATAACGTGCGTGCGGCTTACAAATGGTCCTTCCTGCACTGGGGTTTCTCGGCTTGGGGCTGTTATGCGATTGTCGGTCTGACACTGGCGTTCTTTAGCTATAGCCGTGGTTTGCCATTGACCATCCGGTCTGGCCTGACGCCATTGTTTGGTACGGCCCTTTCAGGGCCATTGGGGCATATCATCGACATCGTGTCGGTCGTCGCAACGATTCTGGGTGTGTCCGTAACCATTGGTTATGGCGTGTCACAGTTTGCGTCGGGCGTGTTCAACATTACCGGTGCTGAATGGCTGATGAACGCAGAGGGTGCACCGACTGTGCCCGCGATGCTCATGGCCTTGGTAATTGTCATGTTCTGCTCAACGCTTTCCGCATTGTCCGGCGTGGGCAAAGGCATCAAATGGCTTTCCAACATAAACATGGGGCTTAGCTTTTTCATCCTCGCATTCTTCCTCGTGTTTGGGTCAACAATGTTCGCCTTCAAAGCATTGTTCCTTGGCATGTGGGACTATGTCTTGGCACTGCCGCAGATGTCTCTGACAATCTGGAAGCCGGATGGGAACCCGGAAAGCGAAATCAGCAAGCTTGCCGGTTGGCAGGGTGGCTGGACAATCTTTTACTGGGCTTGGTGGATTGCTTTTGCACCATTTGTCGGTCTGTTCCTTGCGCGTATCTCCAAAGGCCGCACCGTGCGTGAATACGTTCTTGGCGCGATGATCGTTCCATCGGTAATGTGTTTCGTATGGTTCGCCGTAGTTGGTGGCACCGCCATCGATCTGACGCTGAACGGTGGGGCGGGCGACGCGATTACCAGTACCGGCATCTCCAGCCAGCTCTTTGCGATGATCAACTATATGTTGTCACCTGCACTGGCCACTGTGATGTCGATGGTCATCGTGGTGTTGTTGCTGACCTATCTGGTCACCTCGGCGGACTCTGCGGTGTTGATCATCAACACAATTGCCGCTGCCGGTGACGAAAGCGAAAAGGGCCGCATCCACATTATCGTATGGGGTGTGATTCTGACGCTGGTGATTGGCGTGCTTTTGGTCGCTGGCGGTCTGGGCGCGATCAACACAGCGATGATCATCGGCGCGCTGCCGTTTTCATTGGTGATGGTGTTGATGGGCATTTCGCTGCTTAAGGCGCTGTATCGTGACAGCCGCCGTGCTGCCAAAGGTGACATGGTGGCTGAGCCCGCTGAATAAAAAACAGTTTTACTGTTAAAATCAAAGGCTCCGGTGCTTGCGCATCGGGGCCTTTGTCGTAGGGTATAGCCATGAAATTAGATACAGCATGGGTGCGCGCCCAATTCCCCGCCTTCGCCGAGCCGTCCCTCAACGGGCAGGCTTTCTTTGAAAACGCTGGCGGGTCTTATACCTGCAAACCGGTCATTGACCGGCTGTTCCGGTTTTACACCCAACGCAAGGTGCAGCCCTATTCAGCTTACGCCGCAAGTTCGCTTGGCGGTCAGGAAATGGACGAAGCCCGCACCCGGATGGCCGCAATTTTGGGCGTTGAGACGGATGAACTGAGCTTTGGCCCTTCAACCACGCAAAACACCTATGTTCTGGCGCAGGCCTTTGGGCAGATGTTGCAAGCTGGCGAAGCCATCATTGTGACCAATCAGGACCACGAGGCCAATACCGGCCCGTGGCGACGGTTGGCCGAGCGTGGCATCGAGGTGCGCGAATGGTGCATTGATCCTGAAACAGGGCGGCTGAACCCGGATGATCTGGAGAACTTGCTGGATGAAAAGGTCAGGCTGGTCTGTTTTCCACATTGCTCAAATGTGGTGGGGCAAATCAATCCGGTGATCGAAATCACCGCGCTGGCCCATGCGGCTGGTGCTTTTGTCTGTGTGGACGGCGTTTCTTATGCGCCGCACGGTTTTGCGGATGTGGGCGCGCTGGGGCCGGATATCTATTTGTTCTCCGCCTACAAAACCTTTGGCCCACATCAGGGGTTGATGGTGATCCGGCGCGCGTTGGGTGAACTTCTCCCAAATCAGGGTCACGTCTTCAATGGTGGCACGCTTTACAAGCGGTTCACGCCTGCGGGGCCAGATCATGCACAGATTGCGGCCTGTGCTGGCATGGCTGACTATGCTGATGCAGCTTACGCACATCATATTGGCGGCGATGCAGGTCCAGCTGCGCGGGGAACGGCGGTGCATGATCTGATGCGCAGCCATGAAACCACAATTTTGCAACCGCTGCTGGATGCGGTGAAATCGCGCAATTCGGTGCGGCTTATTGGGCCCACCGAGGCGGAAGGGCGTGCGCCAACGGTGGCGCTGGCGCTGAACCGTCCGGGCGCGGATGTGGCCGCTGATCTGGTCAAACACGGGATTATGGCGGGGGGCGGTGATTTCTATGCGGGTCGTGCGTTATCGGCGATGGGTGTGGATGAGGCCAAAGGCGTTTTGCGTCTTAGCTTTACCCATTACACCACCAAAGCCGAAGTCGATCAGCTTTTGAATGCGCTGGATGCGGTGTTGTGAGCCCGAAGCGCTGGATGTGCCTTGAGGACTGCACCGTCTTTAGATGAGTAATGCCCCGATCCTGATGTGGTTTCGCCGCGATTTGCGGCTGAGCGATCATGCAGCCCTGTGTGCGGCTTGCGCGACGGGCCATCCGGTCATTCCGGTGTTCATTCATGACACGTTGGTTGAAGATTTGGCAGCTGCGCCGAAATGGCGTTTGGGTTTGGGGGTAGGCGCGCTTGCAAGCAGCCTTGAAGCGACGGCCAGCCGCTTGGTCCTGCGCCGTGGTGGGGATGCGCTTGAGGTTCTGCGCGCGTTGATCCGCGAAACGGCCGCAGGGGCGGTATTTTGGTCGCGGCTTTATGATCCTGACAGTGTGGCGCGCGATAGCCGGATCAAAGAGAGCCTGAAATCTGACGGGATCGAGGCGCGATCCTTTGGCGGACATCTGATGTTCGAGCCTTGGACCGTGGCGACCAAGACAGGTGGATTTTACAAAGTCTACACACCGTTCTGGAACGCGGTGAAACTGCGGGATGTCGAGGCCCCGCGCCCCGCGCCCGTCAATATTCCATCACCTGAATGCTGGCCCATAAGTGATAAACTGGACACGTGGCAGTTGGGCGCGGGGATGAACCGTGGCGCAGATATTGTGCGCCCTTTCGTACGATTGGGAGAAGCGGCAGCACAATCGCGATTGGCGGAATTCACCGACCACATTGTGGCGCGCTACAAAGAAACCCGTGATCTGCCGGGCGAGGATGGCACCTCGAACCTGTCAGAAAACCTCGCTTTGGGTGAGATCAGCCCGCATCAATGCTGGCATGCGGGCAGGCGGGCGATGGAAGAAGGTAAACAGGGGGCCGAGACATTCCTCAAGGAGCTGGTCTGGCGTGAATTTGCCTATCATTTGATGCATCATACGCCACGCATCCTGACCCGCAACTGGCGCGAGGAGTGGGAGACGTTCCCTTGGAACGAAGACGCCAGCACACCCGAAGTTTTGGCGTGGAAACAAGGACGCACCGGATTGCCGTTTATTGATGCGGCCATGCGCGAACTTTACGTGACGGGGCGGATGCACAATCGGGGGCGGATGATCGTGGCAAGCTATCTGACCAAACACCTGATGACCCATTGGCGGATCGGGCTGGATTGGTTCGAAGATTGTCTGATCGATTGGGATCCGGCCAGCAATGCCATGGGATGGCAATGGTCGGCAGGCTGCGGCCCTGATGCGACACCCTATTTCCGCGTGTTTAATCCTGAAACACAGCTTGATAAATTTGATAAGAACCGTGCTTATGCAGGCCGCTGGATCGCAGAAAGTAAGAACGAACCGCATGCCGATGCGTTTGCGTTTTTTGATGCGATCCCGCGCCACTGGGGGCTGTCGCCCGACGATCCATATCCGCAGCCCATCGTCTCACCCGCCGAAGGACGCATGCGTGCGTTGAACGCATATCAGAACCGTGGATTTTGATGAACATGTGGTGATCGTTCGAAATGTGCAATTTTGGCATGTTAAATACGCCATTTTAGAGCCAATATGTCACTTAAGTGAGGTTTTTCCTGAACGGCGAGGTTTGCCAGACGTTTGCGAATGATGTGGAATTTTTACCTCACTTCCGGCGCAGCGACATTTGACTGTAGAAATTGGCACCTCGTGCAGATTACCATGTCCGGACCCGTCTGATGGACGTCCCATAGGAGCCGTAAAATGCCCACCGCTGCGCGATTGATGGCCGCCATTTGTCTGGCTTTTGTAGGATATATTGTGTCGCTGATGGTGATGCCGTTGATGCCCGAAAGCACGAATTTTGGCAATTTCGTGCCAATCAACGTTTTTCTTGGTTTTTGCGTCGGCTGGATCGTTATGGGTTCAAGGGTCGGGCGTGGGAAGACGGCGGCGATCAACAATGGATTAACGGGTGTATTTGTTCTGATGCTGTGGGGCATAGGCTTGCAGGCCGCCAATGAAATGATGCGACTGGCGATGCGTCATCGCTATGACGGCCCGTTCGAGGCGATTGTCGCGATCTTTCAGATAGGTGCCGAATATGCGGTGCTCATTGCGACAATGTCGATTGGCGTTGTGCTGGTGATTGCGGCAGTGATCAGCGGCCTGGTGACAGAGTTTGTCGGCAATAGGTGGCCCTAAGCCAATGAAAAGCTTGTTTTTCTACGGAACAATGCGGCATGTTCCACTGTTAGAGATCGTAATGGGGCGCAGTGCGGCTGCTCTTGGTGTCGCGGATGCCAGTCTTGAAGGATACCGCGTTTCGGCTGTGGCCGAAGGTCCGTTTCCGATGATCGAAAAAATGGTGGGTGAGGTCGCCAAAGGCATTCTGGTTAGCGGTCTCGCACCGGATGAGATTGCCCGATTGGATTTCTACGAAGGCAGTTTTGCCTATGATTTGTTTCAGGTCACGCTTGCGGGTGGGCAGGGGGCCGAAGTCTATGTCCCACAGCCCGGATTATGGAAGCCGGATGGTCCTTGGTCTGTAGCGGAGTGGGCAAAGGCGTCAGGTGAGATGAGTCTGATCGCCGCAAATGAGGTCATGAGCTATTACGGAACCCGCAGCCGTGATGAGGTTGCCGCGATGTTTCCGGTGATACGCATGCGGGCGGCCTCAGCCGTGCGGGCGGCGCGTTCGCAGCACGGAAGTGACGTGTTTCGCGGCCAGATCGAGATCGAGAAACGTACCCGTAGTTATTCCAAGTTTTACGCGCTGGATGACATCACTTTGCGCCACCGAAGGTTTGATGGCGCGATGTCCCCGTTGATCGAACGGGCGGTGCTTGTCGGGGCGGATGCTGCATTTGTGCTGCCTTATGATCCGAAACGCGACCGCGTGCTGCTGGTTGAACAAATACGTCTTGGCCCAATCGGGCGCGGGGACCGGACACAGTGGCAATTGGAACCGATTGCCGGGCGTATCGACCCCGGCGAGACACCCGAGCAGGCAGCGCGCCGAGAAGCGGTTGAAGAAGCTGGTTTGCATCTGGGTCCGCTTAGAAAAATCGCCGAGGTTTATCCGACGCCCGGCACCTCGACAGAATTCTATTACCTTTATCTGGGGCTGGCGGAGCTTCCCGACAAAATTGCGGGCACTGGCGGGGTGGCGGAGGAAAACGAGGACATCCGTTCGCATCTGATGTCATTTGACGATCTGATGGCACATGTGGAACATTACGATGTCGCAAACGCGCCGCTGGCGCTATGCGCCTATTATCTGGCGCACCACAGGGACCGCTTGAGGTCTGTTGGGGCGGCGGATACACCTGAGGCCAGATAACGGCTCAACTTTCGGGGGTATTCATGCACGTCGCATCTGATCTGGCCATGGCCATTGGCAAAACACCACTCATCAAACTGCGCGGCCCTTCCGAGGCGACGGGGTGTGAGATTTACGGCAAGGCGGAGTTCATGAATCCGGGCCAGTCGGTCAAGGATCGTGCGGCGTTGTTCATCATTCAAGATGCGATTGCGCGCGGCACTTTGAAACCGGGTGGTACGATTGTTGAAGGCACGGCGGGCAATACCGGCATCGGGCTTGCGCTGGTCGGCGCGTCAATGGGCTTCAAAACCGTGATTGTGATCCCCGAGACCCAGTCAGAAGAGAAAAAAGATATGCTGCGGCTGGCCGGTGCGGAACTGGTTCAGGTGCCCGCAGCGCCCTATCGCAATCCAAACAACTTTATACGCTATTCCGAGCGGTTGGCGAATGAACTGGCGCACAGCACCAATGAAGGTGTGGTCTGGGCCAATCAATTTGACAATGTTGCCAACCGTCAGGCGCATGTCGAAACAACCGGCCCCGAGATTTGGGAACAGACTGACGGCAAGGTTGATGGCTTTTGCTGTGCAGTGGGGTCCGGCGGCACGCTGGCGGGGATCGCACAGGTATTGCAGCCCAAAGGCGTCAAGATTGCGCTGGCCGATCCGGACGGTGCGGCATTGCACAGCTATTATACAACAGGCGAATTAGCCTCTGAAGGGGGTTCCATCGCCGAAGGTATCGGGCAGGTGCGCATCACCAAGAACCTTGAAGGTCTCAAGCCCGACTTCAGCTATAACATTCCAGATGCCGAAGCGCTGCCGATGGTGTTTGACCTGCTGCAACACGAAGGGCTGTGTCTGGGGGCTTCTTCCGGTGTGAATGTCGCGGGGGCCATGCGGCTGGCGCGTGAATTGGGGCCGGGGCATACAATTGTTACGATCCTTTGTGACTTTGGCACGCGCTACCAGTCCAAGCTGTTTAACCCTGCGTTCCTGCGTGAAAAGGGGCTGCCGGTGCCAACATGGCTGGACAAAGATGCGGCGATCCTGCCGGAGGTTTTTGAAGACGTCTGATGAGATATTTTTGCGCGCGCATTTGGTTGGCACTGGCGCTGACGTTCAGCCTGACGGCTTTGGCTTGGGCCCAGAGTGATGTAACGCAGGACGCCGAGCGTTGGACAACCCTGGCGCAACGGGCCGAAGCGGCGCTTGATTCCGGAAATGCCAGCGAAAGCGCGCTGACAGCATTTCGCAGCGCAGTGGTCGAGTACCGGAAAGGCTTTGATGCGGCAACGGATCAGAACACCACCCGTATTGCCACATTGCGAGAACAGCTGGCGGCCCTTGGTCCTGCACCTGAAGCGGGCGGCACCAATGTTGAAGCGGCGGATGTTGTCGCCTCTCGGGCCGAACTGAACGATCAGCTATCGGCGCTTTTGGTGCCAGTTCAACGTGCCGAAGCGGAATTTGTGCACGCGGGCGCCATAGTCAGCCAGATCGACAAAGCCCTGCGGGACCAGAAAGCCGAAGAACTCCTCCAGACAACGCCATCACCGCTTAATCCGGCATATTGGGAGCCGGCTCTGACGGATCTGACAAATGAGGCGATCCTGCTCTGGCATCAAGCACCTGATGAAACCCCCGCTGTTGGGACCTTGAATTTAAGGGAGTCGCTGCTAGCCGCGTTTTTCCTGACCTTGTTGGGTTTGGTGCTGATTGTGCGCGGGCGATATTGGTCGCGGATGATCGTTAACAGTCTGCAACGCTATGCTGCGCGCGGTTTTGGCATATGGCGGTTCCTGGCGTCGCTGCTGCGGATTTTCTTGCCGTTCGCGGGGCTGATCCTATTGGCGCTGGCTGCCATATCTACTGGCTATTTTGGTCCTAAAGTTAACGAGATTTTCGTTCTTTTGGCTTTCCTTGGCGGTTCGGTTCTGGGCATGCGCTGGGTGTCTGAACGGGTGTTTTCGCGTGATGATGATGAGGCGCTGGTGCTGCTTCCTGCGCAACGGCGTCGCGAGCTGCGTTTTCACGTAGGCTGTATCACTGCGCTGATTGTGGTGGCCGAACTGATCACTCAGGTTCTTAGCGCGGGCGGGACTGCGCCTGCGTCCAAACCGGTCTTGATGTTTCCGATCACCTTGCTGGTGGCCGTGTCGCTTTACCGGATCGGGGTGATCTTGCGTGGCTATGTTGACCCCACTGCACAAGAGGGCGCCGAGCACCGCAATTCGACCTTGTGCCGAGTGTTACACGGGTTCGGGACCGGCGCTATTGTGGTGGCTGTTTTGGCACCGATGCTGGCTGCGGCCGGGTATTTCCGCGCGGCTGATGCGCTGATGCCACCCTACATCATGACGCTGGCGTTATTGGGGCTGGTGATGGCAGTGCAACGGTTTGCAGCTGATGTTTACGGCGCGATCACAGGGCAGGGTGTGCAGGCGCGCGAAACCCTGTTGCCGGTGCTTTTTGGGCTGATTCTGTTAATGTTGGTTGCCCCGTTGCTGGCGCTGGTATGGGGCGCGCGTGTGACTGACCTAACCGAGCTTTGGTCTTCCTTCGGGCGCGGCTTTGCCATTGGTGATTCACGGATTTCGCCGACGGATTTCCTGACCTTCGCCGTGATCTTTGTCATCGGTTACGCCCTCACACGGCTGTTGCAATCAGCGCTCAAAACCAACGTGCTGCCCAAGACCCAGCTGGATCTTGGCGGGCAGAACGCCATTGTTTCGGGCATTGGCTATATCGGTATCTTTCTGGCCGCATTGGCCGCAATCACGGGTGCCGGGATTGACCTTAGCTCGCTGGCGATTGTTGCGGGTGCCTTGTCTGTCGGCATCGGTTTTGGCCTGCAAAACATCGTTAGCAACTTTGTCTCCGGCATCATCTTGTTGATCGAACGGCCGATTTCCGAAGGCGATTGGATCGAGGTAGGTGGCCAGATGGGCTATGTGCGCGATATCTCCGTGCGCTCCACCCGGATCGAGACCTTTGATCGCACAGACGTGATTGTGCCCAACGCCGATCTGGTCAGCGGCACTGTCACTAACTTTACCCGCGGCAATACCATCGGGCGGGTGATTGTCCCGATTGGTGTGGCTTATGGCACCGACACCAAGAAGGTTGAGGCGATTTTGCGCGAGATTGCCGAGGCTCAGCCGCAAGTGGTTGCCACCCCGCCACCAAATGTACTTTTGCTTAATTTCGGTGCGGATGCGCTGGAATTTGAAATCCGTTGTGTTCTGCGGGACGTGAACTGGATGATGGTCGTGAAAAGCGACATCAATCACGCGATTGCCAAACGTTTTGCCGAGGAAGGCATCGAAATACCCTTTGCCCAACGCGATGTCTGGCTGCGCAACCCCGAAGTCCTGCGTGCGGTGCCTGAACCTACCGCGCCTCCCAAACAACAGAAAGCCAAACCATGACCGAGATGTTGTTTCGCAAGGACCCATATCTGCGCGATGCCCCTGCTGTGGTGTCCGGGATCACGGACGAGGGTGGCATCGTGCTGGATCAAAGCCTGTTTTACCCCACCGGTGGCGGGCAGCCGGGCGATTCAGGTTGGATCAGCTGGGACGGGCAGCGACTGCCCATCGCCACAACTGTAAAAGGCGAAGGCGGCGCAATCGTTGTTGTTCCTGCCGAAGCGGCGCAATTGCCACCCAAAGGCGCACATATCACCCAAACACTGGATTGGGACCGGCGCCACAAACACATGCGGGTGCACACCGCGCTGCATTTGCTGTCAGTGGTGATGCCCTTTGGCGTAACGGGTGGTCAGATATCCGCCACCCACGGGCGGCTTGATTTTGACATGCCCGACGCGCCTCAAGACCGCGAAGAGATCGAAGAGGCACTCAACGATTATGTGGCTATGGATTTGCGGGTGAGTGAAAGCTGGATCACCGAGGCAGAGCTCGATGCCAATCCGCATTTGGTCAAGACCATGGCTGTGATGCCGCCCAAAGGGGCAAGGGATGTCCGTCTCGTCCGGATTGGCGAAGAGGACGGCTGGATCGATCTGCAACCTTGTGGTGGCACCCATGTTCAACGCACCGGCGAGATCGGCGCGCTTCGCTTGGGTAAGATGGAGAAAAAAGGCCGTTTGAACCGCCGCATACATCTGCACTTGGATAGTTAAGAAACGCCTGTAAAAAACGCGCGTTTTCCCTCTTGCAAATTGGGGCGTCACCACGCTAAACCCCGCGCAACGGATCGGTGGCCGAGTGGTCGAAGGCGCACGCCTGGAAAGTGTGTAGGCGGGTGACCGTCTCCAGGGTTCGAATCCCTGTCGATCCGCCACTACCACATTTTACTTCACCGAAGCTACTGGTAACGCTTGGAAATGTACGAATTTGGCTCGTTAG
>RCMY010006011.1_pt1 | contig 10212 bp, 8 predicted proteins | sample 2041341 | NCBI WGS metagenome assembly RCMY01 (sample SAMN09708234, study PRJNA481090) | Marine sediment metagenome, whole genome shotgun sequencing project.
CGTGGTTTCGTTCATATAGAGAGACCGATCAATCTCAACCTGAACGGCGTGAAGACGCCGTGAGGGTCGGCCGTAAGTTTGACAAATATAAGCCCCCGCAAACGGCATATTACGCGCAACCTTAAAGCCTGCTGATGCGAATGCCGCTTCGATTTGCTCGACAACGGAACTCGCGGCAGACGCGCCAAAGCGATCCCCTAGCACGACATCGGGTCGCGCAGCACCCGGTGGGCCAACGTGTTCCAGCGCCTCGTGCGGCATCGAGTGACAATCGACCAGAATCGCTTCGCCGAATTTCGCATGGGATTCGTCCATAAGCGTTTGCAGTGTGTCGTGATATGGACGCCAGACCGAATTGATCCGATGGTGGGCTTCCGGCAGGGCCAATTTGCCCCGATAAATCGCACGCCCGTTGGACACCACGCGGGGAATCACGCCCAGACCACAGGCAATGCGCGGATTGTGGGCCACACGCCGCACCCCTTCGATAACGGCTGGATCCAATTCGTCCGGCCCGCGATTCAGGTCAAGGTAGGCTCGCGGCGACTGCGCCAGCAGCAACGGCGACCCGTGATCGACCGCCGAGGACACCAAATCATCGACGAATGCGTCCTCGGACGAGCGCACTTGCACATCGTCCAGCACAATTTTTCGCAAAAAAGACGCAGGGTAACGGCGCCCCGAGTGGGGTGACGCAAAAACAACAGATGTTGTGCGGGTCGTCGGACGCCGCAAAACATAGGAAATATTGGAGGTTTGGTGTGTCATCGTGCCCCTTTCGACAATAAGTGTAGCGCATTACCAGCAATTACCAAAAGCCCTTGATCCCTATCCCGACTCTTTATATAGACCGCGACAACCGACGCGCGCTTGCGCGTCCTATTCGTTTTAGGGCGCACGGTGTGTTAGGGAGTGGATGATTAGCTCAGCGGTAGAGCACTTCGTTGACATCGAAGGGGTCACTGGTTCGATCCCAGTATCGTCCACCATTAATTTGCACCATTTGGTGCGGGTAAAAATATGAGCCGCGCTGTTCGCAGTGCATGACAGAAACAAAGGCGCTTTTCACCGCGCCGCGAGACAAAGGATAGAACAATGAAAGTTCGCAACTCCCTCCGGTCGCTGAAAAACCGCCACCGCGATTGCCGCGTAGTGCGCCGTAAAGGCCGGGTCTACGTTATCAACAAGACCCAGCGCCGGTTCAAAGCCCGTCAGGGTTAAGCAGACGCACATTTCGATTTGATTAAGCCGCGCCCGACTGGGACGCGGCTTTTTCTTTGGCATCAGGATTAGGCGCAATATGTGCTGGCGCCCCTCGCCAGCACACTTTGTCCGATTGGCACACTTAATTTAAATAACGCCCATTGCCCGCATCGCATCCGCGACACGCACGAAGCCTGCAATATTGGCCCCCAATACATAGTCTCCCGGCGCGCCATATTCCTCTGCGGTTTCGTGGCAGGCATCATGAATATTGATCATGATCTCTTCCAGCTTGCTTTCGGTCTTTGCAAAGCTCCAGCTGTCACGGCTCGCATTTTGTTGCATTTCCAGCGCCGAGGTCGCAACACCGCCCGCATTTGCCGCCTTGCCGGGCGCAAACAGAACGCCTGCCGTTTGGAACAGATGAACAGCCTCTGGCGTGCAGGGCATGTTGGCACCCTCTGCAACAGCGATAACGCCATTCTCAACCAGCGTCTTGGCGCTTTTGCCGTTCAGTTCATTCTGCGTCGCGCAGGGCATCGCGATTTCGCATGGGACATCCCAGACTGATCCGCCTTCGACGTAATGCGCCCCGTCGCCCCGCAGCGCGACGTATTCGGATATCCGTCCGCGACCATATTCTTTGATCTTTTTCACCAGTTCCAGATCAATACCGTTCTCATCCACCACATAGCCGCCAGAATCAGAGCAAGCCACGATCTTGCCGCCAAACGACAAAGCCTTTTCCATGGCGTAAATCGCCACGTTGCCAGAGCCGGACACAACACAGCGCCGCCCTTCGAAATCTTTGCCGTGCTGCGCGAGCATGGAACGCACGAAAAACGCAGTGCCAAAACCGGTCGCTTCCTTGCGGGCACGTGACCCGCCGTAGACAAGTCCCTTGCCTGTCAGAACGCCAGCCTCGAACCGGTTGTTCAGACGCTTATACATTCCGAACATATAGCCGATCTCGCGCGCGCCGACGCCGATATCACCGGCTGGAACGTCGACATATTCGCCGATATGGCGGTGCAACTCGATCATGAAAGACTGGCAGAACCGCATGACTTCGCGATCTGATTTGCCCTTCGGGTCAAAGTCCGATCCGCCCTTGCCGCCGCCAATTGGCATACCGGTCAGCGCATTTTTGAACGTCTGTTCAAACCCCAGAAACTTGATAATGCCGACATTGACCGAAGGGTGAAAACGGATACCGCCCTTGTACGGGCCCAGCGATGAATTGAACTGAACCCGAAACCCGCGATTTATCTGCACTTGGTTATTGTCGTCGATCCACGGCACGCGAAAGATAATCTGACGCTCCGGCTCGCAGATACGTTCGATCAGCGCCTCATCGGAATAGTCAGGATTACGCGCGACCACCCTGCCGAGGCTTTCCAGCACTTCACGGGCCGCCTGATGAAATTCCGGCTCACCCGCATTGCGGTGCATCACGGTCGTCAGGATTGGCTGAAGCTTTTCATCAATGGTGTTCACGGTACGACTCTCTATGATTGTTTAAGGTCAAATCGCTAATATTGCAGTAAATTGCAATGACCACGAATGACGGAAGTCCGACTGTCCTTTTGTCAGGGTCTGGTTTCCCTGACGTTCGACACTCCGGTGAGTATCAACTCTAGCCAGTTGCAACTGGCCAGCCTACGCTAAGACAGATTAGTCATAAGAAAGGTTTCCCATGATCCGGCCCATTTCTACAGCACTCCTAACCGGCCTATTCGCCTTTTCCGCCCTCCCCGCACTCGCACAGGACGCGGGACTCTGCGGCGGTATTGGCGCAAACGCCCAATGGTTGGGGGGCGACGAAGCATCGTCCGACATTTCCACTTCACCCGAATACATCGAACAAATGGCGCTGGTTCTAATGCGCAACGAATTTGTCGGGCTTTTTACAGTCTCGCAAGACGGCGATTACCGTATCGAAGCACAAGGACGCGGGGGTGGTGACACCGTACTGGATGTGCGCAGCGCAGCGGGCGAAATCGTGGCGTCGGACGATGACAGCGGTGGCGAAGCGTCCAGTCGCGCCGAGTCGTTTCTGACGGCGGGCACCTATTGTGTCTCCATGCGCAGCTTTGACGGATCTCCGATCACGGGTTTTGTGCGTGCGGGGCGGATGGATCAGGAACCCCTGACGGCAGGTCTCGACTTCTCTGACCCGAATATCAGTGGCAGTGGACAATGCGACCTAAGCACCGCAGCGCCGCTGACACTTGATCAACCCGTTGCCAATGATTGGGCGACGCAGAACACCTATTCGCTTCGGATTGATACGCCGATGTCTGTGACGCTGACGGCTGAAAACCCAAATGCCGACCCGATCCTGACGTTGTATGACCAATCCGGTAACTGGCTGGCCGAGAACGACGATTTTGACGGGCTGAACAGCCGTATTGACATGGTCAACCCGCTTGCCGTTGGCGACTACTGCGTTGCCGTGACTCTTTATGGTGACGAAAGCGTACCGATCACAGTCACCGCCAAGGAATACGACGCCGCAGAGGTTCAGTTGAGCCTTTATGCGCGCGGCGAAGCCAGCCCACCGCTGGACGGCAGCTATCCTGTTGAGGCTTTGGGCGAACTCGCGACACGTCTGCGTCAGGATGTAAGCGTTGGAGGTGACGCGGTATGGTATTCGTTTGATGTTTTCGAAGGCGGCTTGCTGCTGATCGAAGCCATCGCGCAAGGGCAAGGCGATCCGGTGCTGGTGATGTTCGACGATCTGGGTCGTCAGCTTGGCTACAATGACGATCACGATGGATCGCTGAATTCGCTGCTGACCGTCCGCGTGCAGCCCGGTACCTATCTGGTCGCAGTGCGCCAGTTGGACAACCAGACGCAAGGTCTGATCCGGATGGTGTTTGAACGCTACGTACCCGCACGTCCGTAACGCCTGACACCGAATGAAAAAGAACCCCGTCCCGACGTAATGTCAGGGCGGGGTTTTTTATCAAGTATCGTCTAGCGGTTAGGGATGGTGATGTTGATGGAGCCGGACATCAGACCAACGGCCGTGGCCCGATCTACGTAACCCGTCGGGATGATGCCTTGTGCCTTTTGATAGGCGGCAATTGCGGCGCGGGTGTCGCTGTCGATGACGCCATCAAGACGACCGGGGTTATGCCCGACTTCGCGCAATCCAAGTTCCAGTAACTGGGCCCGCACACCGGACAGGCGCAGACTTTCTTCCTCGCTGCGGGCCTGCGCGATCTGGGCATCGGAAACGCGTGACTCGCTCTTGTTTGCAATCCGCTCCCGCGCCTGACTTTCAAAGACACCGGACGGATATGCCGCGAGGTATTCCTGATAACTTGCAACAGTGTCCTCACTGTCGGCAATCGACCACGCGGCGCGATCTTCTGCTTCGGCATCCGAACGACGGCGGTCTTCGATTTCGCCGAGTCTCGCTTTGGCAATGTTGGCGAACAAGCCTTCAGGGTAGCGGGCAAGATAGGCGCGATAGCCTGCTTCATCTCCAACGCCACCGGTTTCCGTCCAATAACTACGGTCACGGGCTTCGGCCCTCGCCTGATCGCGGGCCGATTCTGCTTCGATTTCTGCCTTACGCCGCGCTGCTTGGGCATCCAGCAAATTGATCTGGTCGCGGGTCAAATAGGACGACTGCGGGAAACCGTTTGACTGCTGCCAGTTCAGAATGGCTCCGCGCGTTCCGGACCCGAAGATACCATCGACGCCACGGGTATTATAATTCAGCAACGTCAGGTTTGTCTGGATCTCGCGACGGGTGGCTCGGTTCAGGTTCAACTCTTCTTCCGTCAACCGCGCGGACCGGTTGGGTTCCGCCAGTATCTCTGCGATTTGAGCTTCGGCATCGTTGACGAAGCGCCCACGCGGGTAGCGCGCGACGTAATTGCGATAGGCTTCGACCGTGTCGGCTGTCGTCGTACGATCCCACAATTCCGCTTCGGCGTTCAATTCGGCCGTTGTGGGGCCGGTCGGTGCAGCGGGCGGTGTCGGCACCGTCACCTCGGCCTCAGCGGGCATCAGCACCCAGTCCGACGGAATATAACCGTCAACCGATATGGCTGAGTTGCGCAACAGCGTCGAGCCGAGTTGCGCCTCTGGTTCTGTTAAAACGCCCCTGAGCAGGCTTGCCGCCGTAGAAGGAGTCGCGCGGATAACGGTTACGCCCTGCGGAATTGTCAGATCACCCACCCCCGCGCGAAGGCCGCTGTCGTCCATATCAAGATCGTCAGGGTCCCCTGCCCCCAAAAGCAAAACCGCCTTACCCGGCCGTGCGGCGAGAATGCGCAACACGCTGTCCAATGAGAGTGCAGCCTTATCAACCGTAAACAAATCCGGTTCGGTTGCTTCGGCGGTTAACAACCACGTGCGTGTGCCATCGGTTACAAAATGGCCCGACAGTGACACGAGCAGACGATCTGCATCATCCAATTGCGCCTGAAAGCCTGCGGCAAGGTCTTTGACGGCATCAATGCGGCCATTGGCACGACTGGACACAACAAAACCAAGCGCTTCCAGCCGGTCCACTGCGCCCAATACATCATCAGCGCGACTGACCCGATCAAGCTGTTCGTAGCGCTCGTTGCCAAGGATTAACGCGGCATCCTGCGCCAGCGCAGGAAAAGGCAGAACAAGCGCTGTCGACAAAAGCAATTTGCGCAAGGAAGTTGGGAACATGGGGCGTCCTTTCAGTTCAAACATGACACATTAAAGGGGCGTCGTGCTGCGTTATTCAATATCACCGCGACGTTTCGCGGCATTGTCGTTATGTAGTATCCTCGCCATCAAAGTCCCGCATGCAAGAGACCGGTTTCTAACAATGACGTTTTCTGACGATTTTTCGCCTGACGCCTTAGATGGCCGCGTCACAATACTGGAAGCCGCGCAGATCGTAGAGATTGTGTTTACGGGCCTGTATTTTCACACCACCGCCGATGTGAACGCATTCTATGATTACGTCGAAAAGCAGATAGCCGAAACCGGTGAACCGCTGTGGTTCTTTATGGTAAACACCGAGGGCTACCGCATCGACGGTGACGCATGGTTTGCATTCACCCGTCGCGGCAAAGACCTCAACGAAGCGCATTCGATGAAAACCGTGCGCTATGACGCGGACCCGCTGACTGTTGCCCAGATCGTCCGCGAAAAAGGCACCGAACGCGAAAACCCGAACCTGTTCGGGTCCCGCAAGGACGCAATGGCGTATCTCACGTCACTGCCGTCCCAACGGCGCACCCGCTTGGCGCACCACCCGAATTTCCATAAGGCAGAATTCTTGCGCCGGATGCAGTTCGACAAGAAGACCCATGTTTTGGAGGTCGATCTGAGCGGCATGAGCCTTGAGCATTCCCGCGACGTGAACGACGTTTTCAACTGGATCGAAGAGGCGATCCGTTCGACCCGCCACAAATGGTGGATCGTGTTCAACTACGAAGGAACCCGCATTCAGTCTCCGGCTTGGGTGCAGTTTTCGGTCCGGTCCGACACGTTTGGCGAAACCTATTCCATGGGGTCGGTGCGCTACGCCGTCGGTTCGGAAACCGAAGTCGATAAGCGTCGCCGATATGAGGCGAAGACCGAGCGCCCCAACATCCGCAACACCCGTGCCGAAGCCTATGCGCGGTTAGAGGAGTTGCAGGCGGAATACACGGCCAGCCGTCAGAAGTGATCCTTCGACGGCTCACCGCGAAACGCCAGCAATACGAAGGTTACAAATAGCCAGAACGAGAGGATGGCGGGCACAGCGATCAGTCCGACCGCAACTGAGACATCGCCAAAATCTTCGCAAGACCCACGCGAAAGCCCGCTGAACAGAGCAAAGCCCCAATACAGTGTCGGGGCTGCCGTAATGACCATCATCATCAAAGGTCGCGCGGGGGCTGTACTCTCCGGCGTGGTGGCCCGCGACAAATGTATGAGCGCGATGAACGGTGTGACAGCCAGCGCCAACGCCCCCAGAAACCAGACAAACGCCCCAAGCGTCTCGCCGGCGATGAAGACGAAAGACAACACCAGTAATGAATATGCGGTAGCATAAAGGCAAAGCACCACCGCCGCGGCCTTTGGCACCCATAGCCGCGGTCCCAAGACAGTCACGACGTGTTTACTTGTATCATTGAACTCTGGCTTTTCGGATCGCATAAGCGATGTGATGGCATTCTGGATGGTGACCGTGTGATCGTAACCAAGCCCGACCAAAATGCAAATAACAGCAGGAGCTGCCCGATGTTGATCTGGATGCGCGACGAACCCCGCGAGAATGAAGCCCGTGCTCCGATGACGCCAACAGGCGCTGCTGATTTGATTGCCTTGGGCTGGCGCGTGGTCGTCGAAGATTCTCCTACGCGCTGCATCCCCATCGAAGACTACCGCGACGTTGGTTGCGAGATTTCCCCGACCGGATCGTGGATTAACGCGCCGGATAACGCAATTATCCTCGGGTTAAAGGAACTGCCGGAAGACGGCACACCATTGCGCCACCACCACATTATGTTCGGGCATGCCTACAAGGGCCAAGCCAGCGGACGGATATTGCTGGACCGGTTCAAAGCTGGCGGCGGTACGTTGCTGGACTTGGAATACCTAACCGACGAAACAGGCAGACGCGTTGCGGCTTTTGGCTATTGGGCGGGCTATGCAGGCGCTGCTTTGTCCGTGATGGCATGGGGCGCGCAAGAACGCGGTCAGACGCTTGGCGCGGTGTCTGCATTCAAGTCGGCCAAGGCGATGGCGGATGCTGTCGATGCTTCAATTAACACGGTTCCGACCGCGCTGGTCATCGGCGCACTCGGGCGCGTGGGCAGTGGCGCGACGGACCTGTGCAAGGCTGTTGGCATGTCACCAACAGGTTGGGACATGGCCGAAACAGCCCACGGCGGCCCCTTCCCCGAAATTTTAGAACACGACATCCTGCTGAACAGCATACTTGCGCACAAAGGCGCACCGGTTTTTGTTGAGGCTGACGCAGGTGCAGCCGAGCGGAAACTGTCCGTCATTGGCGACATCGCTTGCGACCCTGACAGCGAATTCAATCCGATCAAGGTTTATGACCGCACGACCACGTGGGAAAACCCGACGGTACGCGTCTATGATGATCCCCCGCTTGACGTGATGGCGATTGATAACCTGCCGTCCCTGTTGCCGCGCGAAGCCACAGATGATTTCGCGTCGCAACTTTTGCCGTACCTCAAGACGTTAGATCGCACAGATCATGGCGTTTGGGGCCGCGCGCAGGAAATGTTCCGCAAGCACCTTTAGGTCAGTACAATTCGTCTTCTTCTGAGGACGCCGAAATGCCCAAAGCGTCCAGCCCGTTTTCCAGATGGTCGGCAAGGTGCGGTGAGCCGCGCAGATAATCCTGCGTCGGCGTACTCGCCTCGGTCAACGCTGTTTCGAACGCTTCTTCCCATTCGGACGCATCAAAACTGTCCCGCCCGATCCACATGATCGCCACAAGGCTGGCTTTCTCCTCATCGCGCAAACCGGAAATGAAACTGTCAAACTCACGCCGCCCGCGCGGCATATCACGAGCGAGGATAATGACCTCGGCGACCTTATCAGCGTTGATTTTCATTGTGCATCCTCCTGTGACGTTTGATTGAACTTTGCATCACATCAGGCCGCACGCTTTGATCTAGAACAAGCGGTTCACTTGCCGAAAATGCGATAGTACGCCCAGTCCGGCAAGAACTGCGACAGACGGAATACCCATGAGAATAGCATCGGAAAGCTTTTCTTGAAACGTTTCGTTTTCATGTGGTCAAACATCGCCTGCGCGGCGTCTTCCGGTTCCATGATAAACGGCATGTCGAAATCGTTCTTTTCGGTCAGTCGCGTGTTGATGAACCCCGGGTTGGCGACCTGCACATCGACACCGGTTTTGCGCAGATCTGCATACATACATTCCGCCAGAGACATCGTTGCGGCTTTGGATGCCGTATAGCCAATCGACCCCGGCAAACCGCGAAACCCTGTAAGGGACGACGTGATCACGATATGCCCCTTATCTCGCGCGACCATTTTTGGCACGACTTGCCCAAGCACGCGCATGAAGCCGGTGAAGTTGATGTTCGCCATCGCGACGGCCTTGTCCGCGTCCCATTCATCCGCCCCAAAGGGCCAGTAGACTCCGGCCAGCAGCACCACACCATCGACCTCGCCCACAGCGTCCGCGGCGGTTTTCACGCTGTCGTCCTCGGAAATGTCGATTACTTGGTAGCCCGCGTCATTTGGCATACCAGCCGCGACCTTTTTCAACGCGTCTTCAGAGCGCGACGACACGATCACATGCGCCCCGTCCGCGCTCAGCTTTTCGGCGAGTGCTTTGCCCAAGCCTTCGCTCGCGCCAATCAACCAGTACCTTTTGCCTTTAAAATCTCGCATGTGGGTTCCCTATCGTTTTACCGTGAAACGTCATTCACAGGGGGCTTCGGGCGTACGCGGTATTTCAAGCCCTTCCACCACAGTTTGACGGCTTGCCAATGGATCAACGCCAAAACCCGCCGCGACCCGAACGGACGGCGCAGAACTGCGCGCAATATACCCGCGTTGGTTAACGGCCTGCGCGGTCCGGTGAGGGTGGCAATCAGTCCGCCTTTGCCGTTGGAGAAGTCGATCCAGATGCCGATGCTGTCCGGCTGAATATCGAACCGGAAGGTATAGCCCCCCGCGACGTCCTGAAACGGCGACACATGGAACACCTTTTGCGCGGTGATAGTGTCTGCCTTGGTGATCTCGCGCAGGTTGTCGTGATGGCAGATGTAGGAATGACGGTCGCCAAACGTGTTGGACACTTCCGCGATGACCACCCGCAACAACCCGTCGTGACCATAGCACAGCCAGAACGAGACCGGATTGAACACATGCCCCAACACGCGTGGCTGGGCGAGCAAGTCGATCCTCCCGTTCACGTCCAATCCACGCTGCACCAGTAAGTCGCGCACCCATGCTGCCCCTGTTCCTACCTTTGGAGCGCCACCATGATCGCTGTCGTGCAGCGACATCAGC
>RCMY010006012.1_pt1 | contig 10212 bp, 7 predicted proteins | sample 2041341 | NCBI WGS metagenome assembly RCMY01 (sample SAMN09708234, study PRJNA481090) | Marine sediment metagenome, whole genome shotgun sequencing project.
GCCATGGCATCGATCAGGTCACGCGGCGGGGCGATGTCCTTCAGCTCGATGCGGTTGACCTTCAGGCCCCATGGATGAGTCGCTTCGTCCACCGCCATGAGCACCTTGGCATTGATCTCGTCCCGCCGGGACAACGACTCGTCCAGATCCATGGAGCCGATAGAGGTACGGATATTGGTCATCACCAGGTTGAGCGTGGCGATCTCCAGCTGCGCGACTTCATACGCCGCCTTGGCCGCATCAAGCACCTGGAAATAGACCACGCCGTCGACCTTTACCACGGCATTGTCCTTGGTGATGACGTCCTGGCTGGGCACGTCGAGCACCTGTTCCATCATGTTGATCTTGCGTCCGATGCTCTGGTAGATCGGCATCAGGAAGTGCAAGCCGGGCGACAGGGTGTGCGTGTATCGCCCAAACGCCTCCACGGTCCATTCGTAACCCTGGGGAACCATGCGCACGGCCTTGAACAACACCACCACGCAGACCACCAGCAACACGATCGCCAGTCCCGATCCCAGAGTCATCCGTGCATCCCCTTGTGTGAGAACGCGAGTATAGGGGCGGTGCTGCCCCTCAATGACAAGCCGTGGATCGGGCGGCTCAGGCCGCCACTACCCGGATCTTGTGCCAGCAGCTCTCGTCCAGCGTCTCCAGCACGTCGAGCGCTTGCAGGTTCTGCTCCAACTGCTCCACCCGGCTTGCCCCCAGGATCACGCTGGACACGTGCGGATTACGCAGACACCAGGCAATGGCAAGCGGTGCCGGGGCGACACCGAACTCCGTCGCCAATTCGGTGAACTGGCGTGCACGCTCTATCCGCCGCTGCTCAGCGTCGCCGATCACAAAGTCCCGCAACCAGCTGATGTCCGGGTTGGCCAGCCGGCTCTGCTCGGGAATGCCATCGTTGTATTTTCCGGTCAGCAGGCCCGATGCCAGCGGCGACCAGACCGTCGTGCCGAGCCCGTATTCGGCGTAAAGCGGTGCGTACTCCAGCTCCACGCGTTCCCGGTGCAGTACGTTGTATTGCGGCTGCTCCATGGTCGGCGCGATCAGGTGGTTCTGGCGCGCCACCTTGTGGGCTTCACGGATCTGGCCGATCGACCATTCCGACGTCCCCCAATAGAGCACCTTGCCCTGTCGGACCAGCGCGTCCATCGCCCATACGGTTTCCTCAACGGGAGTTTCCGCATCAGGGCGGTGGCAGTAGTACAGATCCAGGTAATCGACGCGCAGGCGCCGCAGGGCTGCGTGGCATGCGTCCGTGACGTGTTTGCGCGACAGACCACGTTGGGTCGGTCGCGGCTCGGCGGTTGACCCGAAAAACACTTTGCTGGACACGCAGTAGCCGTCGCGCGGCAGACGCAGGTCGGCGATCACGTCACCCATCATCTCTTCGGCGGCGCCGTAGCCGTAGCCCTCCGCGTTGTCGAAGAAATTGATGCCGTTGTCCCACGCCGCGGCGATCAGGTCGCGCGCCGTGCTGCGCCCGATCTGTCCACCGAAGGTGACCCACGCACCAAACGACAGCGCAGACAGTTGCAGGCCGGAAGATCCGAGGCGGCGGTATTGCATGGGGACTCCTTGGGGGATGGTGCGGGATGTCAATAATGGCATCCCTGTGAAGTCCCGGCTCCGGTCGCGCTATCCTGCAAATTCAGATGCCGGGGGGGGAGTGCCGATGGACGGCAACCGCGATTTTCGCGACATGGTCGGCACGCTGTTGTCGCGGCCGGACGAGATCATGCTCGCCGCTGGCGCATCGGGTGAGTTGCTGGTCGCACGCCTGCGGATGGTGTTGACCGGTCTGCTGTTGTTGCTTCCGCTGACCAACTCGCTGGCGGGTGGCATCCCCGGCGAGACGCTGATCGGACTCGGGGCCGCGCTGGGGGTCAATGCCTTCGCTCTGCTCTGGTTGCGTCTGGCACGCCGGCCGCGACACTACCGCTGGTTGCCTTTCGCGACCGCAGCCTTTGACATCACCGCCACCACGCTCGTGCTGGCCGCGCTGGGATGGCACCACGTGCCGGCGGCGCTCAACTCGATGGTGGTCTGGGGCTTCTACGTGCTGGCGATCCTGATGACCGCGCTGCGCAGCGACGGCCGGATCACCCTGTTCGCCGGCGTGCTGGCAGTGTTCCAGTACGGCCTACTGAACGCGCTGGTGTTCGCGATGGCATCGCCGGAGCAATTGATGTCCGCCGAGTACGGCGCGGTGACCCCAGGCACCCAGATCCAGCGCCTGATCCTGTTGGCCATCACCACCGCCATCACCGCGACAATCGTCTATCGCATGCAGCGGCTGGTGGCCATGTCGGGCATTGATGGCCTGACCCGCCTGCCGAACCGCATCTGGCTGCTGCACCGGATGCCGCGACTGCTCCAATCAGCCGATGAGCAAGGCACCAGCCTCAGCCTGGCGTTGATCAACCTGGACAGCTTCAAACGGGTCAACGCCGAGGTGGGATACCACACGGGAGACCGGGTCCTGCGCCACCTGGTCGGGATGCTTCAGGACGCGATGGATCCTGACGAGTGGCTGGTGCGTCTGGGTGGCAAAGAACTCGTACTGGTGATTCCGCTGCCCCCGGGAGCGGCGTGGGAACGGATGGAGGTGCTGCGCCGTATGGTGGCGGCCCATGCATTCGACCTCGGCGCACCCGAAGCGGAGCCGATCCGCTTGACCTTCAGTGCCGGCATCGCGGCCAGTCCGCACGACGGACGGGATATTTCCCACCTGCTGGGTCGCGCCGACCTTCGCCTGAAGATCGCCAAACGCGAGGGTCGGAACCGTGTCGTCGCGCGCGACGGTTGACAACTTTCTGCTGCGCAGGAATCACGCTGGCCTGCGCGTATGGCAGAGGACTTGCCCGCATCAAGCTTCACTGGATCGCCGTTTCCCACTAGGCTGCTCCATTGCTGCGATCTGCCCCCGCGCACCCTGAGGAAGCGAACTGGTGAGCCTGAAATCACGACTGGTCCTCATGAACTTCCTCCAGTTCTTCATCTGGGGCGCGTGGCTGCTGACCATCGGTGCCTACTGGTTCCAGAACAAGGGATGGTCGGGCACCGGCTTCGGCGCGATCTTCTCGACCATGGGCATCGCCTCGTTGTTCATGCCCTCGCTGATGGGCATCGTCGCCGACAAGTGGATCAATGCCGAGCGCTTGTACGGCCTGCTGCATCTGTGCGGCGCGGCCGTGCTGTTCTACCTGCCACAGGTGGACGATCCGAAAACGATGTTCTGGGTGATGCTGCTGTGCATGTTGTTCTACATGCCGACCATCGCCCTGGCGATCACGGTGGCCTACAACGCACTGATCGTCGACGGTCGCGATGTCGTGCAGAACTACCCACCCATCCGGGTCTGGGGCACGGTGGGTTTTATCGTCGCGCTGTGGACGGTCAGCCTGCTGCACCTGGAACAATCCGCCGCGCAGTTCTATGTCGCTGCCAGTGCTTCGGTGCTGCTGGGGCTATATGCGTTCACCCTGCCCAAATGTCCGCCCAAACTCGGCAAGGGCGAGAAGCGCAGTCTGGTGGACGTGCTGGGACTGACCTCGTTCCGGCTGTTTCGCGACCGCAACATGGCCGTGTTCTTTATCTTCGCGATGCTGCTGGGCGCGGCGCTGCAGTTGACCAACGCCTACGGCGATACGTTCCTGCATGACTTCGCCAACGACGCGCGTTACAAGGATCTGCTGGCGGTGCGCTACCCCGCCATCATCATGTCGATCTCGCAGGTCTCCGAGGCACTGTTCATCCTCACCATCCCGTTTTTCCTGAAGCGTTTCGGGATCAAGGCGGTGATGACGATGAGCATGCTGGCCTGGTTCCTGCGCTTCGGCCTGTTCGCCTATGGCGACCCGGGTCCGGGCCTGTGGATGATCGTGATGTCGTGCGTCGTCTATGGCATGGCCTTCGATTTCTTCAACATCTCCGGTTCACTGTTTGTGGAGAGCCAGAGCGATCCGAAGATCCGGGCCAGTGCGCAGGGCCTCTTCATGATGATGACCAACGGGTTCGGCGCCGTGCTTGGCAGCGTCGCCAGCGGCTACATCATCGAGCACTTTTTCACCTACCCCGACCAGAGCAAGAACTGGCACGGCATCTGGATGACATTCGCGATCTATTCGCTGGTCCTCGCAGTGCTGTTCGTGCCGCTGTTCAAACACCGTCATACACGTGGTGGAGCAGTCGACGCCCGGGCCGCCGGCGCTGGTGCCTGAGGTGACCCGGATGCAAGCGCAAGGTCTACCCAATGTCGTGGTGATCGGGTCGTTCAATATCGATCATGTCTGGTCGCTACCCGCGCTACCCCAGGCAGGCGAGACCCTGGCCGGCATCTACCGCACCGGCCCCGGGGGCAAGGGCTTCAACCAGGCCACCGCTTGTGCACGCGCCGGTGCCAACACGACATTTCTGTGTGCGCTGGGGGACGATCCGGGCGGCCGTCTTGCCAGGGAGCTGGCGCAGGCCGACGGCATCGTGCTGTACGCACAGCACAGCGACACACCCACCGGCACCGCCGGTATCTATGTCGATGCTGCCGGCCGCAACACCATCGTCATCGGCCCCGGGGCGAATGCGTCGCTGGATGTCGACTTCGTCGAGTCCTGCTTTGCTTCGCTGGAGCGGGCAAGGGTTGTGCTGGCCCAACTTGAATCCCCGCTCGCCGCGGTGCTGACCGGGCTCCAGATAGCCCGGGACGCGGGTGCGGTTACCGTATTGAATCCGGCACCGGCCGACGCGGAAGTCGGCACCGAGCTGCTGGCGCTGAGCGACGTCATCACGCCCAACGAGACCGAATTTTGCGCGCAGCTTCTCCGTCAGCATGGGCTGGATGTGACTGCCGACGTCATCGCCACCCTGGATGACGCGACGCTGCACCGTTATTGCCGTCGCCTGCTGCCCGCGGGCAGTGTGATCATCACACTCGGCGCGGCGGGCTGTTTCGTTTCCCATGCTGCTGATGGTCGACGGGGAGACGAGGACAGCCACTACCGCGTGTCGGCTGCACCTGCGCACTCGATCGATACCACCGGTGCAGGCGACGCCTTCAATGGCGCTCTGGTGGCATCGATGGCCCAGTACCCGACGCGTGGCTTTGCTCGCCACGTCGCCTTCGCGACGGGATACGCCGGTCGCGCCACCGAGCACGAGGGAGCCGCAGCTTCCATGCCGGTGCAACGCCCCGAGCCTGACTGACCGGCGCACGCGAAGCAGCCAACCAGGCTCGCCATGGGCGGAGCGGTAGAATGGCCGGCATGCAGATCGGCCCCTACACGATCGACCCGAAAGTGATCCTGGCGCCCATGGCCGGGGTCACCGACAAGCCGTTCCGGATGCTGTGCAAGCAACTGGGCGCCGGCTTGTGCGTGTCGGAGATGACCACGTCCGATCCGCGATTCTGGCGCACCGCCAAGTCGCGTCACCGCATGGACCACGACGGCGAGCCCGCACCGATCAGCGTGCAGATTGCCGGCACCGTGCCCTCGATCATGGCCGACGCGGCCCGCCACAACGTCGACCAGGGTGCGCAGATCATCGACATCAACATGGGCTGCCCGGCCAAGAAGGTCTGCAACGCCTGGTCCGGGTCGGCGCTGATGCGCGAGCCGGCGCTGGTGGCCGAGATACTGGAGGCCGTTGTCAACGCCGTGCCGGTGCCGGTCACCCTGAAAATCCGCACCGGCTGGGCATCCGGCCATCGCAATGCGCTGGAGATCGCGCGCATAGCGGAAGCCGCCGGCGTCGCCGCACTGGCGGTGCACGGCCGCACCCGCGACCAGCACTACAAAGGCGTGGCCGAGTACGACACCATCGCCGAGGTGAAGGCGGCACTGTCGATCCCCGTGATGGCCAACGGCGACATCGACTCGCCGATCAAGGCCGCACAGGTGTTGCGCTATACCGGTTGCGATGCGGTGCTGGTCGGGCGTGCCGCGCAGGGTCGGCCGTGGATCTTCCGCGAGATCGGCCACTACCTGGCCAGTGGCGCGCTGCTTCCCGCACCCGGTCTGGCCGAGGTACGTGATGTGCTGCTGCACCATCTTTACGACCTGCACCACTTCTATGGCGAGCAGTCCGGCGTCCGCATCGCGCGCAAGCATCTGGGCTGGTATGCGAAGGACCACCCCGAAAACGCCGCGTTCCGGTCGGTGGTCAATCAGGCCGAGTCTGCGGATTTGCAGATCCGGCTGACCCGCGATTACTTCGATGCCCTCATCGCCGGCGTAACGCCGGAGCTTCGCACCGCTGCCTGATCAAGGCATCACTCCGGCGCGCCTTAACAGCGAGCACACCCGTGGACGTGCAGCATGCGCGCACATCGCGATGTCTGTATGATTCGCGTCCATCCCTCTATCCGCATGCAAGGATATAGCCTTGATGTCCAGCTACCTGTTCACCTCCGAATCCGTCTCTGAAGGCCACCCGGACAAAGTCGCCGATCAGATCTCCGACGCCGTCCTCGACGCCATCCTGACCCAGGACAAAGGCGCGCGCGTGGCCTGCGAAACCATGGTCAAGACCGGTGTGGCCATTGTCGCCGGCGAGATCACCACCACGGCGTGGATCGATCTGGAAGAGTTGACCCGTAAAGTCATCGTCGACATCGGCTATGACAGTTCCGAGGTCGGCTTTGACGGCGCCACCTGTGGCGTGTTGAATCTGATCGGCAAGCAGTCGCCGGATATCGCCGCAGGCGTCGATGGCAACGAGAAGAAGCAGAAGAAGCCGGAGGAACAGGGCGCCGGTGACCAGGGGCTGATGTTCGGCTATGCGTGCAACGAGGCACCCGAGTTCATGCCTGCGCCGATCTATTACAGCCACAGGCTGGTGGAGCAGCAGGCCAAGATGCGCAAGAAGCGCAATTCGCCCCTGCCGTGGCTGCGTCCGGATGCCAAGAGCCAGGTCACGCTGCGCTACGACAATGCCGGTCACATCGCCGGTCTGGACGCTGTGGTGCTGTCCACCCAGCACGACCCTGGCATCAAGCAGAAGGACCTCATCGAGGCCGTTCGTGAGCACATCCTGAAGCCCGTACTGCCCAAGGCGTGGCTGGACGCGTTGCCCAAGAACAAGATCCACATCAATCCCACCGGGATCTTCGTGATCGGTGGCCCGGTCGGCGACTGCGGCCTGACCGGCCGCAAGATCATCGTCGACACCTACGGCGGCATGGCCCGCCACGGCGGCGGTGCGTTCTCCGGCAAGGACCCGTCCAAGGTCGATCGCTCGGCGGCTTATGCCGCTCGCTATGTGGCGAAGAACATCGTCGCCGCGGGCTTGGCCGACAAGTGCGAAGTGCAGTTGTCGTATGCGATCGGCGTGGCCGAGCCGACGTCAATCTCGGTCACCACCTTCGGCACCGGCAAGATCAGCGATGACAAGATCGAGCTGCTGATCCGCAATCACTTCGACCTGCGCCCCTACGGCATCGTCAAGATGCTCGACCTGATCCATCCGGTCTACCAGTCCACCGCCGCCTACGGCCACTTTGGTCGCAAGCCCAAGGACGTCAAGTACACCGATTCGGTTGGCGTTGAGCACAAGGCCACCGCATTTTCGTGGGAAAAGACCGACAAGGCTGACGAACTGCGCAAGGCCGGCAAGCTGAAGTAGACGGGAGCGGTACCACCCGTCCAAAAAAAGGGGCCGCATTGCGGCTCCTTTTTTTTGCCCGTCATCCCGGCACGTTCCCGAGTCCCCGGATGTCCAGACGCCATGTCAACGTGCTGCCTCGACCCTGCACTCCGGGCACTCGTGTCGCGCATCGCGTGGGTGAGACCGGCGTCTCGAATTCGCGCACTTTACGCAGAATGACGCAGTGCGTCACTTAGTGACGCACTGCAACAAGCTGTCCGGACCAATTTCCGCAACCCCTTTCGCGATGCGCGTTGCAGCAGATTGCAAAAGCCGAGGTCAGGAAATGCCCGCATTTGGCATTTACGTCCCAGTCATTGTGTGTGCTATCGGTATGTCCAACGTGGTCAGTCAGATATCGACCACGTGCCTCCTGATCGCATCCCATACCTGGTGCCAACAAAGACTCGGGCGTGTGGTGCTACCGACGATCCGTTTTACGCAGTCGACCGGCTGAGCGATCGAGGAGGCAGATTTTACGGGGGGCCACTGCGGTGAGCGCGGGCTCTGGGAATTTGATGCCTCAACGAGAGAAGACCATCCATGCCTGTCTCGACATTACGTAACACCGCCGCCGCATCCGCCAACCGCCAGTCGCTCAGCCGACGCGCCCCGCTGTATGTCGCTCTCGCCGCAGTCATGGCGATGAGCTCGACCGCAGCAATGGCCGCTGAGACATGCGAGACGATTGGTGGTCAGGCGGCAACCAACCCCGCAGCCATCGCAACCGGCGCCCAGGCGATCGCTTGTGGCAAGGGAAGCGTCGCCAACGGCAAGGGCGCCACAGCCTTCGGCGCCTACAGCAACGCGACCGGCAAGGGCACCACTGCGGTGGGAAACAATGCGACTGCCTCCCGTCCCAGCGCGACTGCGCTCGGCAGTGACGCGACGGCAACGTCAGTGGGTGCAACGGCGGTGGGGTCTTCGGCCGAAGCCAGTGGGATCCTTGCCACGGCGACCGGCGATTCCGCCTACGCCGCGGGTACCGGCAGCAGCGCTTTCGGCAGCAACAGCAATGCCGAAGGGGAGGAGTCCACTGCCATCGGCTTCCTGGCCTCAGCGGAAGCCGCGAACAGCGTCGCCCTGGGCGCCAGCTCGGTGGCTGACCGGGATAACTCCGTATCGGTCGGTGCTGTCGGCAACGAGCGTCAGATCACCAACGTCGCCGCCGGTACCGAGGGCACCGACGCGGTGAACCTGGACCAGCTTGACGCGGTATCCGCCGTGGCCGAAGAGACCAACAAGTACTTCAAGGCGACCGGCAGCGCCAACAGCGACGCCGGCGCCTATGCGGACGGCGACGACGCCACTGCCGCCGGCGAAGCCAGCAATGCCGTCGGTGACGGTGCGTCGGCCTTTGGTGCCGGCGCCAGTGCATTCGCCAATGGCGCGACGGCTATCGGCTACAACGCCGTGGCCTTGGGCGAGGACAGCACTGCGGTTGGTACAGGCGCGACTGCCGTTGAGATCGGCAGCACCGCGTTGGGCGCCGATGCGCAAGCTGCGGGGGCCTATGCCACGGCCAGCGGCACCGAGTCGGTTGGATCGGGCCAGCAGGCGACTGCCAACGGCTTCCGCAGCGATGCCAGCGGCGATGGCGGCACGGCCATCGGCGGATACTCCAGCGCCTCGGGCTTCCTGTCCTCGGCGATCGGGTATGGCACCGATGCCTCCGGCGATAACGCCACCGCCGTCGGCGTCGGCGCGGCAGCCAGCGCCGACAGCAGCACGGCAGTCGGTGACTCCGCCGCGGCCTCCGGTACGGAGAGCACTGCAGTGGGTGGCACGGCGTACGGGTTTTTCGCCACCGAAGCCAGCGGCGAAGGCGGCTCGGCATTCGGCAGTGGCGCCTGGGCCAGCGGTAACGAGAGCACCTCGCTGGGCTGGATGAGCAGCGCCGATGGCGACGGTTCCAGCGCAGTGGGCGCGGCTTCCTGGGCGGCCGAGGACAACTCGACCGCAGTGGGTTACGGCTCCTATGCCGCAGCGGAGAACAGCGTCGCGCTGGGTGCCGGATCGGTAGCGGATCGCGAGAACAGCGTCTCCGTCGGCGAGGTAGGCGGCGAGCGTCAGATCACCAACGTCGCCGACGGTACCGAGGCGACCGACGCGGTGAACCTGGGCCAGCTTGACGCTGTTGCAGGGGTTGCCGACGAGACCAACCGCCTGTTCAAGGCCAGCGGTGATGGTGAGGCGATCGTGGATGGCGAGGACGCGGTAGCGGCAGGCAGTGATGCCTACGCCGGCGCGGATTACGCCACCGCCATCGGTTCCAGCAGCACCGCGTTGGGCGAAGGGGCCTCCGCGTTCGGCAGTGGCGCGTTTGCCGCTGGCGATTACGCCACCGCCAGCGGATACAACGCCGCGGCGATCGGCAACGACAGTGTGGCCAGCGGCAGCAGCAGCGAAGCCAGCGGCGACTCCAGCGTGGCCGTCGGTGGCCGCCGTGCAGTACTGGATGCCAACGGCGACCCGGTTCTGGACGGCGACGGCAATCCCACCTACACCAACACGGTCGCATCGGCCGAAGACAGCACCGCGGTCGGTGCTGGGGCCACCGCGTCC
>RCMY010006014.1_pt1 | contig 10211 bp, 9 predicted proteins | sample 2041341 | NCBI WGS metagenome assembly RCMY01 (sample SAMN09708234, study PRJNA481090) | Marine sediment metagenome, whole genome shotgun sequencing project.
GCTCAGATCGGAGTGGGCGATGCTCAACCTCGATCGACATCTGTGGCAATCCGAAATCGAAGAGCACGCTCCCGAACTTCTCTTTGTCGAAAGTGCGTTCAGCGGGGCGAACGCCAGTTGGGCTGGACACCTTGCCCGCTTTGGCAGCAGCAGCGAGTCGCTGCAACAAGTCGTCGAATGGTGTAACCGAAGAAGCATCCCAACGGTTTTCTGGAACAAGGAGGACCCGAGCAATTTCGAGATCTTCGTAGAAACAGCTCGCATGTTCGACTTCATCTTCACGGTGGACCTCGACAGTCTTGACCGGTACGAACACCACATCCCGGGAGTACCGGTCGCTCTTCTACCCTTCGCTGCTCAGCCGAGCCTGCATTACCCACCCACGGCGATCGGCGACCGCACAAAAGGCGTGGCGTTCGCCGGTGGCTACTACGCTGCCAAACTCCCGGATCGTCGTGCTCAGATGGAGCTCATCATCGCCCCAGCGCTCGACTTTGAACTCGACATCTTCGATCGATTCGGCAATACCGATCAGCGGTTTGCTTGGCCAGGCAAGTATGTGCCGCACATTCGGGGCAGGCTGTCCTACCTGGAAACGGTTGATGTGTACCGTCGGTACAAGGTTGCCCTCAACGTAAACAGCGTCGTCGATAGCACGACGATGTGTTCGCGCCGGATTTTTGAACTGTTGGCGTGTGGGGCCTACATCGTAAGCGGGCCATCAGCCGCATTGGGGACGTACGTTCCTGAAGGTCTTGTGAACGTCGCATCTACGGCCGACGAGGCCCGCCAACTCATCGAGCACGGATTGACCAACAGCGACGCGCTTGAGCACGCCGCGGCGCAGGGCCCCGCCTGGATCGCCGCCGGCCAAACCTATGTTGACCGGGTGAACTTTGTCCTCGGCGTCGTTACTGCGGAGACCTGAGGCTCTGCAATCCAAGGGAGAGCCGCTGATTTAGCGTTGCAGCTGCCCCTCCTTCTACAATGCTCGTGCCATGACTGTCCTTCTCACCCAAAGTCGCTCTCGTCTCGCGCGTACGAGCACCTACTTCCGGAGCCTTTGGAGTCGACGAGAGTTCGCCTGGTACCTGGCGATGGGAAACCTCAAGGCTCGGAATGCATCGACCGCCCTCGGCCTTGTCTGGTGGGTCATCAACCCGCTGCTGTTGGGGTTGGTCTACTACCTCGTATTCGGGATCTTGTTCGCATCAGATCGGGATTTGAGCTATCTACTTTCGGGCATATTCGTTTTCCACTTCACGAGTCAGGCAATGACCGGTGGAGCAAACAGCATCCTTCAGAACTCAAAGCTCCTGGCGAACATCAAGTTCCCACGATTGATACTTCCGATCGCCAACCTTATAGAAGCGGGAGTCGGTTTCCTAGCGTCTCTCGTCGTTCTCTACGCAGTCGCGATCCCTGGAGGATCAGTCCACCTCAACAAGCACTTTTGGCTCATCCTGTTTATCGTTCCGGTCCATCTGCTGTTCAACCTCGGGTTGAGTGCCCTCACCGCACGACTCGCCGTCCCATTCCGCGATATCAACAACATTTTGCCCTATTTCAACAGATTGTGGCTATATCTCAGCCCCATCATCTGGCCAATCGAATTCATGCAAGATCTCTCGGAACCCATTCAAAGAATCATGCTCCTCAATCCAATGTGGAGCATCATTGGTGTTTACCGGGCAGCTCTTCTGGGCGACCCCCTCGAGCCCGGTTTGATCCTCACATCGAGTCTCACCGCTGCCATCATCGCACTGGTCGGCGTAGGCGCATTCATTAAGTACGAAAGCCGAATTGTGAGGCACCTGTGAGCCGCCCGGCCATCCTGGTGGAGAACGTCAGTGTGCGCTTCCGACCGTACGTAGACCGAAAGCCGACGATCCGTCGCAGCCTGGGGCGGTTACGCCACCGCGAGACTGCGGAAGTGCTGGCGCTAACAGATGTGTCGTTCAGAGTTGACCCCGGTGAGGCGTTCGGCGTCATCGGTCGCAATGGGGCTGGTAAGAGCACGTTGCTTCGAGTACTCGCCGGCACGCTGCGCCCAGACGAGGGCAAAGCGGTTACGAATGGCACGACGTCGACACTGCTGCAACTGGGTGTAGGTTTCAATCCCGAGCTTTCCGGTCGAAGAAACGTGTATCTGGGCGGACTCGCTGGCGGCATGCGCAAAACTCAGATCGATAGCCGATTCGATCACATTGTGGCCTATGCAGGTCTCGAAGATGCCATCGAACGCCCTGTGAAGACATATTCGACGGGCATGTTCTCGCGTCTTGCGTTCTCGGTTGGCATGGCACTCGATCCCGAAATCCTCTTGCTCGATGAGATCCTGTCAGTGGGCGACGAATCCTTCCGCGGCAAGAGCATGAAGGCGATGACAGACCTCCTCGAGCGTTCCGGTACGATCGTTTTCGTATCTCATAGCCTCGCCAGCGTTGCCCAGTTCTGCGACCGTGCACTTTGGCTGGAGCACGGCCAGATTCGCGAACTCGGACCAGCCGAAGAGGTAGTGAGCGCCTATCAGCGGGCCGCCACCAAATAGGCACCTAGCCAGCTCTGGTCGGATCCCCAGCAGTTCAAAACCTAGCTAGAACGTCGGCGATCCTCTGCCCCGCACGGCCGTCCCACAACGGCGGAACCGACGTATGACGCGTCGATCCCAATGCTTCTCGAACTCCCAGCTCGATCAGGTCCGGATCGCTTCCTACCAACCGATTCGTTCCAAGCTCGAGTGTGATCGGGCGCTCGGTGTTAGGTCGCATGGTCAGGCACGGGACTTTGAGGATCGTCGTCTCTTCCTGGATTCCGCCAGAATCTGTCAGCACCACGCTTGCCCCGGCGACGAGGGCCATAAAATCACGATAACCCAGGGGTTCGACGACCTGCAGGTTCGGAATTACGCCGAGGCCCTGACCCTCGAGGACCGCTCGACCGCGCGGATGCACCGGCATAATGACTGGCAAGATACCCGCCGCCCGCTCCAAGCCAGCAACGAGCCGAGCTGCCGTCGTAGGGTCATCTACATTTGCTGGCCGGTGCAGGGTGGCGACCGCGTAAGTTACAGGCAGAGCGTGCCTGGTTCGAACGCCATCGATATCGAGAGATTCGCGAAATCTCAGCAAGGAGTCGATCATCGGGTTACCGACGAAGTGAACACCCTTGCCCTGAATACCCTCCCGAGCAAGGTTCCCTACCGCCTCCTCGCTCGTGACAAAATGCAGGTCAGACAGCGCATCCGTAACCACTCGGTTGACTTCCTCAGGCATGGATCGGTCGAAGCTTCGCAGGCCAGCCTCTACATGCGCGATGGCGATCTGCATCTTCGATGCCACGAGCGCACCAGCCATAGTCGAGTTGATGTCGCCGTAGACGACGATCCGATCGGGCTCAAGATCGTAGAAGACACTCTCCATGCCGGTCAGCAAAGCGGCCGTTTGTTCAGCGTGGCTCCCTGACCCAACCCCGAGGTTGAAGTCGGGCACGGGCAGTCCAAGCTCATCAAAAAACACCTGCGACATCCGGGCGTCATAGTGCTGGCCAGTGTGAACCAACAATGTTTCCAGTCCTCGATCTCGGCATGCTGCGATTACAGGTCCAGCCTTCATAAAATTCGGCCTCGCACCGACTATGTGAACTGTGACCGACACTTTCTAGAGTTCCAATCCGAACGCGGCCAGCGCGGTGTTGAACTGGGACAGCGTTGAAACGGGAGACATCGTTTGGCGCAATGCGTCAGACGCTTCGAGCACGGCAGGCCGGTGCAGCTCGGGGTCACGAAGCATTTCTGAGGCCAGCTTCACGGCCGCTCCAAAGTCGTTCTCGGCATAGAGCATCTCGGGTGGGACAATCTCAGGCAAGGCACCAACTGACGGGGCGGCCACCCGGCATCCTGATGCGATCGATTCGGCCACCGACATTCCGAATGATTCATTGCGTGATGTGCTGAGACTAACGCCACCTGCCCTACCAGCATTTTGAAGAATCGTGGACATCAGTGAGTAATCAACCCTCGGCATCCACTCCACCTCACGTAGCGCCGACCGATTGTGCATCGACCTGAGAACGTGACGGACCCGATCTGACCCGGCCGAATAGCCACCGATGAGAACCGGCGTAATCGCTGAGCTCTCAGCCATAACCATCTCGATCCGTTCAATGACTTCGAGCGCGGTGAGAACGCGCTTATGCCCGTCGAGTTTTCCCACCCACACGAGGGGAATCGATTCAGGATGTGTCGGCGCTCCCCAAGCACCGAACCACTCGTCCGTGAGGCAGTTTGACACGACACGTATGGGCACGACACGTCCGATTGGCGTGGTCGCCACCAACTGTGCCATGTACTCAGAGACAGTGATGATTCCCTGAATCCCAGATTCAAGGCTGAGTTCCTCCAAATAGGAGAAGTTGGCGGTGGTGGTGTGGACTTCCAAGACCGCCTGCCCAATGCGACCGGCCCGATGCCAGTCGGTGATCAGGTTCGGGGCATCGATAATGACGGTTATGTCCGCCGCACAGTCCTGCATGTAAGCCACGCGGCCAGCTGAATTCCCGATTGCGACAGCCTTCCCGGTGGGGAAACGACCTGCAACACCGTGGTCGTGTTCGAAAAGGATTCGGACATCAAACTGATCAGCGAACTGTTCATACCGGTTAAGGAGTTGTGTGGCCACGCCACCAAGCACACCAAACCGATACGCGAATAGAAGCTTGCGTTTCAACGGACAGTACCAGTGAGGTAAGCAACCATCGGCCGCGGTTGTGGTGCACGATCGAGAGCTTGCCGGAGTTCTTCGGCCCTTTTGACCCAGCGGTTGGCAGCTAGCCAGGCCTGGTCTGGTTCCAGCTCGACGCGAGTCGTCTCGACGAGGCTGCCAACCAGATCGATGAACTCCTCAGGAGACTCGGCCATCTTGACCCCGGGATAGTCGCGTACTTGCGGGAGGTACGTAGTCACAACAGGTAGGCCCGCACCAACGAGGTCGTGCAATTCGATCGGATCGATCGACTCCGAAACCGGGCCGAATATGAACGGGACCATACCTCCTCCCCATCGCGAGATCAGCCGAGATCGTTCTTCACTCGATATAGGTCCAAGCAAACGAAGGTTTCCAGGGACCGGACGGTCGACCGAGTTCGTCGACCCAGCTAGCTCGAATAGGACACTCGAATAGCGACGAGCACATCTGATGACAAGATCCCAGTCGATAAGCACGTCCAGCCCGCCTGCAAAGAATCCCACCACAAATTGGCCAAAATCGCCTGCAGCAGGTGCGACGGGGAGGCTCCGGTTCGGAGCGTTCGGTAAGACCGCTACTCCCCTGGCTGAGATCGTTTCGAGCTTCCGAGCAAGGGCCCCCGAGACGCCGAAGACAGCGTGGGCGTTTCTCGAGATGTACCATTCGTACTCAGGCTCATACGACAGATTCCTGTTAAGCCGAGCACATTCCTCCCAGTCCATGTAGACGTCATAGACGATCTGCCACCCGTGCTGCTCCGCATACGACATGTAGCGAACCATCAGTTCATGCGGGAATCCGATCATCAACACCTTCCTCTTGTCGCCGAAATCGGCTTCAAGGAGCTGTGGCAGAACCCGGGATGTCATCTCGGTCTGGCTCTGAATCAAACCTTGCTGATGATGGGACGCGACACCACCGGAGCTGTCTTCGTTAAAGTTGAAGAAGACTGGACAGTCCTCTTCTAGTAAAACGCTAGCCAACTGGGCTGGGCGGCTGGAGTTTGTGGGGTCATACATGGATTCGATGGAAAACATGACGACTACATCGCTCCCTGCAGCGTGGCGAGCATCCCAAATCCAGCCGTCGAGGCGCTCGCTCATGTCTTTTAGCATTGTGGCGGCATTCTGGGCCTTGCTGCGACTACCCGAAACGTCTCGTTCGGTCGCCAGAGGAACAACGCTGGGCGGGGATTCACCAATGCGAATTAACGCTGCCACTCGCCGAAAGGCGCCCATCACCGCCAGCCTCAGGTCCGGCTTCAACGGGTCGACAGATCCAAAGAGGGAGTAGAGCATACGCATCTCATGGTGTGCTCCGATCTCCGAACGACGCTACCTGGGTACGCCGAGAACTATACATCGTGGCCCTCAACTAGTGGCTCAGTGATAGATAGAGCCTGGGCCGCTCGATCCGGGTGAGCTCGATCTCGGCTGTCTACGCGCCGATGAACCAGCTGATGAACCATCTAGACGATGCGCTTGAGCACCGGGACCTTCTGCATGATCAGCGAGATCGCAAACGCCGCCATCACGACCAACACGTAGCGAGCAAGCAGAAGTTCCCACGCAGGAGCGGCATTGCCCTCGCCGAGAATTCCAGTGCGAATAACCACCAGGATGATGGCGGAGTGGATCCCAAACACGCCCAAGGTGACACTCGCCATTCTCTGGGTCACCCGAGCTGCTCCACCATTGACTGACCAATGCAATGGTCGATGCGCTGTCGTGAGTGAGTGAATGAGGGTGAAGATCAGTCCGGTGTACACAAGTGTCGCCAGCGAGTAATAGCCCGAAACCCATCTAGCGAACTGGGGTGGAGCGGCCGGGTTCCTCCAGGCAAAGATCTCCGCCGATGCGATGGCCAGGACCGAGAGCAGCGCCACGACAGTCGCACCGCGCGATAGGACTAGGTCACGCAGCGCCCACCCAAGAAGGTAAAACCCAAGGTAGAAAATCCACCAGGTCCAGGCGGTCTCGATCCAAATCTCAGATCTGCCGCGTATCCCATGGGTTGCAAGGGTAAGTATCGGCATAGCCGCCATCGTCAATCCGGCCAGCGCAACCTGACGCTTGCTTGCCTGGCCCACCCACGGTGCCAGTATCGGGGTGATAGCAACCAGACCGAGAATCACCCAAAAGTAATACAGCCCTTGGAAAGCTCGGCCTCCGATCGTCTGAACGAGATAGGTACCGGCGTCGAGCGCCTGACCGAGATAGAACCGGCGGAACAAGAAGTAGACCGCATGCCAAAAGACGAGTGCCGGCACGAGGCGAAGGGTTCGTTTCGTCATGAACGCTTTCGCGGTTGTAAACCGTTTGGGATCAAGAAGGAGCGCTCCGCTGACCATCACAAACAACGGCACCGAGAATACCGATGTAGCGTGCACGCCTATCGCCACCAACCCCAGCTTCGTAGTTCGTGCGTTCTCAACGACCGCGTTGTATCCGAATGTGTGAATCGCCACCACCGCGCATATCGCGACGACTTTCGCCGGATTGAGCCACGCAGTGTCTGTGTCAGTTGAGAGAAAGCTAGGCATGCTCATCGACGGGACCACCCCTCGCCGATGGCTGATAGGTCTGTAGTGCCCTAGCGATCGTTGACGCACCGGCGACCAGAAAAAATATCAGGCCAGGCATTGCATAGCGGAACGCGGTCGGCGTCCCGTTGAGAATATTGAGCAGCATCGTCGCTCCGAGGGCACCGGCGAGAAGGTGCGCCTCAGTCCGATTCCATGAAACAACGAACGCTGCTCCCGCCACCACAAGCAGGACAAGCAGGGCCTGGTCTCGAAAAATGAACTGATTGATATCCCGGACGAAAATCGTCCAGACCACCGATGGAATAGCGGCGACGGCATCCGCGACGTTGGTGGTTTCGGCAACTCGGTCCATGTAGTGGGTCTGAATCGAAAACCCAGGCCAGATATACGCTTGCAATAGATAGGTCCCCACTGTCGTCCCAACTGCCCACAAGGCAAACGGACTCCACCGATTCCACAGTTGTCGAGAAGACACCGTGTAGCCCATGGCTGCGACGACGATCGCAGCCCCTGGAATCAACGCCGCCTGCCTCGTGAAAGCCATGGCGGCTAAAAGAATGACACAGATGGGGAGATCCCACCTCTTCCTCGGCTCACCCCAGATCGGCAACGTGAGAAAAATTCCGGTTCCCACCGCTGCCGCCGGACCCTCCGTCAGCATGGCGGTTCCCCAATAGAACACAAAGTGGCTCGAAAGCGCCAGCAAACTAATGCCGAGCGCTGCGGCTACACCGAAGTGTCGCTCGATTACACGATAGGCGGCCAATACAAGAAAGAGCATCGAAAGTATCGGCACGACCAGCATTCCCGGCAAACCGAACAATCGGACGAATGGTGCCGAAAACGTAGGGTAGATCACGCGTGGCTGGACCAGACCCCACCCAAATAGGGAAGAAGTCGGGGGTGTCTCCCAACCCTGGAGTTCGTTGGCCGCGACGGTTTCCTGGCGGGCCTCATCCTCAGTCATGCCCGAGTAGTGGAATGCCATTGCCGAGTAATACCGCGAGTCTGGTGTGAACTGTTCGTTGACTCTCAATGCTGCCACCACGGATACGGCAAACAACACAACTAACAGGGCTAGGACACCATAACGCTTGGCGCCCTGGTTCTGACCCGCCGAACCGTCGACTAGCGAGCCCTCGGTCACTCTCCACCTCGGGGGCCATCCAGATGGTCCATGATCACGGCCGCAATGCTGAACTGAAGTCCAACAATCACCCCTCCGACAGCCAAAATTGCGGTCCCAGCGCTGGCCTGGCTCGCCCCGAGCGAACCCCAGATTGCAAAGACCCCGACCGCGATTCCGAGGGTCACAGCGAGCGCCCCAAACGCGAACAAGATTCCGGCGATTGATGGAACCGGGCTGACGTGCTTGCGGTACATGCGCTTGAAAAAGCCGGAGATCAACTCGCCGAAGATTGTCGGGGCGGCGGTAAGTAATCGCATAGAAGAGGTTTCTGACCCGTAGGAAGCTGGAATATCGACATCCCGAACCCGAGCTCTTGCAATATTTAGATTGATCAGCATCGAATTCTCAAAGGAATAGCCCGAGGAGAGTCTGTCAAGATCAATTTGACTCAATACGCGGCGGTGAATAGCCGTGTAGCCGTTTTGCGGGTCAAATATCCGCCAGTTTCCTGACGAAAGCTTCATGAGATACGACAGAACCACGCTACCCACCGCTCGCAATGCTGGCATGCCCTCGGTTGACTCGGAGCTGAAGAAGCGGTTGCCCTTTGTGAAGTCGGCTTCGTTGTCGACAAGCGGCCTGATGAGCGACTCAAGATACTCGGGGGGCATTTGGGCGTCCCCGGCCATCACCGCCGAAATATCCATGCCCATATCCAGGGCAGCTTTATGCCCCGAAATGATGGCCCCTCCAACACCAGTGTTTATCTCGTGACAGATGAGGCTAATCCTGGGATCTGCCAGGCTTTCTACAACTTCGGCCGTCCCGTCGGTCGACGCATCATCGATCACAAATACCCGGTCCACGAATCCCGGAATAGTGGAGACCGTTGTTCCGATCAGCCGTTCCTCATTGAACGCCGGGACCACTACGGCAATCTTCGAGCCGTCAATCACTGGAACCCACCTCCCACTCGGATATCGCTCTCAGCCGGGCGGCCACTATAGCCAAGCTCGACAAGCGTCCCTCGGTTCGAAGTAGAAACGTGTCGTTCGACCGAAGTCAACCGAATATTGTTGCCACATTTCCAATCACCGGACGAGATCGAGAATCTTCTCCGCGAGCAGTCGGGTCCCGTGCCTACGGGTGAACCGTTCGCCCGAGGCACCCGGCGGTCGAACCGAAGGTTCGTACTCTGCGATAAACCGCTCGGCATCCTCTGCAGTGTTTCGACACCAGAACACGCCTTGCATCCCGTCCAGAACGTCGGCCACCGCTCCCGAGCCAATCGCCCCATTTGTGCAGAGAAGTACATCGATGTCCATCGCCAGATAGTCAAAGAGCTTCGTGGTGGTCTCAAAGTTCTGCTCAGAGAGGAACACGAGTCCCAAGTCCGCTCCGCCCACCACGCCGAGGGCATCAGCGTACGGGAGTCGCCCATGTTGCACTACCACGTCGCTCTCCAGCAGCTGGGGATCCACCCCCGAGATGTTGCCGACGTGATGGAAGGCGTGTCGCTCAGGGTCGAGGGCGTCCAGAATGTGTCGCGGTGATCGATCGTGCGTGAACGAACCGGCGTGAACAATGTTGATCTTGTCGCCGGGTAGATCGATACTACGAACGGTCTCAAGAATCCGTTCATCGAAACCATTCGGGATGTTGATGATGTCAGCATCCGACCCCCCTTCGACGAGGCCGATGCAATAGTCATTGACAACCGAAATCGCATCGGCCTGGAAGTTGTACCCGCGCTCAGCATATTTGGCTTGATCTCGTGCTTCATCGGTGTACT
>RCMY010006015.1_pt1 | contig 10211 bp, 14 predicted proteins | sample 2041341 | NCBI WGS metagenome assembly RCMY01 (sample SAMN09708234, study PRJNA481090) | Marine sediment metagenome, whole genome shotgun sequencing project.
CGGGGTTCGATGTCAGCGAGCTTGGTGACTGACTCTGGAGTCAGCACCTCGGCACCGAGAACACCGGACTTGATGATCAGCGCCTCGTTCTCCTTGGCAAAGTCACGGAGGACCTTGGCAATGGAGACGGCGTCAGTGTCGGCAAAAGCCAACCCGGTCGGACCGGTCAGATCGTCGCCAAAGTCGAGACCAAGCTCATCGGCAGCCCGACGGGCCAACGACATCTTGACGACCTTGAACTCCCCACCGGCAGCACGAAGCTCCCGACGGAGTTTCTGCTGCTGCACAACGCTCAACCCGCGATATTCCGCCAGGTACGTCGCTCGCGCAGAACCGAACCGTTCTCTGATCTCTTCAACTGCCTGGACCTTCTCAGGTCGTGGCATAGACTCCTCCTCAATAGGAAAAGGTTCTTCGACCGCAGAACGAAGAACCTCAGTGAGGGCTTCAACCTGCGTTGGACGAGCTCTCGCTCTCTTAGGCCCCTGAGGGGTCCGACGGTCTGGGGTCGAAGACTGGTCTTGTGACCAGGCTTGGAGTTGTTGGCGACAGCTTACCGGCCCCGCCGATCCGTGTCATATCCACAGATTTTCTTGGGCGAACCTCACGCGCGGTGACCGTCAGGGGCGGATCGGGGCTTGAAGCTCACGCGCTGTGGGTATGGGGAAAATTGGCGGTAGACAGTCCGTGGATGAGGCGCGATAGTCGAAACACGAAGACCCGGGGCATCACACCGGGCGGGGATTGACCAGGAAAGGCACCAGACAAGAAAACAACTAAGACCTTCCCTCAATGCAGTCAGATTGGTCGGGCATTACGCCGGAGGGACCACTCTCTCAGAGCAACTGTGGAACCCTACCCTGCACGGTTGCGACCACCTTCTGGCCAAGCTCATGAGCACTGTCTGCAGCGAGTCAAACCCCACATGACGGAGAACGCCCGGTCCGCAGCCCGGGCGTTCTTCTATTGGTGGATCGGGACATACCTCTCGCGACGTACCTCAGTGCATCGACTGTGCATCTATGACATCTATAGCTGAATTGATGCACGGTCGATTACAGCGACCGAGTAGTAGGCGTCGCTCGAGCGTTTACGCCTTCTTGGGGGCCAGACTCTCCACCTTGATGCCGGGGCCCATCGTGGACGATACCGACACATTGCGTATGTATACGCCTTTGGACGAAGCCGGACGAGCCCGAGCAATTTCTCCGGAGATGACGACGTAGTTCTCAAGGAGCTTGTCGGCGTCGAACGACACCTTTCCGATAGGCACATGCACGTTCCCGAACTTGTCGTTGCGGTATTCGATTCGGCCGCCCTTGAATTCAGTAACCGCTTTGCCAATGTCCTGGGTAACGGTGCCCGCTTTCGGGTTCGGCATAAGACCCCTGGGGCCGAGCACCCGACCGAGCGTACCAACCTTCGCCATCATGTCAGGCGATGCGATCATGAGATCGAAGTCAAGGGCACGGCCGGCGGTGAGTTCGGCGACGAGTTCTTCTCCACCGACCAGGTCGGCGCCGGCGGCTTCCGCTTCTGCTTGTTTGTCGGGGGCAGCGATGACCGCTACACGAATGGTCTTACCGGTTCCGTTGGGCAGTGAAACCGTCCCTCGTACCAGCTGGTCAGCGTTACGAGGGTCGATGCCAAGCCGGAAGGCCGCCTCAACGGTTTCGTCGAAACTGGCTGACGCCAGAGACTTGACAAGTTCGAGCGCCTCAGACGGGGAGTACTCGTTCTGGTCGTCGAATCGCTTCTTAGCTTCGATCGTCTTTTTTCCAGACATAACTTCTTCTCCTATGTGGTCCAAGCGGCCAAAGCCTCCCACGTATTCGTTTTTTTACTCAGCGAGTCCCAAGAGTTCGAAACTCAAAACCGTCAGCCGCAGTTCGGCGTAGCCGACACTGCAAGCTGATCCGAAGGATTAGCCGGATACAGTAATTCCCATCGACCGGGCGGTTCCCTCGATGATCTTCATGGCAGCGTCAATGTCGTTGGCATTGAGATCAATCATTTTTGTCTCGGCGATCTGGCGAACCTGAGCGCGAGTGACGCTTCCGACCTTGTCGGTGTGCGGCGTGGACGAACCCTTCTCGAGGCGGGCTGCCTGGCGAAGCAGTACAGGCGCCGGGGGCGTCTTGGTTATAAACGTGAACGATCGGTCTTCAAAGACCGAGATTTCCACCGGGATGATGGTCCCGGTCTGGCTCGACGTGGCCTCGTTGTAGGCCTTCACGAAATCCATGATGTTTACACCATGCTGACCGAGCGCCGGTCCGACGGGCGGAGCCGGACTGGCCTGGCCAGCCGGAATCTGCAACTTGATTACGGTCATCAGTTTTTTGCGACCCATGATCTATTCCTTGACTCGAAGTTTTCTCGTTAGTTCTCAGCTACCAGCCAGAAGCTGATGGTGATGTCTGAGCAAGACACCAATCACCGGGCCGGACCTGAAGGCAAAACCGAAGCTTTGCCCGAAAGCGTATTAGTTCTTCTGGATGTCGGTGAAACCTAACTCAAGCGGTGTGTCGCGCCCGAAAATATCCACGAGCACGGTGACCTTGGACTGGTCGAGGTTGATCGATTCGATGATGCCATTGAAATCCGCGAACGGACCGACGACTACGCGCACCGAGTCGCCCATTTCCCATTCGGGCTTGAACTGGGGTGCCTTGACCTCTTCATCGACCTCAGCGCCACCGAGGAAACGTTCGACTTCGCGGCGGGACAGGGGAACCGGCTTGGTTCCTGAGCCGACGAAACCAGTGACGGCCGGCGTGTTCCGCACTGCGTACCAGGTGTCGTCGTCGAGATACATCCGGCAGAGGACGTAGCCGGGCAATGACTTGCGCTGCACCGTCTCCTTTTTGCCATTCTTGATCTCGATGACGTCTTCCATGGGGATGACGACCTCAAAGATTCGGCTCTCGAGATGCATCGACTTGGCGCGGGTTTCGAGGTTCATCTTGACCTTGTTCTCGTACCCGGAGTACGAGTTGATGACGTACCAGTCACCCTGCTTGTCGTAGGGGCTTATCGGTTTTGGCGGGGCGGGAGGTTCGATTGGCTCGGTCGCCTCAGCATCCGCATCATCGGAGCTCTCAGTCGATTCCCCATCGACAACATCAGCGTCGGCGACAACCACATCCTCGGCGGCGGCCTCTGGGACAGCTTCTGCCTCGGCGGCAGCCTCCTCAACGGGTTCGGCTAGCTCGTCGACTGCGTCGTCCTGAGCGGTGTTACTCATAGTCCTAACTCCAAGATGTACAGAAGACCCTCTTTGAATCCAATATCGATGGCGAATATAAACGCGGTAATGGCGACAGTAGTAATCATGGTTACGGCAGTGAACGCCACCATCTGTTCACGGGTTGGCCATGACACCCGTTTCAGTTCAGCTCGGACTTCCTTGAGGAACTGCCAGATCCGCTTTACAAACGGATCCTTGGTCTTAATAGCCGCAGGAGCGGCGCGCTTGGAAGCGGCACGCTGCACGGCTGACTTTCCAGCCTGTGCTTCCTTCTCCTGTTTGTCGGCTCTTTCAAGACGCCGTTGCTCCCGTTCTTGGATGCGGCGTTGATCTCGGTTCATGGTCCTGTTGTTTCCTTATTCTGTCCGTGAAGCAGGGGTGGTGGGGTTCGAACCCACAACCTCCGGTTTTGGAGACCGGCGCTCTGCCAGTTCGAGCTACACCCCTATGTAGGGGAATTTCAGGCGCGGCATGCAAGTATACGAATCAGATAGCCGAACTACAAAGCCGACTCGCAATTACGACCCAGTCGCCATGGCCGAAACCTCCGAATCGTGCTTGACGGCCACGATCGCAACGGCCAATCCGAGCCCAACAGCCACCACTCCTGCTACCACCAGCTTACCCAGAAGTCGTGATTCGACTGACTCGTCGAGCTGAGACATAACCGCATCGACAAGCGTTGCGGGCGGAGTCCACGACGACTGTCGTTCCTCGACTAAGAGCTCTGCAAGCTGTCGCAATCGGTCAGCTTCGATCCGGCAAACCAGACACGATGACAAGTGGATGGCGATCGATTCCGGCAGGGGAACCGACGAGCCGATGTATTCGGGCAGCAGCACCCGCACGCCCTTGCATCGGATTTGGTATGTCCGCGAGGCGGCTGCCGCCCCGATCTGGTCGAGGTTCACCAGTCGACGTCCGCAAGGAGTAGGCGGAGGCGGCGCCTGGCCCGGTGGAGTCGCACCTTGGCTGCTCCGGTCGTTATCCCAAGCGACTCAGCGATTTCGCCATGTGACCACCCTTCGACGTCCTTCATGACAACGACCAATCGCTGATCGGGCGCAAGGCTCTTCAGGGCTTCCCCGAGAGCGTCGGACAAATGCAAGGTTTCGTCGAGATGAGCCGGATTGCTACGACGGGTTTCATCGGCGATGGCAGGGAGATCGTCAATGTCGGCATGACGATGACGTTTCTGCCGGCGACGATGCGTCCACGCCGTATTGACCGTGATGCGATACAGCCAAGTCGAAAAAGCTGCGTCACCTCGGAAATTGGGAAGCGCGCGCCACGCTCGAACGAAGGCCTCCTGGGCGACATCCTCGGCAAGGTGTGGATCCGATACCAGGCGGACAGCCAAGGTATACACCTCGCGCTGGTTCTGCTCTACGAGCGATCGAAAGGCGTCACGGTCGCCACCGCGAGCTGCGATGACCCACAGCTGATCTGGTTCAACCGGGTGGATGCTCATCGGTTCAGCCGAACCTGACCGGTGATGGATACATCGCCTGCCGAAGCCAGAGTCAAGTCCAACTGAGCCTGTGCTGCGTCCATGGCAGACACGGTACCGTCGATCTTGGCGCTATCACCTGCCAGAACCGGTTTCCGAAATCGGAGCGCCGCATGGGCTAGGGGAACATCGCGATCGGTGTGGCGGGCGGCAGCCTGGAACATCCAGGCGGCCATCAACAAACCGTGACAAATCACCCGCGGCAGACCGCCGGCTCGTGCCGTGGCATGGTCCCAGTGGATCGGATTGAAATCCGAGGACGCAGCGGCGTACCTCACCAGGTCGGAACGACTCGCCGACTTGTCTACGTGGCTTATTTCCATTCCGGAACCTGGCATCGCCAATGGGCGCACGATCTCGTTGTCGCCGCGATGATGCACCTCGGGTTCGGGCTGTTCGGCTTCGCTGGCCGGCGGTGCCTCAGGTGACATGATGAACGTAGATGCCGAGGAGATGACCGGTTCGCCGCCATGGTCAACAACGCTGGCGCTGAACGAGACAAAGGCCATCCCGTTTCGTTCTCGAATCCGATCGACCACGCCCGTGACCGCGAGTTCCGATCCAACGGTGACCGGTTTATGCCAATCAAACTTCTGATCTGAATGAAGCAGAATCCGGTTGTAATCGCCCACGTCGGATCCAAACAGAAATTCGGGGGCAGCTGCGAAGAGTGCCACCGAGGCAATCGAAGGTGGCGCGACATCTCTCCAGCGAATCGGATCGTCTCCCGTAGCCGACACATAGGCGCTGACCCGTTGGGGTGTAATGGCCACCGAAAACGGTCCGTACGACTTCCCGGCTAGATGATCAATGCTCACCTCAATCACAGTAGTCACGACTCTGCGCCCAGGTCGCCCCTCCGGCCACTGTGAAGCCGATGGAACCCCAACACCGGAGCAAACGTGCAGCCTGTGACGCCTGACCAGCCCCCCTACCTCCGCGTACTGGCTACCCCAGTCCGTCGGCAGAACGGCTTGCCGTTCTGCAATGTGACCGTCAGGTCACATTGCGCCTTCCCCCCAGACGCTCCACTACGTTCCACTGGGGGGACCGACAACAACCTACGACCAAGCTCGCGCCCGTGATAGGCGCGTTACGACATCGGGGTGACAGGCATGGAGGACACGGGTGAACACTTTGGGTCGGGCGACCAACGGGCAAAACAAAGAGGACGGCCATTGGCCGTCCTCTTTTAAGACCCACAAATGTCCGCCCGCAGGTTCAGTGGGAAGAACGCTATCACTAACGACATTCTTGTTGTTTTCAGAATGTCGAACCTTCACGCCCAGTGCTGCGAGAAGCACTATCGGAGAATCGCTCGCAGGACTGGCAACAAAGGGAAACGAGGCCAGATGGCCTCGTTTCAGTTAGCGAGTTTCTTTGTGACTGGTGTGGCTACGACACCACTGACAATACTTGGAGAGTTCCAAGCGCTCTTTGGTATTGGACTTGTTTTTGGTCGTCACGTAGTTGCGGCGTTTACACGTTTCGCAGGCCAGCGTGATGGCCGGACGTTTGTCAGAGGGCATGCTCTGGATTCCTTCGGTTTTGCAGAACCCGGACGGGAGGTTGTCCCGCCCGGGAGCTGCGATTTGCTCAACTATCGAGCTACTTGATCACCTTGGTGACGAAGCCGGCACCGACGGTGCGGCCACCTTCACGAATGGCGAACTTGAGGCCTTCTTCCATGGCGATCGGGGCGATCAACTCCACGGTCATTTCCGTGTTATCGCCCGGCATGACCATTTCGGTTCCTGCTGGCAGGGTCACCGAACCAGTCACGTCAGTCGTACGGAAGTAGAACTGCGGACGGTATCCGGCGAAGAATGGGTTCTGACGACCACCCTCATCACGGGTGAGTACGTAGACCGAAGCCTCGAACTCGGTGTGAGGAGTAATCGAACCTGGCTTCGCAAGCACCTGACCGCGCTCAACATCGTCCTTACCGATACCACGGATGAGAACACCCACGTTGTCACCGGCACGAGCTTCGTCGAGTAGTTTCCGGAACATTTCGATGCCGGTAGCGACCGTCTTCTTGGTGTCCTTGATGCCGACGATCTCGACTTCTTCGTTCACCTTGAGGATTCCCTGCTCGACCTTGCCGGTCACAACAGTTCCACGACCGGTGATCGAGAACACGTCCTCGATCGACATGAGGAACGGCTTGTCGGTGTCACGCTCTGGCTCGGTGACATACTCGTCGACGGCAGCCATGAGCTCCATGATCTGCTCGGCAGCATCTGCATCACCGTCGAGGGCTTTGAGAGCTGAACCGCGAATGACCGGAACATCGTCGCCGGGGAATTCGTACTCGCTGAGGAGTTCCCGAACTTCAAGCTCAACGAGCTCAAGCAGTTCTTCGTCGTCAACCATGTCGGTCTTGTTCAAGAACACGACGATGTGCGGAACGCCAACCTGACGGGCGAGCAGCACGTGCTCACGGGTCTGGGGCATCGGGCCGTCAGCCGCTGACACAACCAAAATGGCACCGTCGACCTGGGCCGCACCGGTGATCATGTTTTTGATGTAGTCAGCGTGACCGGGCATGTCGACGTGGGCATAATGACGGTTTTTCGTCTCATACTCGACGTGGGAAATCGAGATCGTGATGCCACGCTCTTTCTCTTCCGGCGCCTTGTCAATCTCGTCGAATGCGTAGACCGGCGAACCAGGAATGCGATCGCCCAACACCTTGGTGATGGCCGCAGTCAGCGTGGTTTTACCGTGGTCGATGTGTCCCATCGTTCCTACGTTTACGTGCGGCTTAGTCCGCTCAAACTTACTTTTGGCCATGCCGATTCTCCTTGTTGCGTGGCTCTATCATTTCGTTGGAACGACCAGGCATACTGTCAGCCGTCAGCTCTCCGTGCCTTGGCACAGACAGCTGATAGCTGAAAGCTGGTTTACACCTAGCTGTTTCCGTAGCGGCGGGCAGACTTGAACTGCCGACCTCTCGATTATGAGTCGAGCGCTCTTACCAACTGAGCTACGCCGCCTCGTGTTCGGCGCGAACACCTTGTTCGACGTCGTGACACTGCTGGTTTGGTCGGTTCTCCTGCGAGAACCGGAGCCTCCTTCCGGATTTGAACCGGAGACCTCATCCTTACCATGGATGCGCTCTACCAACTGAGCTAAGGAGGCGTAATATGTTGTCGAGCCTGGGATATCCACGACCCGTGCCGGGAGGAGGATTTGAACCTCCGAAGGCGAAGCCGGCAGATTTACAGTCTGCTCCCTTTGACCGCTCGGGCATCCCGGCAGACCGAGACTGCATCTCGGGCGGGGATAGATTAGCAATTCTACGTCCCTGGCCTAATTGAGTTTCCCGAGGTCACTCCAACTGGTCGTCAGGTTGCAGGTTTTGAGCCCGAACCACGAGAAACAAGCCGGATCCTAGGGCGATCAGTGCGAAGGCACCTGATGCGATCGCCAACCCCAGGAACTCGCTCCAGGCAAGGCGTGCGGCATAGCCGATCACTACGGCAACTCCTCCGAGTCCATATCCGGTCCAACGCAGCACCTGGGCCTGGCGCAGGCCAGGAACCGAATGGCCTTCACCGATTTCGAGGAGTGCCGCTGTGCGACGTCGGACAACTGACCCAAGCCACCAGGCCGAGGCTCCCAGATACGCGACGACGAACCCGAGCCAGGCAGGCTCAGCGAGGAACAGCCAAGCAAGACCGGCGACAACAAATATGAGCCACAGTCGGCGGGTTCTCGTGATGAAGGTCACTCCCCATGCTGGTCCACGGACAGCCGAGATAACAGAGGTTGCCATGCCCCAGCCGGCCACGATAAGCGTCAGAATGATGGCCACGATCGTGGCCTCTTCCTGGGAAAGAACGATCAACGCATCCCGCTCGACTGGCTGGTCAGACGAGCAATACGCTCTTCAACGGGCGGGTGCGTTGAGAACATGCGGCCGAGGGTCTGACGGGCCCCGAAAGCCTTGAGGGGGTCGTCAATGAACAGCTGAGACACGGCGGGATTGACCTTCATGGGAATCTGCGCCGTTCCCTGACTGATCTTGGCAAGCGCCGACGCCAGATTGAGGGGCCGCCCGGTTACGGTCGCCCCGGTCTGGTCGGCCTCGAACTCGCGTGATCGGGAGATCGCCATCCGGATGATCATGGCGGCAATCGGGGCGACGATCATCGAGGCGAGGGCGAGAATCCCGGACAGCGGATTGTTGTTGCGGCCGCGGCCGCCGCCAGTGAAGAGTGCCATCCGCCCAAAGATGGTGAGCGCGGCGGCAAGCATGGCGGCGATGGACGAGATAAGAATGTCACGGTTCTTCACGTGGGCGAGTTCGTGAGCGATCACTCCTTCGAGTTCATCACGCGTCAACAACTGAAGGATGCCGGCTGTTACGGCCACCACAGCGTTCTTGGGATTACGTCCCGTAGCGAAAGCATTCGGCTGTGGAGAATCGATGTAATACAAGCGGGGTTTGGGCATGTCCATGTACTGGGCAAGCCGATTCAACATCGCCTGGATCTCGGGAAGCTCATTGTCGGCCACCGGCTTTGCCCTGGCAGCGGCGATCGCCATCTTGTCCGAGAAGAAATAGGCGATGGCATTGATTCCCACAGCAAACAGGAGGCCGATGTAGATCCCGCCGTTCGGGAACAGGGTGATCCCGATCCACCAGACGAGAGCGGACATGAACCCCAGGAGGGCGACAGTTTTCAGGTTGTTGTTCACAGACAAATGGTACCCCTACCACCCATCTATGAAACGTTCGGCAGGTGAAGATCCAATAAATAGTGCGGCCGGTCACCGGCAGTAAGGAACGCTTCGCCATGGCGAACAAAGCCGGACCGTTCGTAAAACAGCGCGGCGTCGACCCGGGCGTTACACCACACTCGCCGGCCGCCTTGTTTCCCAGCATGATCGAGCAGCGCGTCAAGAATGAGTTGGCCGAATCCGCGATTGCGGTAGCCATCGTCGGTGGCCATTCCCCGAATTCTCCAGTCACCAACCTTGGCGTCTCGTGGATGAGCCCCCGCCATGACCGTCCCGACAGAAACTATCGATCCGTCCTCCCGGCAACCGAACGTGGCGGTTGTCTCGACCGAGTCTTCTGCGTACGCGACGCCATCGTCGGATAGCGACTCGGGGCGGAGGATCCGCCTTCTAAGGACCCTGGCCGCCTGCGGGGAAATTCTTTCAGCTCGCATTGTCCAGGACGCTACTCAACGACTCGTCATCGGGAGCGGATAAGGCCCTGCCACAATGCGCCCGTGCAGAAACTCTGGACTATCGCGGTGTTCGTCGTCCTCGCCTCGCTAGACAACGCCGCCATCATGATGATCCCGAGCATGGTTCTGCCGATCAGTGCCGACCTGGCCGTGTCCGAAGCAGCTTTGGGCGGGCTGACGGCTGCCGTAATTTTCGTAACTTTCGTTTCAGCTGGTCTGTGGGGTTATTTCGGCGATCGCGGTAGCC
>RCMY010006016.1_pt1 | contig 10210 bp, 8 predicted proteins | sample 2041341 | NCBI WGS metagenome assembly RCMY01 (sample SAMN09708234, study PRJNA481090) | Marine sediment metagenome, whole genome shotgun sequencing project.
GCATGAATCCCTTGGGTCTGCACCGATAATGCCTCATGGTGCGCTGCCCCCCAAACAGAAACTTTCCGGGCGTGACCGCGCGACTGCCCTTGTCACGGAAAACACGCCCGTCGCCCCATCGATCGCCTGCCGTTCCTTGTGGCGTTCGGTTGGAACGCTTGCGTGACTTTCCGGATCGAGAGCAGTTGGAAGATATCGGGCTGACAGAAGGATAACCGCGCCTTTGCCTAATGAGCAAATGGAGGACCACTTAGTAATCAAATGACGGGCTGCCTAATGGACAAATGGTGGCATTTCTATTACACAGATCGCAGACAGCCTTTCAGCATGGCTGCCGCATACTGAATTATAGGAGATGGTAGGTCCATGACTGAGGCAGAGACATACCTGCCGAGACATCTTGTTGTCGAACTGGAAGAAGCCATAGCTTCAGCGCGCGTGGTGAATCTCATTGGACCCAGACAGGTTGGCAAGACAACGCTTGTCAGGGATTTGTTTGGCCATGGGCGCTTTATCACGCTGGATGACGCGGCAGTCCTGTCAGCCATTGAGGCAGATCCGATCGGACAACTCGCCAGCCTAATGCAGGATCTGGGCCAGGCACCGCTCATTATTGACGAGGCTCAACGGTCCAAGAAGTTGGCGCTTGCGATCAAGAGGGTGGTGGATACGGACCGACGTAAAGGCCAATTTGTTCTCACCGGGTCCTCCAACATATTTACGACCACGGACGTGGCTGACTCGCTGGCAGGCAGGATGCGCACGCTGAAACTCTGGCCCTTGTCGGTGGCTGAAATCAAATGCGGTCCAGTTAACCACTTAGTGGACTGGGCGATGCAAAAAGACCCGAACCTCGGTCAGATATCCGACCCAGAACCACTCGCACGCAGCGACTATATCGATCTGATTTTGGCCGGTGGGTTTCCAGAAACCAGAGCACTGCCTCTGCGATCACGGCAACGCGGATATCGCGATTACATTGATGCCGTCGTCGAGCGAGACGTGGCCGACATAACGCCAGTGCGAAAGCCGGATGCCTTGCGGATTCTGATTGATCAGATGGCTGCGCGATCTGCACAAGAAATAAATACCTCTGAACTTGCCAAATTGACAAAGCTGCAACGTGTGACTGTCGATCAGTACCTTGATATCCTTATTCGCCTGTCGATGCTCACAAAACTAGGTGCCTGGACATCAGGCGAAGGCAAGCGAGAAATCAAGCAACCCAAGTATCATTTTGTGGATTCCGGGATAGCCTGCGCCTTGCGCCGCTTCACAGAGGCGACGTTTGCAATAGACAATATGCCTCAGGCTTTGGGCGGGCTTCTGGAGAGCTTTGTCGCAGGCGAATTGCAGCGCGCCTTACCAATGCAAAATGCCGACTACCGACTTTATCATTGGCGCAGTTCTGAACAGCGCGAGATTGATATTCTGATCGATGGAGGCAATCATCTGGTCAACGTCGAAGTGAAATCATCCGCTTCCGTAAGCAATGACGATTTCAAGCATCTGAAGTGGTTCTCAAAGGAGGGGCCTGGTCGGACCAAGGCTTGCAGGGGTATCGTGTTCTATCTGGGTCAGGAAAAGCTCTCGTTCGGCGGTGGAAATTATGCGTTGCCAGTGAGCGCCCTTTGGAGCCTGGTTACGCTTTAACCGTATAATGAGATGACGTTACGTAACGTAGGGTTAGACGTATCTCTCAAAGAGATTTGATCTGTGTTGTCGCTGACGACGAGCAATCAAAACCGCCACTAATAGCTTGGCAATATCCCTTAAAGGTATATGTTCAGACGACATTTGAGCGTTGAAGGGCTGGCCGGATCGTCATCACCCCCAACCGCCCCCCTGTGGAGAACACGTCATGATCGCACGGAAAGGTGCAACCATCGCCGTAATTGGCGGGGGTCTGATAGGAATGAGTTGGGCCGCGCTGTTCATCGCCCATGGGCATGATGTTGCGCTTTTTGACCCCGACCCAAACGCCAGAAGCAAAGTTAGCGACAGTATCGCGCTGCCTCTGCGCCAGATTGCTGCGCTGAATGCCGATCTGCCCGCCAAAGGCAGGTTGCACTTGTCCAGTTCGCTGGCCGATGCGGTGTCTCATGCAGCCTTTATACAAGAGAACGCGTCTGAAAGCGTGCAGGTAAAGCGCAACATCTATGCGCAGATCGAACAGACCGCCCCAGCGGGAATTACCATCGCGTCCAGCACCTCTTCGCTGGTGTGGTCGGATCTGAGCACGGGCATGGCCGCGCCTGACCGACTTCTCACCGCGCATCCGTTTAACCCGCCCCACCTTATGCCGCTTGTCGAACTTTACGGGCCGGACGCGCCACGGGTGCAGGCCGCCGCCACATTTTACCGCAGCCTCGGTCGCTATCCTGTCACCCTGAAACGCGAAGCTGTCGGGCATATTGCCAACCGCCTGTCCTCTGCGCTCTGGCGAGAGGCCGTGAGCATGGTTGCCGAGGGGATCGCCGATGTCGCTGCCATAGACCAGGCGCTGGTCCATGGCCCCGGGTTGCGCTGGTCGGTTCTGGGATCGCATATGGCCTACCACCTTGGCGGTGGCCCAGGGGGCATGGCGGATTACCTGTCCCATCTGGGACCAAGCCAGGAACGGCGCTGGAAGGATCTGGGCGATCCCCGGCTTGATGCCGAAACGCAGGCGCGCCTTGTCGCTGGTGTCAAGGAAGAGGCCGCAGGCCGTGACATCGCCACACTCGAATCCGCACGTGATGCGGGTCTGATCGCGGTACAACTGGCCTTGCGCGAGCAAACGTCCTTGAAATAACGGGTGCAGGGAAGTTTTTGAATGACATGCCTGGCCCTGAGCGGGGACCCGCCAAGAAAGGCTTGTTGCGCATGGGCCAACTGAACTCTCCTACACCACTGTACCACCGTATCTACAGCGTTTTGCGCGGAAGGATCGTGAACAGGTATTACCCCATCGACACGACCATGCCGAGCGAGGCGCAGATCGCGAACTGCTTCGATGTCAGCCGCATCACCATCCCCAAGGCGATGGAAATGCTCTCTGTCGAAGGGCTGGTCACGCGGATGCGCGGGCGCGGTATGTTTGTGACGTGACAAACGCCGGGGACATGGGTCAACCGGGCTGGGGTGTCAAACGTCAACGGGAGTGGAAAGACTTGGGGGTCGTGCGGGCTCTTGTGGATGCGGGACATGAGGTTGCGCTGCTTGCCCCGGAGATGGCGCGGAGCTGGAGGCGGCAGGAGTGCGCCATATTCCACTTGAGATGGACGCCAAGGGGCTACCCAATGGGTCGGTGGGATCCCCCTCGAAACTCTCCGACATCCAGCGGCAAATTGCTCTACTTATGATGTCGCCGTCTTTCTGGGTGTGCTGGTACTTTAAGCGCTTACCTTCCCGCTAATCGAACGAAAACCCAGCGTCGAACAATCTTGTCAGAAATTCCTTTCTTACCTCTTTTTTGGTAGGGTCACCGAAGGGGTCTGGCGGGCTGCTATGAGGGATAGGCGATACAAGAATATTTTCAATTTGGTCTACGAAAAATGCGTGGACCATTTTACAACCTTTACGAGATATATCACCTACGTATGCTGAGGGGATACTCCCTGTGATAAACAACATAACTTACATTATGACATTTAATTTCTGTAGCCGCAAAGAGATAATGTCACCCCTGTGCAATTCTTCAAGGGGTGTATCCCCTTGACGCAAGTAAATGGATTTGCTATCTATGATGCATGGAAAAGAGCAAATCAGCATCCCCCGACTTTAGCGTCCGCGACTTCTTTAAGCGCTTCCCAGATGATGAAGCTTGCCTAGAGCATATCTTCAAAGTTCGCTTTGGTGAGCGTCACGTATGCCGCGCGTGTGGTGTTGAGAGTACCTTTCATCGTATGGGAGAGCGCCGCGCGTGGGCTTGTGCTTGTTGCGGGGATCACGTCTATCCCACAGCAGGCACCATCTTTCAAGACACCCGCACCCCTCTGCAATCGTGGTTCTATGCGATTTACCTGTTTGTTTCGACGCGCCACGGTGTTTCTGGCAAAGAGCTGCAACGCCAGCTCGGCGTGACCTATAAGACTGCATGGCGCATCGGCAACAAAATCCGCGAGCAAATGAGCAAACACGACGCTCAGGCGATCCTGTCAGGCCACGTCGAGATTGATGAGGCCTATGTGGGCGGTAAGCGCCCCGGCAAACGTGATCGCGGCGCTGCGGGTAAAACCATCGTTATGGGCTTCAAGCAGCGCGGCGGCAATCTGGTTACAGAGATTATCCCAAACGTAAAAATGGACACGCTGCGCGAACAAACCCTCAAGCACGTTGAGGCTGGCACCACGGTGTCTACCGACGAACTACTGTCCTATATGGCTTACTGAAAGGTGAGGGCTACACGCACGTTGCCGTGAAGCATGGTCAAAAGCAGTGGGCTATCTATGATTATGAGACGCAACAACTGCACCATACGAACCATGTGGAAAGCTTCTGGCGTCACTTCAAGCACTCAATTCGCGGGACGCACGTTTCAATCTCACAAAAGTGGATAAAGCGCTACCTTGATGAGTTCACTTTTCGCGCGAACCATCGGGACGAAGTGAATCTGATGTTTGATCGTCTTGTAGCGGCGTTTTGATAACGCTTGAGGCGGTGGTATCAAAGGTCGCCTCACTTATCGGGCCAACGCCAGACGCCTCAGCTTGAGCAGCAAACTCTTCCAATCTTCCAGACTGGATTGCCTTCGCTAAAGAAAGTTGGGTCATGCTGCGAGACCTCGTAGAGACAGATCGTCCAAGCCTATTTCAATGACCTTCCCTGCCTGCGCAAGCAAACTCAAATTTGATCCCATTTCGCTTTTGCTCGCAACGACCGAAACGAGATTTGGGGGGGTATCCAGAGCGGCTATATCGTGAAACGCTGTACTCGCCTTGTACACGGCAACAGGATAGTTGGACACAGCTTGGAATACAGTTGTATGACCATCGACCCGCGTTAGCGCTGATACCTCCCATTCTGTCGATGATGCGCCTAGCACCTTACTGTCAAAATCGACCAGATCAGGAAAAATACGAGACAACTTTTCCTGAAATACTTCAGATATATCAGCTTCCGCTTCCTTCAGTGCCCGATCAACAATTTGCTCCGCGACATCGCGTGAAGCTGCGCCAACTTCCAGCACTGCCCGCTCTACATCTTCATTTGGAACATCAACAAAAATAGATCGTTTGCCTACACTCAAATCAAAGCGCTCAGATATGCTTCTTGCTGTTCTAGAAAAGCTACGTCCGACACCAAAGCTTTCAAGTTCCCTGTACGCAAAGCCCGAGTCGCTTACCCTTACACCCCCGCTAACATGGCTGAGACGGACGGTAACAAATGACCCGCTTGGGTAAACCATAGGCAGGCTCAAAAAACTGGCGTCACCCCAAGACTTTACCGTAACCAATCGCGGTGCAATGGCTGAGGCAATCTCGGAAACTTGGACTTGTTCGCTCATTTTATCATACCTTGAGTGAAGAAATCATACACCCAAGGCGGGTCTTGCACAACATCTATGTTGTTGATTCCTAACCGTTTTCCGGTATACTCCCTTAAGTCTGCGAAATCATTGAGATTTGTCGAAATTTCCCGAGCAAATGTGAGGTTGCCGTGCCGCATTCTCTGTTCTGTCTCGGTCCAGTTTAACGCAAAGTCATGTAGGTGCGTCTCCGATACCCTCCGCCCAGACCACTCAGAAGAGGGCTTTCTTGGGTTTGAGTGTCCGCCCTCAAGAGACCGCCAATCAACGCGCTCAATCGGTCTACATTTCTTCCCCGGGGCCTTTTGATATCTGAGTTCAAACGAAACATGGCACTCCGTTCGGTGGGCAAAGCACCCGCCATGGAGGACAAGGCCTGTTTCGGTAACCTCGCCAATGTCAATTGGCGCATCGAACCAAACATAGTCTGTCTCACTCTCAGGCTTTGACCATCCGGAGAAATAGGCAATGCTCTTGCGGCTTCAAAAACGTCTTTGATCGTAACCATATGAAGATGATTAGATCATTTTGCACAAGCGTGCGAGTCCTAACTTGCGTCAAGGGGATACACCCCAACCTTATTTGGCGAGTTTGCTACATAATGCCGCAAAATTACCAAGCAAAGAGTCTACGAATCTAGGGGCGCCTCAAACGCCAGCACGCCTTGGCAGAAAGCAGTTTTGGCGCGAGACCATATCTGAAGGGTTACGCTTGTGATTTTCATTGAAAAAACAAAATAAATTCAGTCTTCGGTTTCAGCGCGTCCAGCACCGTGACGTCGCGCCGCGAGCGTGTCGGCCTGTTCCAGATCATCACTTTCCGCTTTAAGCGTCTCGTGCCCTCCGGGGCGACGTGCGCGTTTTCGCCGAATTCCATTGGCGGCGGTCTCGTCATTGCGGGGCAAGATTAGCCTCTCGACGCGCGTTCGGCGCACCCCAAGCGTAGACGTCAGATCGAAAATACGTGCGGCGACGGCATGAACCAAATCGGGCTGTACGAGCATTTCCAACCGGACGACGGGACGCGATTTTTTCCCCTGCCCGTTCAGAAGGATCAGATCGACTACGCCCGTGGCGCTGCGCAAGGCACTCACCGCCGCACCTAGTTCCTCACCCGTCATGTCGTCAATGTCGCATGCAAGCTGGATCAGGCTGTCCTGGGCAAAGCCGGACTGCGCGGTGTCGTACGCGCTAACACGCAGGATGTTGGGCACACCCGGCATCACACGCGTACCGGCACCCGATCCGGTTCCGCGCAGTCGCCCCGACGGGCGACGGTTGGCGGGTTTACCATCCGTCACATGGGCGAGGATCGCGGCACCGGTCGGCGTCACGCGCTCACCCGGAATTCCATCATCGTGCCAGTCGTAACCTTCGAGGATCAGCGCCGTAGCGGGTGCGGGCACAGGCAATTTCCCGTGTGCGGTCTCGACCAGACCGCCACCCAGCGGCAGCGCGCCAAGGCTGTAGCTGGCGCCGTGAAGGGCTGCACAAATGCTTCCCGCTGCCGTGACATCCATCAGCGAATCCCAGTCAGCGATTTCGTGGAAATGAACGCGGTCTATGGGGATCGCATGTACGCGCGATTCCGCTTCGGCGATACGGTGCAGGATCGCACATGCGGCCGCTGCCGTCCCCTCCGAGAGGTTAGCAGTCTCCAGAGTTCTGCGCATTGAGCTGTACGTCGTGTCCTGCCCGTGCCGTGAGACACTGCCATCCTCCGCCAGTGCCAAATCGAAACGGCGTGCGGTGATGCCCGAGGCCATACACTCCGCAAGCCGTGCCTGGCCGATAGTTGCTGGCAGCACGGCGGCGATATCGCCCATCACGCGCGCCGTGAGATCGGGCCGCATATGCAGCATTGCAGCGATGAACATGTCCCCGGCGGCACCGCCGACCGGATCCAGATGGATGTGCATCCCCTGCCCCGTCATACATGCGTCTCCGGCCATGGGTCTGTCAGAAGACCGTTCTCAAACCGCATCTCCTCCAGATCGCCGATGATCTCGAAGCCTTCTCGATTCCGCAATTCCGACAGCATCGCTTCCGAGGCAAACAGGTATTCCAGCTTGAGCGTGTTGGGGATGCGCAGCAGGCGCACCTGTGTGATGTCGGCAGCGCCGCAGGTCTTGATCGCCGTCTGGATCGCGGTGCGGTCACAGGGCATAACCATGGGCATCTTGGCCTGCATCAGAACCTGCGAGGTCAGCGAATTGGCGTAAACGGCCTCACGGTCGAACGCCGCTTCGAGACGGGCCGTAACAACGTCGGCGCGTGCGGCCCCATTGCCATTGCCGTTGCTGCGCGGTGAAAGGCCAAGGGCGGCAAGCCGGGAGATATGCAAATGCACCTGCATTTTCGCGCTAGAAAAGCGGTGCGTGATATTGGGGTCCATTCCGGTGCCTGAAAACTCCTTGCCGATCTCGTCCACCACCAGCACGTCGAGTTCTCCTGACGCGGTGGGCTGGTCAATGGGACCTACGGGCAGGCGCGGCATGTTGCGCATCGCTTCTTGCAGCAGAGGGGCTTCGGCCTCCAACATGCCTTCGCTGTCCAGCACCACCACACGTGACAGCCCGTCATAGGCGTTCTCCAGCGTTCCGACACCAAAGAGCACCTTGCACCGCTCCAGCTTCATCCGCGCCATATGGGCGACAAATATTCCCACATTCTCGATCCCACGCGAGTGGCAGGTCTCGGCCCCCGATTGCTTGCCCAGACCGATGGATAGCATCTTGGCGAGGCCACTTTCGTTGGGCGCGCGAAAGGAGGTATGCGGCTTGATCCGGTTGAACAGGATAATACCGTCAGCGGCATTGGCATGGCGGTCCATTCGTACAGACATGCCGTTATCCAACACGCCGATTTCGTCGGTTTCCATGCTTGAGCGGATTTCGCAGCCGATGCTTTCTTCCGTCACGCCCAGCGAGGCCAGCAGCGATGTCTGCCCCTCGGCCGTGGCACCACCGTGGCTGCCCATTGCCGGCACGACAAAAGGATGCGCCCCGCGTGCACGAACCTCCGATACGATCGCAGCCAGCAGTTCCGGCAAATCTGCAAGGCCCCTGCTGCCCGCCGTGATCGCGATGGACATTCCGGGTTTGATTTTGCCCACACAGGGTGCCTGCATAGCGTCCCTGACCGCGGCGGCTGGGTTCCCTGCGTGCGTGGCCGCGAACGTTTGACGGCACAACGCCACACGGGGCAACGGCGTATTCTCGACGAGCTTGACGTAATTTGGGGTCATGGCGGGGTCCTTTGTTTCAACCTGTCACGCCGATGGGCCACGGCGCGAATTCCTCTTCGCCCACCCCCATCGCTTCGGATTTACTGCGGCTGCCCGACGCTATCTCAAGGATGTGTCCGAAAATGGTCTGGCCCAATTCCTTGATGGTTTGCTCCCCGTCGATCACGGTGCCGCAATTGATGTCCATATCGTCTGTCATCCGCGTATACATGGGCGTGTTCGACGCCAGCTTGATGGTCGGCGCGGGGTAAGAGCCAAAGCACGATCCGCGCCCTGTCGTAAAGCAGATAAGGTTGGCACCGCCGGCAATCTGCCCTGTGGCGGAGACAGGATCAAAGCCGGGGGTATCCATGAAAACAAGCCCCTTCTGGGTCACGGGCTCCGCATAACGGTAGACTTCCATCAAACCGGTACTGCCGCTTTTCTTAGCACCTCCCAGCGACTTCTCCAGCACGTTGGCCAGCCCACCGGCCTGATTGCCGGGGCTGACAACGCCGTTGATCTGCGTATCGCGGCCCTTGGTATGCTCCACCCACCAGTCCATCCGTGCGACCAGTTTCGCCCCTACCTCTGGGGTGCGCGCGCGGCGGGTGAGCAGGTGTTCAACCCCGAAGATTTCCGGTGTTTCCGACAGGATCGCAGTGCCACCGTTGCGCACAAGGATATCGGCGGCCACCCCGAGTGCAGGGTTGGCCGACAGCCCCGAAAGCCCGTCAGACCCGCCACACTGCATTCCAATGGTGATATGCTCCGCCGAACACGGTTCGCGGCGGATCTCGTTGGCCCGCTCCAGCATCTCGAGCACCGCCGCTTTGCCCTCGGCGATGGCCCGCGCGGTGCCACCCACATGTTGCATCGTGACGGTCCTGAGCATCTTGCCTTCGGCCAGCCCCTGCTCCTCGAAGAACTGTGCCAGGTTGTTGCGCTCGCAGCCCAATGACAGCACGACCGCGCCCGCCATATTGGGGTGGCGGATGTATCCGGCCAGCGTCCGGCGCAGCAGGTCCATCGGCTCGCCTGTCATCTCCATGCCGCATCCGGATTCGTGGATGAACGGAATCACACCATCAACAGCGTCCCACGCCTCCATCCGCTCTTCGTCGAAGTAGTTGCCGATCTTGCGCGCCACTGTGGCGGAGCAGTTGACCGTGACGAAGAGCCCGATGTAGTTGCGCGTACCCACCTTGCCGTTTGCACGCCGGATGCCCATGAACTGTGCGCGCTCCTCCGGAGGCAGAATCTGCGTCGGGACGTAATCGCGCGAAAATGCGTAATCCTTGTCCACTGCATCAAACCTGATATTGTGGCTGTGCAGCCAGTCGCCCGCCGCGATGTCCTCGGCAGCATAGCCGATGACGGTCTCGAATTTATGAATTGGCGCACCGCTCTGGATCTTGCGGATCGCGATCTTGTGGCCTTGCGGCGTATCGTGGTTTGCGGTTGTCCCGAACTCCG
>RCMY010006017.1_pt1 | contig 10209 bp, 7 predicted proteins | sample 2041341 | NCBI WGS metagenome assembly RCMY01 (sample SAMN09708234, study PRJNA481090) | Marine sediment metagenome, whole genome shotgun sequencing project.
TTCGCCGGCTGTCGAACGAGGCGTCGATCGGTCTGCCCCGCGCCGAGTAGACGATTCTTCGGAACGTTCCGGTCACCGTGGCAGCGAATGCGTACAACGGGTGGATGGGTGTGCCATCGATGAGTTGACACTTCTTGTCGATGTCGGTTCGATCGATCTCGGGAAACTGGTTGTTGGCCGGGTCGGCCAACCAGGCCACCGTTTGTTCATACACCCGCTGAGACATGACGATGTTGACCCGGGGTCGGGCAAAGGTGCCGTTCGGGCGTTTCGCACCGCGACCGACCAGGTTCAGCAGTGCGTCGAGGGTTCGACGGCGCACCGTGGACATAGCACCGGTCTTCTTTTCGGCAGCACGAAGTTTGTTTGCCTCGGCGTTCACGTCGTCGCGAAGGGCTACCCCTTGTAGCGGGTCCAAAACCCCGGCGACTTTCATGTTGCCACCAGGCAATGGTGTGAACGACAACCCAAACTTCTGTTCACGGTCGTTTGGTTCGGCCCCATCTGGGTCAGCGCCCAACAACCATTCTTCGATCAGTCCGTCGAGGTCACGAAACTGGCACGTCGTGAAGGTCTGAACGAAGAACTCTTGGCTTTGGATCAACTGCTGGTGGACACGAACGTTGTCCTTCAACCGAAGTTTCTCGACATGGTCGGTGGTGACCCGACCGGCACGAAACGCGTCAGCCAACAACGGTAGATCGGCCAACCAGTTGATTATGCGTTCATCGAACCGCACCGCACCTGGATCACACAACGTCCGGCCCGCAACATGATTTGCCGTGTTGCGCTGATCAGACAGGCGCCCGACCTCAAGCAGTTCAGCGGCCTGAACGGCGTCCATGCGAAGCGCATCAACCTTGGCCGTGATCGCTATCAGAGCGACCGACCGGTCAGATGCTTCTTGCGCACCTAGAGATGCGAGCGGTGTTTCGAAACATGAATCAACAGCAGCATCCAATGCTGCGATATCAGCGCCAGGTTCGACCACTCCCCCGAGTCCCATATTCTCATTGTATCGAACACGTGTTCGATAGTCAACCCCGAATCGCTCCCGTTTTCGAGACTCACACTTGCGTTTTGGTGCCAGGGTCGCCAACGTGAACGCGACGAAGGCGGCCGAAAGATGGCGTTCACCCTGGTCGGGCCGATCGATGCCCGGAACGAATCAACCGACAAATGGTCTCGGGTCTATGTCCGCTCGTACCTGTGGCTGCGATTGACGATCGGTGGAATCGGCCTGCTTCTGCCTGTCGCGCTGATTCTGTTCGTCGACGTGTTCGAGGGCAATAATCCGGCAACACGCGGTTCGTTCTCGGCCTACTACTGGACGGGTGCTCGCGACATCTTCGTCAGTGCCCTGTGCGTGATCGGCGTGTTCCTGATCGGCTACAAGTTTCGCGCTGGAATCGGCACCGCAGCCCGGGAGTCGCGCATCTCCACGATCGCGGGCGTCGCCGCGATCTTGGTGGCGTGGTTTCCAACGGCTCGACCTGCGGCAACGCCTGACGGCACCGTCGTCGCCCTCACCCCACTGCAACGGGGGCTCTCGGAAAACTCGGTCTCGACGATCCACTACGTGTCAGCCATCGTGTTCATCGCAATGCTGGCCTACATCGTGTTTCACTTCGCGGCAGCCGAAGGGCCAGCCACCACGAGGCCTGCCGCCGAGATCGCGACACAGAGGTTCACCCCACGCCAATGGCAGATCTTCCATCAGGTCTGTGGCGCCTCCATCATCCTCGCGGTCGGCGGGTTCGGCCTCATCAAACTGACGGACGGGCCGGACCGGTACGCCCTCTTCGTCGTGGAGCTCATCTCCACCGTCGCGTTCTCTGCCTCGTGGTTTGCCAAGGGCTCCGAGTGGCAGATCCTCAAGCTCTCGAACCCCGAAAGCGAACCATCGAAGGAATCATCAGCACCCTGATTGGTTCTGGTATCAGCAACCGCACACGGGTTCACCGAGAAATACTTGAGATCAGGGTCAACGTCAGGCGAGTAATACCCGACCACCACCAAACGAACATCAGTGGTCGGCGACATACCAGCAGGACCAGCGAGCCTCACCAGAGGTCGGGTCGATCGAGGGAGACCGCCCATGACCTCGCCTGTTCCGAGCCGGCAACCCATGGAGGTCGAGCGTGCACGAAGGCGTCGACCGACGTCTGAACCTCTGGTGAGAACCGACCGACGTCGTTCGAAACATCGCGATCGGTTCCGACGATCCACGCGAGCGACGGCGACCACTCAACGATCGCCACATCGCGCTGCGGTGCCGTTGGTCTCCGCGTTGCGATGTGAGCGCCGTTTGAGTCGAACAAGAAACTGTCGCCCGCCTTGCCGGTCAACGCCACCTCTTGGACCCCACCGAGACGGCGCCGGCAGTACCCGAGCGTGACCCGATTGGTTCGAAATCTCGTGAGCGAATGTTTGATCGCATGCGATCCAACGACGAACCGCATCGGCTGATCCTCGGGCCCAATGTCGCTCAACAGAACATACAGCTTGAGACGTCGGTCCCACATGTCGTGGTGCCAGCGGAACTGATGATCGTAGGACGAGGCGCTCGGGAGATATCTCATGGCCATGACGCGTTGGAGGTGTGCCTGGCGGCCGAGATATGCATTCGCGAGCTCGACCAACGCCGTTTCACTCAGGACTTCCAGCATCTGGGGTGCGTAGTCGAGAAAGTCGTTACAGGTGTAACCGTCCTGTGGCATTCGATAGTTGCGATCGAGATACGCCGGAGCGCGCGTCACCATGTCGCGGTCGGCCTCCTCCACGAAGGAGTCAACTCCGAGGCGAAGGAGGGAAACCTGTTCTTCTGTGATTCGCCGCCAGGGCGCCCACCCGTCCCGCTCGATCTGCGCGCGCGTCGCCTCAACGTGCCGGTCGAGTCGGATGTCCAGATCCCGGCGACGATGCCGTTCCTGACGGACCTCGTGAGCCAACCACGGTGGGAGCGATCCCCAATCGACCGCCATACCGATGTCCGTGGTGGCGAGGAGTGCTGCTGCGGCTTCGATGTCGCGTCGTCGTAGCGCCTGCGTGAGCTCATCAGAACCGGGGAGACGCGACCGTGAAGCCGGCGCCGAAATCCGGTTGATGTTGTCTCTCAGCCAGATACTCGGATCGCCATTCCAGATCGGTGCGATCCGACGTCGGATTCGGGCACGGGTGATGCTCAGGTCCACTGCGACACCCACTCGAGCAAGCGACTCGCCCGCGAGCTGATCGTGAACTCGGCCGATGCCTCCAAGGCACGAGCACCCATCTCCGCGCGTTTCTGGGGGTTTGTCGACAACGTTCGAATCGCAGTCGCCACGTCGTCCGACCTCTGTGGATCCACGAATATCGCGAAACTCTCGTCTGCGATCTCACGCATGAACGGTCGATCGGACAGCACGAGCGGAAGCCCAACCGCCATGGCCTCGAGGACGGCGTTCGAGCATCCCTCCGCCAGAGATGGAGCGAGGAAGACATCGGCTGCCTGGAGGTAGTTCCGAACCTCTTCGTGCGGTACCGCCATCGCCCGAAGAACCGCCGGGCCTTTGGGTGGCTTCGGCCCCGTTCCAATGAAGATGCCTGCCGACCCGTGAACGGTCGCCAACGCGTCGGCGGCAACCTGCACACCCTTCGCCTCGACGTGGCGAGCGACGGTGACCGTGATCATCGCATTGCTTGGCAGGTCCAATCGGGCTCGCATGTCCGTGGACTCGCCGGGCCGAAACAGCGAGTGGTCGACACCGTTTCGCAGTGTCAGAATCCGGTCGCTGGCGATGCCGAAGTCGCCATGCACGAGTTCGGTGAGCTCGTCGGAAACCGTGACGATGCCGGTGAACAGCTCGAGCTCCTTCCGAACCACAGCGGAGGACTTTCCAGCGAACCATCGTTGTGTCTCCGATTCGCTGATCTCTACGAATGATGGACGCTGGAATTCAACGCCGAGAGCAGCGGCCGCCTCACCGGCCGGCTGAAGGAACTGCCCGAAAAACCAGCCCGGTAACGGCCGGCGAGCCACGATGGACCGCGCTGCACGTCTCCACCCGTGGTGGCTGAGCTGTCGCCTTGTGCGACGGAACGGTGCTGTCACCCCGGGAGAGAAGTAGCGGGGGTGCACTGCCCGAAGGCCAACGCCTTGCTCGAGGGGCTTAGCATCTCGGAGAACGCGCACGGGAGCGATGACGTCCACCCCAACACCCTGTCGCTCAACCTCGCTCCAGAATGTCGCGACGAACGTTCCGCTCCAGGGGGCGCCCCGGCGTGGGTAGCCAGTGGTCAACACCGTTGCTCTCGTCACGAGTCACCCCGCTCGAGCGCTGTCTGCCGATCGGCGTCGGAACGAGTTACGAATGTCGCCTGCTGCACGACTCCTCAGAGTACCCGTCGCCCCCATCCTTGCCCATTTTGGAGGCGGTACCTCGCTCACACCCGTCGCAACGCTCGCCGCGCTACGCTCGCTTCTCGGAGGTCCCGGAAGCATGCGTGTCGCGGTCATCGGCCTGGGTTACGTAGGCACCACCACGGCGGCCTGTCTGGCGGCCGACGGCCACGAGGTCGTCGGCGTCGACGTGAACCCACTCAAGGTCGCCATGATCGGCCGCGGTGAGTCACCGATCGTCGAGGACGGGATCGCCGAGCGGCTCTCCGGAGCGGTCAACGGCGGTCGCTTGCGTGCCACCGGGTCGGCTGCCGACGCGGTCGCCGGGACCGAGATCTCGCTCATCTGTGTCGGGACCCCGTCGCGTGCCGACGGCAGCCTCGATTTGGAACACCTGCTGGCCGCCACCGAGACGGTTGGCGAGGCTCTCGCCGGATCCGACCGGTATCACGTGGTGGCGGTGCGCAGCACGATGCTGCCCGGCTCCCTGGTAGAGCAAGTGATCCCCGTCCTGGAGCGGTCCAGCGGTAGGCGCGCTGGGGTCGGCTTCGGGGTGGCCGTCAACCCCGAGTTCCTGCGCGAGGGGGATGCGGTCGAGGATTTCACCAACCCCCCCTTCACGCTGATCGGACAGTACGACGAGCGCTCGGGGGCGACCGTGGCCGGTCTCTACGGGCAGATCGAGTCGCCGTTGGTGCGGACCGAGGTGAAGGTCGCCGAGGCAGTCAAGTACGCCAGCAACATCTTCCACGCGCTGAAGATCTCGTTCGCCAACGAGATGGGAGTCCTCCTGCAGAGCCTCGGGGTCGATCCGTTCCCGGTGCTCGACATTTTCAAGATGGACACCAGCCTCAACATCAGCCCGGCCTACCTTCGCCCCGGCTTCGCCTTTGGGGGGTCGTGCCTTCCCAAGGATCTGCGGGCCGCCCTCCATGTCGCCGAGCGCAACAACCTCGACCTACCCGTCCTGCGTGCCATCCTGCCTGGCAACGAGGCCCATCTGGCCCGCGGCGTCGAGATGGTCGTGGCGGCTGGCAGGAAGAAGGTGGGAATCCTCGGGTTCTCGTTCAAGGCCGGTACCGACGATTTGCGGGAGAGCCCGCTGGTAGCCCTGGTCAAGACGCTGGCGGAGCAAGGCTTCGACCTCCGGATCTACGACAAGAACGTGTCGCTGGCGGGGCTTGTGGGTGCCAACAAGGAGTACATCGAGACGGCAATCCCCAACATCGCCTCCCTCCTGTCCGACGACCTCGGTCGGGTGGTCGACCACGCTGAGGTGCTGGTCATCGGGAACGCCGCCCCCGAGTTCGCCGGGATCGCCGAGCGGGCCGACCCTGACACGATGGTCATCGACCTGGTGCGGATCCGCGACGACGTCGACGGCTTCGGGCCGGGCTACCGCGGCATCTCGTGGTGACCGGATGAGGATCCTCGTCCTGGCGCCCCGCTTCCCCTACCCCCTCGACAAGGGTGACCGGCTCACCGTGTTCAACCTGGTCCGCCACCTCTCCCGGCGCCACGACGTCGCGCTGCTGACCTTCCTGGAGCCGGGCCAGGATCCCGATGACCGGCGCCATCTCGAGGATGCGACCGATCGCACCGACACCGTGCGGCTCGATTCGCGCCGGGCCCACGTCCGCGCTCTGGTCGGGATGCTGCGCGGCAGGCCGCTGCAGGTGGGCTACTACTCGTCACCGGGCATGTCCCACAAGGTCGCCGCGGTGATCGAAGAGTTCCAACCCGACATCGTCTATGCCCACACCATCCGAATGGCCCCCTACCTGGCAGACGACGACCGCAGACCCAAGGTTCTGGCGATGCAGATCTCGATGCGGCTCAACTACGGGCGGCTGGCCCGCGTACACAAGAGCCTGCTGCGAAGCCTCGTCTACCGGGTCGAGGCCTTGTCGGCTGGACGGTATGAGCCGCGGATCGCCCGCCGTTTCGATCGCTGCCTGCTCATCTCCGAACGCGACGTGGCGGCCCTGGGGTTGCCCCGCCCCGAGAACGTCCTGATCAACCCGCACGGCGTGGACTTCGGCTTCTTCGCGTCGTCGGATGCCGCCGCCGAGGAGGACGGGAGCCTGGTCTTCACCGGGAACATGGCGTATCCGCCCAATGCGGACGCCGTGCGGTGGTTCGTGGAGGACATCCTCCCGTTGGTGAGGGCTGCGGTGCCCGGGGCCCGGCTGACGGTTGTGGGGGCCGATCCGCTCCCCGCGGTTTGGCAACTGGCGGCCGCAGACGGTGTCGAGGTGACCGGCCGCGTTCCCGATCTCCGCCCCTACCTGGACCGCGCCCAGGTTGCCATCGATCCGCTACGAGTGGGGGCCGGGTTGCAGAACAAAATCCTGGAGGGGATGTCGATGGCGGTTCCAATGGTGGTGACCACGATCGCCAACGAGGGGATTGGCGCCGAACCGGGCCGTCATCTGCTGGTGGCCGACACCCCGACGGAGTTCGCTGCTGCGGTGACCGCCCTGCTGCGCGACCCGGACCGGCGGGCCACGATGGGTGCTCACGCCCGCACGTTCATCGTGGAGCAGTGGTCATGGGAGAAGCACTTCAACGATCTCGAACGCGAGATGTACTCGCTGGTCGACGGACCGAAGACCGGTCTCTCCGTGACACATGACTGAGTGGACGCTGGCCATCGTCACGCCGACGCTGAATGAGGCCCACAACCTTCAGGGCCTCAAGGCATCGATCGACGCACTTCGGGACGAGGTCGACGTCGAGCTGATCACGGTGATCATCGACACGGGAAGTGATGACGGCTCGCCCGACGTCGCGACATCGCTCGGATTCGACATCGTGGTCGTCAGTCCAGATTCGAACATCCCAATCGCCCGAAACATCGGAGTCCGATCGTGCGAGTCGACCCATCTCGCATTCATCGACGCCGATTGTCGGCCGCATCCGGGTTGGCTTCGCGGAGCGTTCAGCGCGCTCGACGACGAAGAGTTCGTGGTCGGTGGTTGGCCCACGAGATGCCCATCGCCACCGACATGGGTCCAACGTGCGTGGCAGGCGCATTTGGACGTGCGGATCGGGTCGTACGACATCGACGAGAGAGGCAAGGTGCATAGGGATGATGTTCACCGCCTCATCACCACGGCCAACATGGTGCTGACCCGGGCGGCGTTCGACCGACTCGACGGATTCGACGAAGCGCTCGCCACCGGATCGGACACCGAGTTCGTGTATCGGGCGCACGAGGACGACCTTCTGATCATCGGCATACCGGCGATGTACACCGTTCACGAGGGCGAGCCTGCCACTTTTTGTGAGTTCTTCCGCCGCCAGCTGTGGAATGCCAACCCGCGTGCCTACCGCGGCGACGGCAAGCAGCGTCATGGGCGGAACCCGCAGTTGTTCACCCGAGCGTTCGGTGCAGGAATCGCTGTCGGCCTGCTCGGTACGGGAATCGAAACGAGACGCGGACGGGCCTGGCGCGCTGCGACTGCTTGGGTCCCCCTGATCGGGGTGGTGGTCGGACCCGCCACGCGAACCGCATGGCGATCGAGGCGTCTCCATCTCACGCCAGGTCTCGCTGCTCTCTACGGCGCGTACGGGATGGCGCGTGCGCTGAGGTCTGCTGGGTGCCGATCCAACTATCGCAGCTGGCGAAATCGAACTCGTTGATCTTCCATCACCGCCCTTCCGAGCGGAAGCGGAGGCCGACCGCGTCGTACACTTTGCGGTGACGTCGCGCGACCTGCTCCCAGTCGTCGAAACTTGATCCGTGCGCCTGGGCGCCAGCACGAAGCCGTGCGAGACGTGCTGGATCGCGATCGAGAGACTCGAGGGTCTCGACAAGTTTGCCAGGACAGCTCGTGTCGACAATCAGTCCATCCCGATTGTGGGCGACGAGTCCCGCAGCCGAGTCTGCGTTCGCAACGACCGGACAACCCGACGTGAACGCTTCGTGCACGACGGTTGGTGCTGTCTCGATCGCCGAGGGGACGACCAGCACGTCCGCAACCGCATAGAGGTCGAGAAGCGACTGCCGGGGCAATCCGTTCTCGAAGTCCGGGCCACGGAAGCGGGGCTCTTCCACGACGACGACTCGGCCTCCGAGCTCGAGTCGCGCGACCTCCTCGGCGACCCGACCGCCCACGGTCGCGATGACCCACGTCCACGGCGAGGGTTTCTTGAGCTTCGCAGCCGCAGCAAGAGCGTCGTCGATTCGTTTCTCCGGTCGGTCGGCAGCGACCGTCAGCACAACCCGATCGGTCGTGACCCCGAGCCTCCTTCGCGTCTCGTCGCGGTGCCGACGAGCCGCGTGCACCCGAGACCGGTCCCAACCGTGAGGGATCAGCCAGATCTGCTCCTCGTCTGCGCCGGCCGCCCGGTAGGCATCTACGACGCCAGGGCCAACGGCGATCAGGCCATCGGCCCGGCGCACGGTCGACTCGATTCGCCGCCTGATCTCGTGATCGAATTGCGGACCTCGCCCCTGTGCGACTCCTGCAATGTCGTAGATGTCGCTCCCATGTGAACTCACGACGACGGGGACGCGCAAATCGCGCCGGATGACATCGATCATCGCCCAAGCGAGCGGATAGGCAGCGTGGAGGTGCCAAACCTGTGGCCGAAGGAGTCGTTGCAGAAGCGCAATGCGCCACCGAAGACCCCTCCTGATCGACGCCGCACCCTCGCTGTCGGAGCCGTCGGCCACTGCAGTAGACCATGCCCGGCGCCACATCGGCACGCAACGATATGGCAGATGCCGCGCGATCGAAACGGACGCGAGGTTCGGTACCACCGTGACATCACAACCTGCGCGTTGATGCTCGATCGCCAAATTGTGTATGACCATCTCGGCCCCACCGACGCGAGGCAGGTAGCTAACAGGCACGATCGCGATCCTCTTCATAGCTGAAATCTCCGCTGCCTCGCCGTCGATCCCTAGTGGCATCGCGGCTCCGAGCCCGCTAACACTGTAAGACGTGCGGACTAAGCGTGTTCTCAAAATGAGTGGGGGTGTTTTCGAGCTCACCGCCGGATCACGCGTGCACCGGTATGCAGAGATGTTCGTGCGCGTTGCCAGCGTTGTGCTCCTTGTCATCGTCGGGACGAACGCCACAGCAGCCTTGGATCTCTACGGAACTCCGACCTACGAGCTGGCGCTCCTCGTAATCCTCGGCGGCATTATCGGCCGCGGAGGAGTGCGCACGCTCGCCTCACAGTTGCCACCCAGGGCGGTCGGCGCAACGTATCTGCTCCTGGCGACCTACGGCCTGGTGAGAATCGTGGGGGGCCGCCTCAGTGGCGTGGATCTGCCGACCGCTGCCTTTGCTGACTCGTGGCTCAAATACATGTTGGTCGTCGTCGCTCTGATCCTCGCGACGACAGACCGTCGGCAAGCGCATCTGCTCGCTGGGACCGTCGTTGCGACGATCGCAGTTCTCGCCGGTCCTTCGCTGTTTCAGCATCTCACCGGCACCTACTCCTTCGAGTGGTTCGGGCTTGCACAAGTCGACCGCGGGTTCATCGAGCGGGTCGAACGCGTGCAGATCGGTGGCCCGTTCGGCAACCCGAACCCCCTCGTCATGTGGCTGATCACGGCGCTACCGATCGCCGCGTCCTACGCGCTTGGCACCCAACGAGCCGTCGTGCAACGATCGAGCTTTCTCTTGGGCGCGATCGCCGTCGTGACGGTGATTGCCACCCAGAGCCGGCAGGGCCTCATCGCGCTCGTCGTCGTCGGTGTGCTGATCGCCCGTTACATCGGACGTCCATCGGCTCGAACAGCACTCAAACTGGGGGCGGCAATGGCGGTCGTCGTCCTCGTGGTATTCGCATCGAATCCGACCCGATGGGTC
>RCMY010006018.1_pt1 | contig 10208 bp, 9 predicted proteins | sample 2041341 | NCBI WGS metagenome assembly RCMY01 (sample SAMN09708234, study PRJNA481090) | Marine sediment metagenome, whole genome shotgun sequencing project.
GCCGAGGAGCGCGGCTTCGTCATCAAGGACCACGCGCTTTACCTGTACGTCGAATGCAAACGCGAGAACTGCCCGAATCGCGATGGCGACGGCAATAGCGGCGACAAAAAACAACCAGCAGCGCGCTGACGCGGCACCGCGTTCACGTCGCGTTCACGTGTTTTCCCCGAGCCGTGTGTTCTCACCCAGCATCTCGGCCGCGTGGCGCCGCGTTGTCTCCGTAATGTCGACGCCGCCGAGCATGCGCGCAATTTCATCGACGCGGGCCCCGGCGTCGAGCGTTGATACCCGGCTCAGCGTCTCGCCGTCATGCTGCGCCTTGGCGATCGACCAGTGCCAACTGGCCTGCGCGGCCACCTGTGGCAGGTGCGTAACGCACATCACCTGACGTTGCGCGCCAAGATCGCGCAGCATGCGCCCCACGATTTCAGCGACGCGTCCGCCTATGCCGACATCAACCTCGTCGAATATGAGCGTCGGAGTCGACGCCGCGCGGCTTGTGATCACCTGAATGGCGAGCCCGATCCGCGACAGCTCACCGCCCGAGGCGACCTTCGCCAGCGGCCGCAGCGGCTGCTTGGGGTTGGCGGCGACGCGAAATTCAATTGCCTCATCACCGTGCGCACTGCCCTCGGCGAGTGGCAACAGCGCCACCTCGAACTGGCCGCCAGCCATCGACAAGGCTTGCATCGAGGCAGTGACCTGCGATGACAACTCAGCGGCCACCGGAGCACGCGCGGCGCTGAGTGCATGCGCCTGCTCGCGATACGACGCCTCGGCTGCAGCGGCGCGTGCGGCAAGCCGCGCCGGGTCGGCGGCCTCGGTCAACGCGGCAAGCTGTTCGCGCATCTGCACATGGTGTTGCGACAGTTCCTCGGGCGCGACACGATACTTGCGCGCCATGTCGGTGACTGCGCCGATCTGCGCTTCAACCTCGACCAGGCGCTCCGGATCGAGATCAAGCCGATCGCGGTAGTGGCGCAGCGCATGCAGCGCTTCGGCGGCCTGGATGGCGGCGTTGTTGAGCAGCTCCTGCGGTTCCTGCAGGCTGGCGTCGACCTGCGCCAGCTCGGCAAGCCGTATCGCCAACTGTTCGAGCGAGCCCACCAGCGGCGCTTCACCGTCTTCCAGCGCGGCGACAGCAAACGCCGCACCTTCGATCAGCCCGGCGGCGTGACCGAGACGGGCGTGCTCGCGGTTTAGTTCTTCCCACGCGTCCGCGTCGAAGGCCAGTTCGTCGAGTTCCCGCACCTGCCATTCGAGTAATTCGCGCTCACGCGCACTGCCCTCGGCGTCGGCCTCGGCGCGCGCGTGAGCGCGGCGTGCCGCCTGCCAGATCCGCCATGCCTCGGCCACTCCGGCGGTTTGGGTGTCGAGCCCCGCGAAACGGTCGATCAAGGCGCGCTGCGCCTCGGCGCGCAACAATGCGTGATGCGCGTGCTGACCGTGAATGTCGGCCAGCCATTCGCCCACTTCACGCAATTGCGCAAGGGTCGCCGTGGTGCCGTTGATCCAGGCACGCGAACGGCCGTTGTGATCGACCACACGACGCAACAGCACGGTATCGTCTTCGCGTTCGAAGGCCTGTTCATCGAGCCATTCACGCAGCGCAGGATCAGCCGGCAAATCGAACTCCGCCGTGATGTCGGCACGTTGCTGACCGCTGCGCACGACTCCGCTCTCGGCACGATCACCCATCACCAGGCCGAGCGCGTCGAGGAGAATCGATTTACCGGCGCCGGTTTCACCGGTCAGCACACCGAAGCCGGCACAAAAATCGAGGTCCAGCGTGTCAACAATGACGAAATCGCGGATAGTCAGGCGGCGCAGCATCGTTCAATCGCGAGGTGACGGTGGCAAGGGGTTGCGCGGCGCCTCGCTCCAGTTCAGTTTCTCGCGCAACATGGCGAAATAGCTGTAGCCGGGCGGGTGTAGCAGGCGAATGCGATTCGGCGATCGGCAGATACAAATGATGTCGCCGGCCAGGAGATCGAAGCGCTCCTGCCCGTCGGAATGAACGCGGGCATCGTGCGGCGGCAGCAAAACAATCTCGATATGGCTGCTGTCGGGCAGCGTGATCGGCCGTGAGGTGAGCGTGTGCGGACACAGCGGCACCAGTGCGATGCCGACGACACGCGGGTGCAGAATCGGCCCGTTGGCCGACAGCGCATAGGCCGTGGAACCGGTGGGGGTCGACACAATCATGCCGTCGGAACGCTGGGTGTAGACAAACTCGTCGTCGATACGCACGTCGAATTCGATCATGCGCCCGATGTCGCCCTTGTTCACCACCACGTCGTTGAGCGCGACGGTCTGGAACACGGTGCGATCGTCGCGGCGCACCTCGACGTCAAGCATGAAGCGCGACTCCTCGACGCCCTTGCCATCGAGAATGGCGTTCAGCCCGTTGGCCGCGTTGCTGCGCGCAATATCGGTCAGAAAGCCCAGCCGGCCCTCGTTGATTCCAACCAGCGGCACGTCGAACCTCGCCAGCCGCCGTGCGGCATTGAGCATGGTGCCGTCGCCACCGAGCACAATACCCAAGTCGGCACCGGTGCCTAATTCTTCGTAGGTGGCCACGGGGAACAAGGAACCCAGCCCGGTGGAACTCGCCGTGCCCTGTTCGATCCATACCCGGGAACCGCACGCCTGCACGATACCGGCGATGTGCTGCACGGCGGCGGCGATCTCCGGACTCTGGTATTTTCCGATCAGCGCGACGGTCTGGAATGGTTTGTTCATCCTGAAAACCGTGGTTGGACGCGCCCGAGTGTGCGGCTGGCGGGTCGTCTGACAAGGCGCGAGGAGGACGCAGGAGCGGCCCCTGCAACGACGAGTAACGCAGGCAGGCGGCCCGCCAGTCGTGCAATCGGGCGTGTAGCGCGGCCACCTGAAGGACGATGGCTGTCGAAGATGGAATGTTTAAAGCGCACAATAAGGTACCAGGACCGACAAGCGGTCAACTGCGGTTTCCAGGATTATTCATACGGCGCAGATTAAACCACAAGAGCTGCGTACGCTCGATGCAGCCGGTCGGCGCCGCAACGTGCTGCGTCCGTTGTGCTTTGCATAACCGGCACTCTTCCATAGAATCGTCTGACGATGGCAGCCAATAGCGACGTGTCCCAACTCGACGAGCGATCCCGCGTTTTACTCAAGACGCTGATCGAGCGCTATATCGTCGAGGGTCAACCGGTCGGCTCACGCACGCTCTCCAAGCATGCAGGGCTGGAGCTGTCGCCGGCGACGATACGCAATGTGATGTCGGATCTCGAAGAGATGGGCTTCATTGCCAGCCCGCACCCCTCGGCCGGACGCATCCCCACGGCGCGCGGCTATCGCATCTTTGTCGACAATCTGCTCACCGTGCGGCCGCTGCAGAACCGGCTGCTTGATGAGCTGAAGGGCCAGTTGCAGCCCGATCAACCGCAGCGCGTCATCGGCAACGCCTCGTCGCTGCTATCGCAGCTCACGCACTTTGCCGGCGTGGTGGTGACGCCACGCAAAGACACCGTGCGTATCCGCCAGATCGAGTTCCTGCCGCTCTCCGAGGCGCGCATTCTGCTGATCATCGTGACCACCCGCGGCGATGTGCAAAACCGCATTCTGCATACTTCCCGCAGCTATTCGCCGTCGGAGCTGACAACCGCGGCCAATTACATGAATGCGCACTGCGCCGGGCTCGATTTCGAAGCGATTCGCGAGCGCATTCAGGACGAACTCAAGCAACTGCACGGCGACATGTCAGAACTCATGACGGCTGCGGTCGACGCTGGCAGCGAAGCGGTGCAGGAGACGGCCTCGCAATACGTAATGTCGGGCGAGACGAATTTGCTCGACGTCGAAGAGCTGTCCTCCAACATGGTTCGCCTGCGCGAGCTGTTCAAGCTGTTCGAGCAAAAAACCGGTCTGCTTCAGTTGCTGACCATTTCGCATCGGGCCGAAGGCGTGCACATCTTCATCGGCGGCGAATCCGGTCTCGCCCCGCTGGACGAATGCAGCGTGATCACCGCGCCCTACGAAGTGGACGGCGTGGTGGTCGGCTCGCTTGGCGTGATCGGCCCGACACGAATGGCCTATGAACGCATCATCCCGATCGTCGACATCACCGCCCGCCTGTTGTCCAGTGCGCTATCCTCGCGCAACTAGGAGCCTGTTAACCTACAAATCACACCAGTCCCCGGAGATTTTTTGATGTCCCACTACCGGCCCGAGCCCGCTCACACCCACGGCGAGGTGCCGCGCACCGGCGTCCTGATCGTCAATCTAGGATCGCCCACGGCACCCACCGCCGCAGCGGTACGCCCCTATCTGAAGCAGTTTCTTTCCGATACCCGGGTCGTCGAGATTCCGCGCATCGCGTGGTGGCCGATTCTCAATCTCATCATTCTCAATACGCGGCCGGCCAAATCGGCGGCCAAGTACGCGAGCATCTGGACCGATGAAGGTTCGCCGCTGCGCGTACATACCGAACGTCAGGCCAAGCTGCTGGCCGGGCATCTGGGAGAAGCGGGTCATCGTGACTGGGTGGTCGAATGGGCGATGCGATACGGCACGCCGTCAATCCCCGAAGTGCTCGATCGCATGCGCGTCGCGCTCTGCGACCGCATTCTCGTCGTGCCGATGTATCCGCAATATGCCGGTAGCACCGCCGGCAGCGTGATGGATGAAGTGGCGCGCAGCCTGCTCGCCTGGCGAAACCTGCCCGAATTGCGGTTCATTCGCAGCTATCACGACGATCCGGGCTACATTATGGCGCTCGCCACGCGAGTGCGGCGCCATTGGGAGAAACATGGCGAGGCGGACAAGCTCATCCTCAGTTTTCACGGGGTGCCGCGGTACACGCTCGACAAGGGCGATCCGTATCACTGCGAATGCCGGAAAACCGGACGCCTGCTGACCGAGGCGCTGGGGCTGCCGAGTGAACGGGTGCTGGTGACTTTTCAATCGCGCTTTGGCAAGGCCGAATGGATCAAGCCCTACACGCAACCGACGCTAGAAGCGATGGCGCGGCGCGGCGAGCGCTCGGTGGACATCATGTGCCCGGGGTTTTCCGCCGACTGCCTGGAGACGCTGGAAGAAATCGCGATGGAGTGCAAGGAAGCGTTTCTGTCCAACGGTGGCGAGCGTTTTCACTACATCCCCTGCCTCAACGAGGAGGAAGCCTGGATCGTGTCGCTTACACAACTTGTGCTCACTCATGCCGGTCACTGGACGCAGGATTCGCCGCAGCGCAGTCAGGCTGCGCGCATGACGGGCAAGGCGCAGGCACTGGCGCTCGGAGCCGAACGATAAGGACACGATCGTGAACGTGAAACTGATTGTCCGCTGGCTGCTCAACGCGGTCGCGCTGATGCTGCTGCCGCAACTGATTGATGCGTTGCAAGTGACGTCCTACACCACGGCACTGATCAGTGCCTTGTTGCTCGGACTCGTCAACGCGCTGATCCGCCCGCTGCTCATCCTTGTCACGCTGCCGATCACGGTGCTGACGCTGGGGCTATTCACGCTGGTGATCAACGCGTTGCTGTTCTGGTTCGTCTCCAGCTTCGTGGCAGGCTTTCAGGTGCCCGATTTCGCCACGGCGTTCTGGGGCGCGCTGATCTACAGCATTCTCACCTGGTTGGTGAACGTGGCGCTCACCGAGCCGGTCAATCCGCCTCGGTGACGCCCTACGTTCTATGGTGTAGCGCCGACCTACGCGCTATGCGCGGATAGCGATCGAGACTCGATCTTGCTTGAGGACGATTTGCGTGCGGGCCGACGGCGCGCGGCGCCCGGATCAAAATCGCCATCGAGCTTGCGCAAAGCGTCATTGCGGGCGTCCAGCGCACGTTCGAACGCGCCCTCTTCACCGTACTTATTGACCGAGAACTTCACGCGCTTGCGTCGCCCGTCGGGCAGCGGCCACGAGGCAACCCAGAACCAGCGCTGGTTCTCCTCCGGCAGATCGCGTGTTTCGGAGGCGCAGTATCGACACACGCCAACCACGCCCGAGCGGTTGTTCTTCTTGCGGATCGACGAATATTCCTTCATCGATAGCGGCGGGTACGTTGCAATCACCTCATCGCGATACGCTTTTGCTGCAGCAAACGCCCTGCGCTTGCCGCCAAAGACGCCGTCGGAAAAGTGCTTGCGATAGATCACGCCGCGACGCTGGATGGTCACCAGCCAGCCATGCGTGCGGCTCGCTTCGTTATCGACCCGGCTGATGCCGTAAACGCTGCTTCGACTCACTCCAATTCCTCCAACCCCGATGGACGGGTGACATGGGAGTGATGACGGCAGAATCGTGAAAAACTTTACGGAATAATTCGAAACGGTATTGAAACCCGACGGACGGTCGCCACCTATCCGTCATTCGACCCGAATTTGTCCAGGACGCCGGCAGTATGAGCGAAACCATTCAAGTCGTTTGCAGCGCATGCAACGGCATCAACCGCCTGCCGTTGGCCCGCCTGAATGACGACGCGCGTTGCGGGCGGTGTCACGAGCCGCTTTTTGCAGGTCAGTCCATCGCCGCGAACGCGGCCGCCTTCGAGCGCCAGTTAAGCCACAGTGGTATGCCACTGCTGGTGGATTTCTGGGCGCCGTGGTGTGCGCCGTGTCGGAGCATGGCGCCGGCGTTCGAAGCCGCCGCCGAGCAGCTATCGCGGCAGTTCCGGCTGCTCAAGGTGGACACGGAAAAGGAACAGACGCTGGCCGCGCGCTTCGCCATCCGCAGCATTCCGACGCTGATCGTATTCCGCAACGGCAAAGAGATTGCCCGCACCAGCGGGGCGCTCGATACGACGCGGCTGGTCACCTGGGCGCGCAATGCGCTTTAAGCACCGCTGAGCGCTGCGGGGTCAGTCGTCGACCAGTTGCAGATCGAGGCCCGGCGCGATGCCTTTCCCGCGCGTGGCCGCTGGCGCGGTCTTGGCGAGATTTTGCGAAAAGGCGCCGAGTCGTTTTGCCATCGAGGTAGTGAGCTGCGCACGGAACAGTTCGCGGCATTCGTCCGTGGCGAGGGCGAGCGCGGCCGGATTGACTTCGAGATAGGTCAATTCGGTCAGCGACACCGCACCGAACATGTGTTTGTGATCGATTGAATCAAGATAGGCCGTTTCTCCAAAAATCTCACCCGGGCCGGCCTCGCCAATGCTCTTTTGCGCCGCCGACAGCTCGATCCGCCCTTCGATCACCACCCCGAAGCGCTGATCCTGGTCACCCTCGCGGATCACGTTGGTCTTCGGCTCCACCTTGCGCCAGCTCGAAATTCGCAGCACTTCCCACAGGTCGACATCGTCAAACTCGGTAAAGAACGGGATTTTGCGCAGCACGCCGAAGCGCGAGGTATCGGACGGCAACAGTTTGTCATCGACGATCTTGTAGCGCACCGCCGACAGATCCTTGGCAAACTCGGCGCCGTTCTTGTAGCGCGAGTACAGATCCTTTTCGAGTGCCTTGCGGATGATTTCATCCATCAGTTCGGGCATGTCAGGATGCAACTGACAGACCGAGGGCGGATCGACGTTAATGATCTTGTAGATGAGCTGGGCCGGATTCTTGGCGCGGAACGGCAGGCGGCCGGTGAGCATGTGAAACAGCACCACGCCCAGCGAGTAGAGATCGGTTTTCTGGTTGAGCGGATAGCTCTTGATCTGCTCCGGCGACATGTAGGCCGGCGAGCCGACGCCCATGATGAAGGTCGAGTCGGTATCGACCTTCTTGTTGATGTTCAGCGCCAGGCCGAAGTCGGTGATTTTTACGTTGTCGCGCTCATCGACGAGGATGTTCGCGGGTTTGATGTCACGGTGCACCACGCCCTGCCGGTACGCGTAATCGAGGGCCATGCAGCACTTGAAGACGATACCGATGGTGCGGTGGACAGGCAGCAAGTGGGCGAAGGAGCACACGCGTTCGAGCGATTCGCCGCGGAAATACTCCATCACTATGTAGGCTTCGTTCTCCTCAATCACCGCCTCGAAAATACGGATGATGTGAGGGTGCTCGAGTCGCGTGGCCACGGCCGCCTCGGCCTTGAGCAATTTCATGAGACGCCGATTCCACTTCGCTTCGTCCTTGGCCTTGTCGGCAAAACGGATGTACTTGAGCGCGATCTGCTCCGGATACACGCTGCTTTCGGCCAGATAGACGGTCGCGGTCGCGCCGCGACCCAACTCGCGGATGATGCGGTACTTCCCGATCTGGGTCGGGATCTCGCTCATGGTTTCTCCCGGTGCAATCCAGTGACAACAAGCGTCAACGACGCCTTATTATGCCCACCCTTTAAGCAGGGTGTGCGCAGGGGACGGAAAATCTACAACTTACCCTTGAAATTCGAACGCATGCCCCCAACGTACTTCGTCAATTGAAAACTGCCTCAGGAAGCCGAGATGCAAGACAAAAATCCAACGCCCGAAGCCCTTGGCGCCAAAGAGACGAAACCCACCAATATCCCTGACGACTCGCTCCCCGGTGCCGAACAGGGGGCGCCGTCGCCCGAACCCGGCGTACCGGTCTCCGCCCCGGATAACGCGCACATCGACGTCATGCCGAATTTGCAGGAAGCGCTGCGCACGGCCGAGTTGCAGGCGAGCGAACACCACGACGCCTGGCTACGCGCCAAGGCGGAAACCGAAAACGTGCGCCGCCGTGCGCAGGAAGACATCGCCAAGGCGGGCAAATTCGCCGCCGAGAAATTCGCCCGCGCGCTGCTGCCGGTCAAGGACAGTCTCGAAGCAGCACTCGCCGCCGAGAACAGCACGGTCGAAAACCTGCGCGATGGTGTCGAACTGACGCTCAGGCAGTTGAGCAGCGCGTTCGAAGGCGCTGGCCTGGCAACGGTCGACCCGGTCGGGGAGAAATTCGACCCGAACGTTCACGAGGCGATCACCACACAACCGGCCGATGGCGAACCCAATCGCGTATTGACCGTGCTGCAGCGCGGTTACACGCTGCACGGACGGGTCGTTCGTCCGGCGCTGGTGATCGTGTCGGTAGCCAAGGCGGGTTGACATCCGGGCGCCCGCCCCCAAATCGGAAACAGACAGAAATAGACAGTAGGCGGCCGCCATGCCGGCCTGGAAATAAATCAGACAAAGGACACAATCATGGGAAAAATCATCGGTATCGACCTGGGCACCACCAACTCCTGCGTTGCCGTCATGGAAGGTGGGAAGGCCAAAGTCATTGAAAACGCCGAGGGCGCGCGCACTACGCCTTCGGTGGTCGCCTACACTGAAGATGGCGAAATCCTCACCGGCGCACCCGCCAAGCGCCAGGCGGTTACCAACGCCAAGAACACGTTGTTTGCGGTCAAGCGCCTGATCGGTCGCCGCTTTGACGAAAAAGAAGTACAAAAAGACATCGACCTGATGCCCTACGCCATCGTCAAGGCCGACAACGGCGACGCCTGGGTTGAAGCGCGTGGCAAGAAAATCGCGCCGCCGCAGGTCTCCGCTGAAACACTGCGCAAGATGAAGAAGACGGCCGAGGACTATCTCGGTGAAGAAGTCACCGAGGCGGTCATCACCGTGCCGGCCTACTTCAACGACAGCCAGCGCCAGGCGACCAAGGACGCCGGCAAGATCGCCGGACTGGAAGTCAAGCGCATCATCAACGAGCCAACCGCAGCCGCGCTCGCCTTCGGCATGGACAAGAAGCCGGGCGACTCGAAAATCGCGGTGTACGACCTCGGCGGCGGCACCTTCGACATCTCAATCATCGAGATCGCCGATCTCGACGGCGAGCACCAGTTCGAAGTGCTGGCCACCAACGGCGACACCTTCCTCGGCGGTGAGGATTTCGACCAGCGCATCATCGACTACATCGTCACTGAGTTCAAAAAGGACCAGGGCGTCGATCTCAAGAAAGACGTGCTTGCGCTGCAGCGCCTGAAGGAAGCGGCCGAGAAAGCCAAGATCGAGCTCTCTTCAAGCCAGCAGACCGAAGTCAACCTGCCCTACGTCACCGCTGACGCGTCCGGTCCCAAGCACCTTGCGATCAAGATCACACGTGCCAAATTCGAATCGCTGGTCGAAGAACTGGTCGAGCGCACCATGGAGCCGTGCCGCGTGGCGCTCAAGGACGCCGGGCTGAAGGTTTCCGATATCGACGACATCATCCTCGTCGGCGGTCAGAGCCGCATGCCGAAGGTGCAAGCGCGCGTGAAGGAGTTCTTCGGCAAGGAAGCGCGCCGCGACGTGAACGCCGACGAGGCCGTA
>RCMY010006019.1_pt1 | contig 10207 bp, 8 predicted proteins | sample 2041341 | NCBI WGS metagenome assembly RCMY01 (sample SAMN09708234, study PRJNA481090) | Marine sediment metagenome, whole genome shotgun sequencing project.
GCCCCTCCAGCCGCAGCATTATCCACCCCCCAGATAGGCGGTTTGCACCTCGCCATTGGCATGGATTTTATCGGGCGTCCCCTCGGCCAGAACCTCGCCGAAATTCAGCACCGTGATCCGGTCGGCCAGTTCCATTACCACGCTCATGTTATGCTCGATCAACAGGATCGTGGTATCACCCGCCAACTCGCGGATCAGGTTTTTGAAATCGGCAATCTCGCCCTCGGCCAAACCCTGCGTCGGCTCGTCCAAAATCAACAGACGCGGCGATTGCGCCAGCCCCATGGCGATCTCTAAAAGGCGTTGATGGCCATAGGACAGATCCCCCGCCTCCTGCGCCTTGCGATCCAGCAGACCGACACGCGTGAGCGCATCATCCACCGCCAGGCCGACCTTGGCCCCTTTAAGGCGTCGCCGCGCGGCGAGGGCGACGTTTTCGCCAACGCTCAGCCCGGCAAAGACCGAGGTGATCTGAAACGTATAGGCCATGCCCAGCCTGATCCGCTTATGCGCCGGCAGCGCGGTGATATCACGCCCCTCAAAGATCACCTGCCCGTCCGAGGGCGCAATCCGCCCGCAAATCATGCTGACCAGCGTGGTCTTGCCCGCCCCGTTGGGGCCGATCAACGCGCGCACCTCGCCCTGGGGCAGATCAAAATCCACCCCCTCGACGGCGCGCAGCCCGGCGAAATGTTTCGACAATCCCCGCGTCGCCAATAGCGTCATGGCAACCCCCGCCAGACCCGTCTGCGCAATTCGCCCATCAACCCTTGCGGCGCAAACAGCGTCAAAAGCACAAGCGCCACACCGGCGATCAGCATATAGGCGGTGGTCACCCCCGAGCTAAGGTCAATCAGGTAGAACATGAAAAGCGTGCCGACAAAGGGGCCGAGGACAGTTCCAGCCCCGCCCAAAAGCACCCACAAAAGCGGAAAGATCGAATATTGCACCGTGGCAAAACTTGCCCCCGCATAGCCGAACAACAACCCATAGGACGCCCCCGCCGCCGCCGCGATCGTGCCCGATATGATCATCGCCGCCAACTTATGCGCAAAAATATCATAGCCCAGCATGCGAACGCGTTCCTCATTTTCGCGGATCGCGACCAGAACTTTGCCAAAGGGTGCACGCACCAGCCAGAGGCTTAGCATAAGGCAGGTGCCAAACAGGATCAGTGCCGCAAAATAGCGGTTGCCCGCATCGCTAAGATCAATGCCCCAGAGCACGCGCTGTGCCTGCTGGATCACGAACCCCTCATCGCCACGGGTATATTCGCCAAAATAAAGGATCGTCAGATATCCCGCCTGCGCAAACATCAGCGTCACGATCATGAACGCCACGCCCGTGGTGCGCAGCGCCAAAAGCGCCAGCGCGCCCGACACAACCGCGCCGGCCACAAGCCCCAGCACCAGCGCCGGTGCCGGAGTCAGGCCGAGATGCTGAATCCCAAGACCCATGCCATACATGCCGGCGGCAAAGAAAAGCGCGTGCCCAAGGCTTAACAGGCCAGTATAGCCGAACAGGATATTATACCCGACCGCATAACTGGCCAGCACCATGATCCGCGCAAGATTGCCGTGGTGATAGGTCGGCAGGAGAAAGTGCAGCCCAAAAAGCAGCACAATCAACCCGCCATGAAGCGCAAACGCCCGCGCGCCACCACTCATCCTGATCGCGCCCCGAAAAGGCCCTGAGGGCGAAACACAAGCACCAGCCCGACAAGCAGCGTCGCCAGGATTTTCGCCAGCGTGGGCGAGAAAAAGACCGAGATGATGCCGTCGCTCAACCCGATCAGCACAGCGGCCAGAACGGTGCCCGGCAGGCTTCCCAGCCCGCCGATGATCACCACGATGAACGACAGCAAAAGTGGATCGGCCCCCATCAGGTAATGCGCCTGCTGAATGGGCACGATCAGCACGCCGGCCAGCGCCGCCAAAGCCGCGCCAAGGCCGAAGACAAGCGCATAAACCCGTTCGACCGGGATGCCAAAGGCTTGCGCCATGTCGCGATCCGCCTGCGTGGCCCGCATCACAAGCCCAAAGCGCGTGCGCGACATCAAAAGCCAGACCCCGCACAAAAGAACCACGGCAGCGCCGATGACCGCCAGCTTGTAACTTGTGGTGCCAAGCCCCCAGGGCCAGATCATCGCCCAGCCGTCGGCGCCATACTCGAACCACGGGATCGCCAGCCGCGTGTTGAACGGCGGCTCGACCGGGCGCGCATCGGGGCCATAGCCCATCAAGGTCATTTGCTGGATGATATAGAGCACGCCGATGGTGGCCACGATGGTGCGCTCAGGGTCATAGTTCAGCCGCTTGAGGATTGTCATATCAACGGCCACGGCCAGCGCCCCGACAATCAGCGGTGCGGCGATGAGCGCCACACCAAACCCAATCGCCGGATGACCGCCAAGCATATGCGCAATCCACCAGGCAATCACCGCGCCCAGCATGAAAAACTCGCCATGCGCGATGTTGACCACCCGCATCACACCGAAAACCAGCGATAGCCCGACCGCCGTCAGCGCAAGCACCGCCGCCGTGATCGCGCCTTCCAGCGAGGCCAGCAATATGTAAGGGCCCAAATCCATTCTGGCGCAAGGATTGCCCGGCGCGGCCCTGCGGGGCAAGCCCGTTCCGCACCCAAACCGCGATTATTCCGCGCTAAATTCGGTTTGGCCCATGACGATGCGCTGATCTTTGGTCACGGTGACGATCTGACCATGCTTGCGCTCAAGCTGGCGGGCGACCACCTCATTGCGCGGCTCCCACTTATACCAACGGTCATCTTTGGTGCGCATCCAGGTAAGCGTGCCGCCCTTGCGCCATGGGTCAAGCACGATCCCCTCGGCAAAGGTATCGCCCCGCCGACTGATTACCGCCGTGCTATGCTCAAGCCGAAAGGCATTTTCGCTATTGGCAACGGCGCGATGCACGTCGAGCGTCTGAAAGTTCTCCTGCTTAAGGCGCGCCTCGATATCGCGCGCCCAATGCCAGCATAACCCGCGCGGCTTTAACCCCATATTGACCTTGGTGTTATGGATGATCGGCGGATCGGTGATCTGATATTCCTGCGCAAGCTGATGCGAATACGCATAGGCCACCTGCGCCGCGCGCCGTGCCTCTTCGGGATCGACCTGCGGCCCCAACGCGCCGATCTCAACCGCCAGCCGCGTCACATCGCTTGCCTCGGGCGGCGGCGGCGTACCACAGCCCGCCATCGCCACAAGCACAACGCCCCAGAAAATTCGCAGAATTTTCTGTCTCATTTTCTTCGCAGAAGAAAAGACCACCTCAGAACGATTGCGTCGTGTAATCCGTCTCATCGGGGTAAAGCGTGTCCTCAATGGAGGTCTTGTGAACGCAAAGCAGCTTCCCGCCCGTGACCTTGGAAATATACTGATGCCCAAACACCTGATGGGTCTTGCCATTAAAGAGTTTGGCGCCCTGCGGATGCGCGCGGCTTTCCGGCATATCGGTCATCGCCTCGACCGCCTCGATCAGAGCGGCACGATGCTGCGTGCCCTGATATCCCGCTGCCTCCATCCCGGCCTTGACCACATGCAGCGTTTCCCAGCAGCCAAACATATGCGCATAAGTCGACACATCGCTTGGGTCACTGATCGACGCGCCATCATCATTCACACCAACGGCAGCACGGAAAAATTTATCGTGCTCAGACTGATCCGCCTGCGCGTGGCGCGGGTTGCCCTCCCAGAAATAGGTGCCTTCAAGATATTCCAGACCGGGGCTGTCGATCGCCACGGCTTCCAGACTGTCGATAAAGCCAAACATTTCCGGGCGTGCGGGGCCAAAGAATTCGCCCAGCTCTTTCACAAAGGTCAAAACCGCAGGCCCCACCATCACGTGATAAAGAACCTCGGTTTCGCGCGGAATTTTCGGGAAATACTTGGTAAACGAGGTCTCGGACGGCGGAATGGCGATATGCGCCAGAACCTCGCCACCCTGCGCCTCAATCGCCTGGGTAAAGAAATCGCGGTGGTCATGGCCAAAGGCGAAATCCGGAAACACCATCGTGACCTTTTTGCCAAGGTTCTGCGCCACATAAGGCGCCATCGCCTGCACCTGGCTTTTGACATCGGTAATGCCGGGCTGCAATGTATAGCGGTTAAGCATGCCACTGGCGACGTGATGCCCCTCAGAGACCACAAAATAAGGCAATTTTAGCTCGCCCGCGCGCGGCGCAGAGCCGATCACCACATGGCTGAACAGCGTCCCAAAGGCGATGTCACAGCCGTGCTGATTGGCGAATTTCTCGACCACTTCGGCACCGCGCTTGGGGTCGGTGCCGTCATCTTCGGCGATAATCTCGACCATGCGACCATTGATGCCGCCGCCCTCATTGATAAGCTTGGCCGCCGCCTGGGTGGTGCGATCATACCAGCGCCCATAGGCCGCGCCAATGCCGGTGCGATGGACCTGAAAGCCGATCTTGATCGGTTCGGCGGTCTGCGCATGGGTGTAGCGCGCCCACATCGGCAGGCTGGCCGCGCCCAGACCCGCCGCCAGCGTTTTCATCGCGCCGCGGCGGGTGGTGCCGACGGGCTTGGTCTCGGGGCTATCTTTAGGGGTGGTCATGGCGGGTTCCTCTGCACTGGTCGTTGATCACACGGCAAATTTGCCGGTTGGGGCCAAGTCTGCGAAGCATTGCCCCCCTTGTCCAGCCTTTTGCGCATCACATCCCGCGCGGCGAGGCCAATAACCACAAACCAAAGACAGTATAGAGCACCATGAACAGGGCCAATGGCGCCTGACCAAGCACCGCGCGTCGAGTGCTGTGCATATGCTGCATCGCCACGGCGTGGGCCAACAGGATGGCAATCACATGCCCCGCCACCACCGTACCCGCCTGCGCCAGCCAGATCACCTTGACCGTGCCGGGCGTGTTCAAAAACCCGGTGGTCACGTGATATTCCGCGAGGCCCAGCAGGTTTGCCCCCCGCCCCAGCGGATCGTTGAGCGCCTTGAGCACATATTGCCCATCCACCAGCAGTGAGGTCAGGTAATGCGCAATATGATAGGCCAGAGCAATCGGCAGGATTGTCGGCGCATAGCGGCAAAACACGTGGCCAAGCGGCTCTGTGCCCCCGGCAATCCGCTCGCCCAGCCATAAACAGCCGACAAACCCCGCGATCAACGCCACATTCGCCACCACAAGCCCCACCAGATTGGGCAGGATCACCGCAGAGCGGCCGGGAAACTCAAGCGGGTTGATGCCCAGAACACCCATCCACCAAAAGGTTTCGTTCAGACCGTCAAAACTACCGCTGCCAAGCATCAGGAGGATGAACACCGCCAGCCCAAGCCCGACCTTCGGCCCGTGCATCACCTGCCAGCCGGGAAATCCAATCGCAAGGCGCCCCCGCGCGCGCCCTAAAAGGGACATCCGCCCATAGGCCCGCATCAAAATCGTCAGCGGCTCGGCCCGCACCATCCAAGTAGGCCCGAAAACCAACAGCCCCGCCAGTGTGACATACCAATAAAGCCCGACGATGACCGCAAGCCGCCCCGGATCGGCCGGGGCCGGATCGGCCAGAAGAAACCCGGCATAGGCCAGAAAAACCACCACACCCGGCCAATGACTAAGCCAGCGCGGATAGCGCAACGGCGCGCGCCCCCCCGTCAGGCGGCCAATCATCGCCGCCGGGCCGGTCCATGGATTGCTCCAACGCCAGTGATTGCCAATCAGACCCTGCACCGACACCATCGCGATCCACCAGACCACCCAGACAAAAAGCGGCATCGGATTGACCAGCGGATCGCGCGAGCCGCTTAGCCCGCGCCAGACCAGAATGCCAAGGCCCACCGCCGCCAAAACACTGGTCGCATGGCGCAGCGTGATGCCACGCACGCGCAACACCACAAAAGGCCGGAATAATGCCGCCACCAATCCGCCGGGCAGCAGCGCCAAAAGCACGATCGTCAGGGCCACGGTGGCGCCACCCGCCGCGATATAGACATCAGTTGGCAAGAGCAGAACAAACCCCTGCTCCGAGGCATGCGCCCATAACGCGCGCGCCATCAGCACCACCAAAACCCCGCTCAGGGCGATCATCCGCATGCCTTGGCCCCTTCTTGTCGCCACCGGGGTGATCCTACCCACAGGGCGCAGGCAAGAAAGGGCCAAATCACCGCAGGCACAACAAAACAAAACCCCCGGCATTGCCTGCCGGAGGTTTCACCTTGGATACTTCGAGCGGGGTTAGCCGACGTTACGGGCACCCTGAGCGCGATAGTCGGTCTCTTTGGTGACAGAGAAGCGTCCGCCAGCCAGCTTTTGAAGCTTGCCCTGACGCAGCAGTTGTCCGAACGAGCGCAAGCCGTCTTCACGTGAAAAGCTTTCCTGCTCGACTTCTTTCAACTTGCCCATCAGCATCGGGCGCGAGAATTGTGGGCGACCTTCGACATCGGCAAGGTAAGCCGCCGCCGCCTCAAGCAATTCAGGAAGCTGGCTTGCGCCCATTTCCTCGGCAAAGGCGCTAAAGCCGCTATCGCCGTCAACCACGGCCACCTCGGGCACGACATCAGAGGTCGAGACGCGGCGCGGGCGAATGGGTTCGCGCGGCGTGTCAATCCGCTGTTCGGCCACCAGCTTGAGCGGCGCGGGGCGCGCTTCTTCGGGACGCGCAGAGCGCCCTGCCTCGGGCAACGCCTGGGGGCGACGTGGGCGCACAACGCTGGCCAGATCGTCGCGATAGGCCGTATCGTCAACGCCACGGCTCAGTTTCGATCCCGCATCGGTTTCGGCGCGGGTTGCGGCCACAGCGGCACGCAGATGCTGGATCGCATTGCGGCGCTGACTTGACGCGGGCGCATCGAGCTGATGGTCGGTCTCATCAAAAATCCGCGTCAGATCCGAGGGCGTTTCCGCACGTTCAAACTTGCGTCGGCCCTGTTGCGGCTCTTGCTCGGGGGTGTCTTCAACCTCGGGTTCGGCAGCGGCCTCTTCTTCAAACGCATCACCGTCTTCGGCTTGGGCAGCATCAAGTTGCTCTGCGTCACCCTCAGCTTCGGCTAGGTCATCGGCGTCATCTTCAAGCTCGAGGATATCCTCAGGATCGGCCTGTTCTTCCGCAAGGTCGTTTTCAAACTCGGCCTCAACCTCGGCCAGTTCACGCTGAAGCTCGGCCTCTTCCTCGGGGCTCAGGAACGAATCGCCTTCTTCAAAGAGGTTGCTTTCGCTGGCGTCCGACGCTTCGTCATCCGTGTCGTCTTCCTGGAAAAGCCCGCTGGCCACAGCCGCCTCAAATTCGGCGCGCTTGATCTTGATCACCCGCGCACTTGTCAGCGCAGGCTCGTTGTCGGCACGGGCCACCACGGAAAGTTCAGGCTCTGGCGCAGGGGCCTCCTCGGCCTCTTCGATCTCTGCGATTTCTTCGGGCCCGGCCTTGGCCGACTCGTCGGGCATTGCATCGGCCAGCAAACTGGCCAGCGTATCCTCAAACTCGCCGCGTTCGTTGGAGGCCACCGGGGGGTCGGGTGCGACGTCGATTTGCGCAGTCTCTTGCGCTTCAACCTCGTCATCAACCTCTTGCGGCGCGCTTAGCTCTTCAGGTGTTTCATCGGCGGCATCCAACGCATTGGCGCGATCCATGATCGCGGCCAAGTCGTCATCGTCAATCTCGACCATGGAATAGCTGTCGTCAGAGCTTTGCGCCTCATCATCCTCGGCCAGGGCCGCGTTCAGATCGGCAGTGGTCGTGTCGATAAAGTCCTGGGCGTGCTCGTCTTCATTATATTCGTCCGCGCCAAAGCTCTGCTCGTCGCCTGAAACGACCGACCGGATACGGTTAAGCTTGGCGGCGATGCTTTCGCTGTCGCGGGGTGCTGCGGGCTCTTGCACCTGCTCCAGATCCGGCGCAACCTCTTCGGCCTCAACCTCGGCCTGAACCGGCTCTTCGACAACAGGCTCGGGCTCGGCCACGGCCTGTTCTTCCTCAACAGCCTCCGGCTCGGAAACCGCTTCTTCTTCCAGACCCTCAGGCATCTCGACGGGGGCGGCCTCGGCCACCTCTTGAGCGATGTCTTCGGTAATCTCTTCTTCGTCAATCTCAGGCTCGGGGGCCGCTTGTTCGACCTCCGGCTCTGTTGCTGCGATCTGCGCCGGCTCTGTCACCGGGGCTTTCGCCTCTGGCGCGCCGGCCAGTGCCACGGCCTGACCAAGGGTGTGTGCGGCCTCGGCCCGCAGCACAATCTTGCCCTGCTCTTCATGCGCCTCGACGCGCCGCGAGATTTCCCTCTCGGCGATCCGCGCCAGCATCTCTGCATCCGGGGTTGGCGGCTCTGCCCCGAAATACCGGTCATCCCCCGCCAGATCGCGGAAATATTCCGCAATCGCTTTCATTGTATCAAATGAATCGTCAAAACCTTCTAACGTACACGAGAACGTGCCGTAGGAGACTGTTAGAATCTTGCTTGAACCAACCATATTAATTGCTCGCTTTGCTTGCCTGCAAAGACAGGGTTTACCATGACACCCAAGACCAAAGACGCCCGATTCCTAGATTTTTACAGTATCATTTCATGGTCAGAATGTGACATCCGGTCCCTGGGCGCAACGATAAGGTGATAATACGATGATTGTTCGCAAAAATGAACCAATCACTCTGATCGGCGGGGCCGCTATCACGTTAACCCTTTTGGCCCGCGCCCGCGCCCTTGCCCCGATGGTGGTCGCCGCCGACGGTGGCGCGGATGCCGCCCTTGCCCATGATATCATGCCACAGGCTGTGATTGGCGACTTTGACAGTATCTCTGATGACGCGCGTGCGCGCATCCCCGAAACCGCGCAATACCCCATCGCAGATCAGGACAGCACCGATTTTGACAAATGCCTTGGCAATATCGCAAGCCCGCTGATCATCGGCATTGGTTTCTCGGGTGATCGGCTTGATCATCAGTTGGCGGCCTATAACACGCTTGTGCGCCACCCCTGGCAGCGCTGCATTCTGCTTGGCCGTGAAGAGCTGGTGTTTCTGGCCCCGCCCTCAATTGACATTAACCTTGATGTCGACTGCCCGATCTCGCTTTTCCCGATGGGCGCGGTCGAGGGCATTTCGGACGGGCTGCGCTTTCCCATCGGCGGGCTGAACTTTGCCCCCGACGGGCGGGTTGGCACCTCGAACACTGCGCTTGGGCCGGTGCATCTGTCGCTGACCGCGCCAAAAATGCTTGTGATCCTGCCGCAATCCGCCCTTGAGGAAGCCGCCCACGCCCTGAGCGCCACCAGCGCCCGCTGGGCCCGGCCCCTGAGCCAGAGTGATTGCGCAGGCCCGTGCGCGCGTTAAACTAGGCCGAACACAGGCAGGACAGGCAGAGCATGACCCCGCTAAAACTTATCGCCACCTGGATTGACGCGGTTGTCTTTGATCTTGGGCGGCAAATGCGCTGGACCTTCCTGCCGCCACTGATGATCTATTTCGCCGCCGGTTTTTCCGGGCTAACAATGATTGTCGGCACCTTCTTTGTGAAGGAATACCTTGATCTGTCGGCCGCCTATCTTGCCGGGCTTGCCTTTTGGGCGGGCCTGCCCTGGGCGCTCAAGATGCCGCTTGGGCATCTGGTCGATATCTTCTGGCGCTGGAAATGGCTTTTGGTTTACCTCGGGGCCGGGTTTATCGGCCTGTCGGTGTTCATCATGTATCTGGTTCTGACCCAGCCCGAGATGATGCGCGCGATCATGCCCATAGGCGCCTGGTACGTCACGTCTTACCTTCTGGCGCCCACCGGGCTTGTCATTCAGGATGCAGTGGCCGACGCCATGTCGGTCGAGGCGGTGCCGCGCTTTGACGCCAGTGGCGACGCGATCCCTCTGGAAGCGTCACGCGCCATGCACACCACCATGCAGACGCTTGGCCGCTTTGCGCTTATTTCCGGCACGGTCGCGGTGGCGATGCTCAACATCTATATGTTTGCCGGAATCGAGGCGCTGGACGATGCCGCCAAATCCGCAGCCTATGCCAGCATCTATCTTGTGGCGCTCTTGATCCCGCTGGTCTCAGTGTCGGGTGTGCTGCTGGCCGCGGTTCTGAAAGTCCGCATGCGCCGCAACCTGTTGCGCAATGGGCTGAGCGACGCCGAGGCCGACACCCTGTTTGAACGACCGGATGAGAAAACCACCCCCAACCCGTGGTATTTCATCGGCGGCGCGGGGTTTGTTGCGCTGTCGCTGACCATCGGGCTTGGTG
>RCMY010006020.1_pt1 | contig 10207 bp, 10 predicted proteins | sample 2041341 | NCBI WGS metagenome assembly RCMY01 (sample SAMN09708234, study PRJNA481090) | Marine sediment metagenome, whole genome shotgun sequencing project.
CGACATCTGCGCACCCGCCTCAGCGAGGTCGTCCCCGACCTCGCCGTCCACGGCCCGCTGGCAGACGCACATCCGGGGATCGTCGCCTGCTCGGCCCTGTACGTCGAGGGCTCAGCGCTGGTCTCGGCGCTGGACGACGCCGGCTTCGCCACGCACTCCGGCTCGTCGTGCGCGACGACCTCGGGCGAGCCGTCGCACGTCCTCGTCGCGATGGGCGCGCTCACCCACGGCCACGTCCGGCTGTCGTTCGGTCCGGAGACGACGACCGCCGACGCCGACGACCTCGTCGCCGCGCTCGCCGAGGCCGTTGCCCGGCTCCGCGCGATGCGGGGCATGTAGCGAGGCGTTTGCGGGTTGTCCCGGTCGGCCGGCACGATGCCGGGACGTACGAGCGGAGCAGACCGTGAGCGAGACCGACGAGATCGACCGCGTGGTCGACGCGCTGGGCAAGGCCTGCCCGATGCCCGTCATCGAGCTCGCCCGCGCCGTGCGTGAGGCCGAGGTCGGCGCGGTCATCCGTCTGCTCGCGAACGACGCGGCCGCACAGGTCGACGTGCCGGTGTGGTGCCGGATGCAGCAGCAGCAGCTGGTGGCGCGCACCCAGCGCGAGGACGGGGCTCTGGTCTTCGACGTCCGGAAGACCCGCGAACCCGCCTGAGCACCGAACGACGAGAACGGCCACCCCGAAGGGTGGCCGTCCGCGTTGGTCAGGCTGTTGTCAGTACGACGTTGTCAGTACGACGCGGACTCGCCGCAGGCGCAGGAGCCGGTGGCGTTGGGGTTGTCGATCGAGAAGCCGGAAGCCTCGAGCGACTCCTTCCAGTCGATGATCGCGCCCTGGAGGTAGGGCGTGGACATCTTGTCGATGCGGATGTTGATGCCGTGGTGGTTCTCGACGAGGTCGCCGTCGAGCTCACGGTCGTCGAAGAAGAGGGCGTAGCGGAAGCCGGCGCAGCCGCCAGCCTGCACGGAGACGCGCAGCGCGACCTCGTTGATGTCGTCATCGTCCTCGAGGAACGACTTGACCTTCTCGGCTGCGCGGTCGGTCAGCTCGACCAGCGCGGCGGCCTCTGCGTCGAGGTCGGTCAGCGGGGTGGTCTCGATGGTGCTCACGGGTGTGCTCCAGACGGGAGTCGGTGGACGTGGCAGTCAGTGCTTCGTCCAACCGGGAGTGTAGCGATGTTGTTCCCGGCGGATCAGCCCCGCGCCGCGAGCCGCGCCGCTGCGCGCACGACCTCGGCGACCGGGTCCGGTCCGACGCCGCGAGGCGCGGACGCCTCGACGTCGGCGAGCCCTCCGAGGACCGCGGTCTGCTGTCCGACGACGGCGACCGCACGCCGCCCGACCCGTGTGGAGCGGCTGACAACCGTCCCGACGACCTTGCCGAGCCCCGACGTCGCGTCGAGCCGGCCCTCGCCGGTGACCACGAGGTCCGCCTCCTCGATCGCTGTCGACAGATCAAGGAGCCCGACGATCGCGGTGGCGCCGTGAGCCATCGATGCACCGGTGGCCGCGGCCAGCCCGAACGCGAGCCCACCGGCCGCGCCAGATCCGTCCTGCCCGGCGACGTCGGCGGCGTCGAGGTCACGCGAGACCACCGCGACCCAGTGCTCGAGGTTCGTCGCCAAACGAGCCACGTCGGAGAGGTTCGCGCCCTTCTGAGGACCGAAGATCGTGGCCGCCTCGGCGATGCGCGTGGTGACGTCGGCCAGGAGGGTGATCTCGACGCCGGTCAGGTCCGTCATCCAGCCGTGCTCGACCGTCGCGACCGTCCCGAGCTCGCCGCCGCCCATCTTGAGGCCCTGTCCGTCGGCGACGCGCAGGCGCATGCCGAGCCCGGTCAGGGCGCCGCTGCCTCCGTCGACGGTGGCCGAGCCGCCGAGCCCGACGCACACGTTGCGTGCGCCGGCCTCGACGGCTGCGACGATGAGCTGGCCGACGCCCCAGGTCGTGGTCAACAGCGGGTTGCGCTTCGCCTGCGGGACGGTGATGAGCCCGCAGGCCTGTGCGGACTCGATGACCGCGGTGCCGTCGCCGCCGAGCAACCACGACGCCATCCGGGGCCGCCCGAGCGCATCGGCGACCTCGGTGCGTCGCATCTCCACGCCGCCGAGGAGCGTGGGATCGTGGCGGCCGGCGTGCTCGACGACGTCGACGAGGCCCTCTCCCCCGTCGGACATCGGCAGCACCACGAGGTCGTCGTGGGGCCTCGCGAGCGACCAGCCCTCGGAGATCGCGTCAGCGGCCTGCACGGCGGTCAGGGTTCCACCGAACCCGTCAGGACAGACGACGACGCGCACGAGCACTCCAAGATCACCCGACGCGCACTCGCCGGGAGATGACGAAGCCTAGTCCAGACCGTGCGCGCGCAACGACAGGCTCCCGGTGGCCTGTGGACGGGGCGGTGGTACCTTGTGCGTGGTTGTAGTCACTCTGACCATAACCTCCGGCTCCTCGAGTCGATCCCGCAACGGCAGGCGAACCCATGCCCACCACCGCCACCCCACCGGCCCCGGCCGCACCGGGCCCGACGTCGGCGAGCCCGACGATCCCCACCGACTCCCCGCTCCTCCTCCTCGGACGCCGGACGGATCGTGCTTCGGAGAAGGGTGTCCTGTGCCCGGGCGACCTCCCGTCAGCCTCGGACCCGGACCTGATCACCCGCGCCCGCGCGGCGCGTGCAGCTCTGGGCGACACGGTCGTCATCCTCGGCCACCACTACCAGCGGGACGAGGTCGTCGAGTTCGCCGATCACCGCGGAGACTCCTTCGCGCTCGCCCAGCACTCCGCGGACGCCGAGGCGCCGTACATCATCTTCTGTGGCGTGCACTTCATGGCCGAGTCCGCGTCGATCCTCGCTCGCGAGGACCAGACCGTGATCCTCCCCGACCTCGCCGCCGGCTGCTCCATGGCCGACATGGCCGAGCACCACCAGCTCGTCGACGCGTGGAAGCGCATCGAGCGCGCCGGGGTCGCCGAGTCGACCGTGCCGCTGACCTACATGAACTCGACCGCCGCCATCAAGGCGTTCTGCGGAGAGCACGGCGGGGCGATCTGCACGTCCTCGAACGCGCCCCGCGCCATGAGCTGGGCCTTCGAACGTGGCGAGCGCGTCGTCTTCCTCCCGGACCAGCACCTCGGACGCAACACCGCAGTGATGGGCCTCGGGCTCTCGCTGGACGACTGCGTCGTCTACGACCCGTGGAAGCCGGACGGTGGGCTCACCGACGACGAGATCCGCGACGCCAAGGTCATCCTCTGGAAGGGCCACTGCTCCGTGCACGCCCGCTTCCAGCCACAGATGGTCGACGCGATCCGTGAGAAGGTCCCGGGCGTCCAGGTCTTCGCGCACCCCGAGTGCCGCCACGAGGTCGTCGTCAAGGCCGACCGCGTCGGGTCGACCTCACAGATCATGAAGTGGGTCGAGGAGGCGCCGGCGGGAACGTCGATCTCGGTCGCAACGGAGCTCAACCTCGTCAAGCGCATCGGGACGGACAACCCCGACAAGGACATCCACTTCCTCGACGACACCGTCTGCTTCTGCGCGACGATGAACCGCATCGACCTCCCTCACCTGACCTGGGCCATGGAGCGCCTGGTCGCTGGCGACGTCGTCAACGAGGTCCGCGTCGACGAGAACGTCCGCCACTGGTCGCGCGTGGCGCTCGACCGGATGCTCGCCCTCCCCGGCGCCGACGCATCCATGAACGCCGTCGCTGAGTAGAACCTCGCAGGAGCGTTGAGCGGCGCGGCCGGACACAACGCAGAGCGCCCCGCACCGTGAGGTGCGGAGCGCTCGCGAGACGACCTGATTCCTCAGATCCAGGCCAGACCTCTTCGTCTGCGACGGACGTGGGCGGGTGCGCGGTTGTCACTCACCCCAGTATCCGTTCCACGTCGAACCGTTCCACGTCGAACCGTTCCAGGTCGAACCGTTCCAGGTCGAGCCGTTCCAGGTGCCGTCGTTCGAGGCGGTGGAGGCGTCCGATTCCGTGGAGGGAGCGGAGCCGTCGGTGTTCGCGGGGAGGGTGATCTTCTTGAGACTCACCATGCCGGCACCGTCGAACGCCGTCCCATCAACGAGGTCTGTGGCGTTGGAGATCATGGCGAGCTTGACCTGATCGGGCGTCCAGTCCGGGTTGGCGTCCAGAACGAGCGCCACCAGACCAGAGACGACCGCGGCTGCCTGCGACGTCCCGCCCCCGCTCAGGAGGTGATCGCCGCGACGTGCCTGCGGGTAGTTCACGTCGATGTAGCCACCGGGCTGACGCAGGCTCATCACCGACACTCCCGGGGCCACGAAGTCCGGATCGCGAACACCGTCACCGACAGAGGAGAACGACGCGATCGTGTCATCGCTGGTGTTCCCGGGGTTCGCGTAGTCAGCAGCGCCGACCGCGATGATCTTGGACGACCTCGCGGGGCTGTCAAGCCGCCCCAGCGAGCTCGCACGGTTGCCCGCAGAAGCGACCACGACGATGCCAGCATCCCATGCCTGCTCGACCGCCTGAACCAACGGGTCGCTCGCAGCCGCCTGGTCCGCGTCAGTACCGAAGGCGATGTTGACGACGCGGATGTTGAGCCCGTCAGCGTTCTTGTTCTGCACGATCAGATCGAGAGCCTCGATGATCTGCGAGACGTGCGCCCCACCGTTCTTGTCACCAGCCTTGACGTTGATGAGCCGTGCACCCGGAGCGATCCCGACGAACGGGTCCAGCTGAGACGAGCCGTTGCCGATGGACTGGGCCCCGTTGTCCGGCATGCCGGCGATGATCCCGGCCAGATGGGTGCCATGCCCATACTCGTCAACGAACTCGGTCTCGCCCTCCACTTGGTCGGCCGACAGGTCGACCACGTGCACGATCTTGCCCGTCTGGTCCAGACCCGGCACCGGGCTGATGCCCGTGTCGATGAGCGCGATGTCAATGCCGTCGCCCGTGTAGTTGGCCTTGTGGAAGTTCTTGGCACCGGTGAGCCCGAGCACGTCCGCCATGACGCCCGTCGTCGATCCGCCGGCCTGGGGCTGGTAGGCGGTCGAGGACATCGCGACGGTGGAGTCGACCGTGACGCTGGAAACGTCGGAGTCCCGCGACAGGAGCGCCTGGCCGTGGGCGTCGACCGTTGCGGTGACCATGCCCAGAGCGTTGTGGGTCTGCTCGACCGTGCCACCGACAGCCTGGACATCGGCAACAACAGCCTCGACCGACGTCGCGGCGGCGATGATCACCCGAGCCACCTCGGAAGGCTGATGACTGGGCACCAGCGAGGCCGTGATGGCCGTCAGGCCAAGCAGCGACAGGCCGATGGGCCTCGTGAAACTTCGCATGATCTGCTGTCCTGTTCGTGATCCGGCAGCGGCCCGTGACCTGCTGGCAGGGACGGTCCGCGGGGTGTTCGTACGATGTCTGGCTGCCCCGAACAACGACCACCGACCACTCGGCCTTGTCCCGCAGCGTCCGATCGGGCAGTGATCGAGCGCTGAGCGCGCATCGCGGGAGTCGGCCCCTCGCCGTCAGGACCTTGTGCCCTGTCCCGTGGTCAGCCGGTCGGCGATGCTGACCCCACGGCTGGAAGGCAACGCCATGACCACACACACCGATCCACACCCCACCTGGACGCTGATGCTCTTCGCCCTCGCGGGCGCCGTGCTGGGGCTGGCTCTCGGCAGCGGGCTGTACCTCATCGTCAACCCGATCCTGGAGCGTGCCAGCGGCGGGGTCCAAGAGCTGCAAGGGCTGCTCTGGAACGTCGTACCGGGCCTGATGGCGGTGGGTGCGGTCGTCGGCTGGCGCACCGGCAACCGCCGATGACCTGACACCGCACGGTGCTTTCCCGCGGGACGCGTCACCCCGTACGCTGGCGTGATGGACACCACAGACCTCATCACCCGCCGCAACAACGTCACGCTCGGGGGCAGCCCCGATGCCCGACCGATGGTGTTCGCGCACGGCTACGGCTGTGACCAGAACATGTGGCGCTTCGTCGAGCCGGAGTTCGCAGACCGCTACCGCACGGTGCTCTTCGACTACGTCGGTGCCGGTGCCTCGGACCTGTCCGCCTACGACGCCGAGCGGTACGCCGATCTGTCCGGCTACGCGACAGACCTCGTGGAGGTCCTCGACGCGCTGGACCTCACCGACGCGGTGATCGTCGCCCACTCCGTCAGCAGCATGATCGCCGCGATGGCCGCGGCGCAACGCCCCGAGCGCGTCGGCGCCCTCGTGATGATCGGTCCCTCACCGCGCTACATCAACGACGGCGACTACGACGGCGGGTTCTCCGAGGAGGACATCGCCGGCCTGCTCGAGTCACTCGAGAGCAACTACCTCGGGTGGTCCGCGCAGATGGCTCCGGCGATCATGGGCAACCCGGACCGACCCGAGCTCGGCGCGGAGCTCACCGACAGCTTCTGCCGCACCGACCCGGACATCCAGAAGCGCTTCGCGCGGGCGACGTTCATGGCCGACAACCGCGCCGACCTCTCCCAGATCGACGTGCCGACGCTCGTGCTCCAGTGCTCCGACGACATCATCGCGCCGGACCAGGTCGGCCGGTACGTGCACGAGCGCGTCTCGGGAAGCACCTTCGTGAAGCTGACCGCGGTCGGCCATTGCCCGAACCTGAGCGCGCCCGGCGAGACCGCCGCAGCGATCACGACGTTCCTCGACCAGCAGTGAGCGCAGCCAGCGGGGCGCCCACCCCGGGCTTCGTCGACGCGTTCATCGACGACGATGCCGAAGAGCTGTATGAGTCCGCGCCGTGCGCCTACCTCTCGACGACGCCGGACGGGACGATCGTCAAGCTCAACCGGACCTTCCTGACCTGGACGGGCTGGACAGCCGAGCAGCTGCTGGGCACTCGCTGGCAGGACCTGCTGTCCGTCGGCGACCGCATCTTCTACGAGACGCACTTCTCGCCCGTGCTGCACATGCAGGGGATGACGCGAGAGATCGCGTTGACGATCGTCGGGGCCAACGGCGGACGGTTGCCGGTGATGGCGAACGCCGCCGCCAAGTTCGGTGACGACGGCACCCCGCTGGTCCTGCGGATCGTGCTCTTCGACGCCCGCGAGCGTCGCTCGTACGAGGCTGAGCTGGTGGAGGCTCGCCGTCGCGCGGAAGCATCCGAGCAGCGGGCTGCGACGCTGGCGCGCACGTTGCAGGCGAGCCTGCTCCCGTCATCGACGATCGAGATCCCGGGCCTCGACATGGGCGCTGCCTACCGGCCCGCGGGCGACGGGAGCGAGGTCGGCGGGGACTTCTACGACGCGATCGAAGTCGGCAACGGCAGATGGGGTCTCGTGGTCGGCGACGTCTGCGGCAAAGGCGTCGAGGCCGCGGTGATCACCTCGCTGGTGCGCGACACGGTGCGCCGAGAGGTGATGCGAACCGACCGTCCGGAGCGCGCTCTGGAGGCCGTTCGCGACGTCATGCTCCGCTACCACCCCGACCAGTTCTGCACCGCCGTCATGCTCACACTGATCGCGACGGGCGACGGCTCGTTCGCGGTGCGCAGCGCCGTGGGCGGACACCTCCTCCCCGTCGTGCGCCGCCGCGACGGCGCGTTCGAACGCCTCGGCGACGCCGGCACGATCCTCGGGATGATCCCCGCCGCGGTCGCCACGGCCCACCGGGCCACGCTGCACCCGGGTGACGTGCTGCTCCTCTTCACCGACGGCGTCCCGGAGGGTCGTCGCGAGGGACTGATGTTCGGCGAGGACGCCATCGAGCGCGCGGTCGAGCGTGTCGCGGCTGGCAGCGCCCAGGAGATCGCGGACGCGGTCGTCACCGACGCGCTGGACTTCCAGGGGGGCCACGCCGACGACGACATGGCCATCGTCGTCGTCAGAGTCCCCTGACGGTCCGTCGACATCGATCTCCTGGAACACTCGGCCACGTGCTCCAGGTGGCGCTCAGTGCCGCAGGCGGCTCGCCCATGCACGCTGCAGGGCGCGCGGGGCGACAGCGTCAAGCGCCGTGGCGAACGGTCGCAGGCCGATGCTGACGTTGGCGCGACGCGTCACGATGGCACGGTTGACCAGCGCCGCGCCCTCGTCGGTGTTCATCGCGACGTGGCGGTTCCAGATGTCAGACGGGGCGATCATGTCGGTGCGGACCAGCGGCATGTGCACGGTGGTGACGGTCACGTCCTTCGGGGCGAGCTCGGTCGCGAGGATGCGGCCGTACTGCTCCAGCGCAGCCTTCGAGGCGAGGTAGGTCGCGAACCGCGGCACCTGGAGCAGGTTGCCGATCGTGGTGACGTTCACGACGTGACCGCCACCGGCCTCGACCATCGTCGGGAGCAGCCCGAGGGTGAGCCGAACGCTGCCGAAGAAGTTCAGCGCGAAGATCCGCTCGAGATCGTCCATCCGGTCGCTGGTCTGCATGACGCTGCGCCGGATCGACCGGCCAGCGTTGTTGACGAGCACGTCGGCGTGACCGTGGCGCGCGACGATCTCCTCGGCGACGCGGTCGACGTCGTCACGCTCGGAGAGATCGGCGGCGATGACATCCGCCCGGCCGGCACCTGCGCGCACCTTCGCGGCGACGACGTCGAGCTTGTCCTTGGTCCGCGCGACGAGCACGACGGTGGCGCCCACAGCGCCGAGGTCCTCGGCGACGTGCGCCCCGATCCCGCCCGAAGCTCCGGTGACGACGACCGTCTTCCCGCCAACCGCGGTGCGAAGTCGCTCGTTGAAGCGCGGGTCGCGTCGCGCGCCGGCGACAACCGCCGCTGCCCGCTCGATCTTCCACGCGGCTGCGTGCAGCTTCGTGCGTTCCATGCGCTCACTCCAGGTCTGAACGGAACGATATCGCGCGATTCGTTCCGATCCGATCAGCTCACGGCGAGAGGCGCTCGGCGAGGAAGCGCAGCGCGAGCGGGTAACGGTGGCCGATGCCGCCGTGTCCCCCGTCGAAGATCTCGAACGCGACGTCGGTGATGCCGACGTCCGCGAGCGCGTCGACGAACGCCCGCGCCCCGAGATCGAGGTTCCACTCGTCGCTACGACCGGCATCGACCCAGATGGCCCGCATGCCGGACAAGGCGTCCGCGTGGTCGGCGACCATCCTCACAGGATCCCACGCGAGCCAGCGCTGCCAGACCTCGTCCACGACGCGCCCCGTGGCGAGGTCGAACGGCAGCCGGACGGTGCCGTCGGGGTCCGCGGAGAAGGCGGCCGCGCAGCCGTAGTTCTCGATCAGGTCGTCGTCGCCAGGGCGCGTCATCGGGGTTCGCTCGGTGAAGAAGCTCGCGAGGAAGCGGTCGTAGGAGCCGTCATAGCTGTCGCGCAGGGCCTTGACGACGTTCGGGAAGAACGCGAGGTAGCTGGCCTCGAACAGCGCGTCGCCGGCATGGGTGGCGAACCCGCCGAACAGATCGGGCCGCAGCATCGGGGTGATCATCGCCCCGAACCCACCGGACGACTTGCCGGCCACGCCGCGGTGTTCGGCAGCGTCGAGGGTTCGGTAGCGCGCATCCACCAACGGCACGACCTCGTCACACAGGTAGGAGTGGTAGGCGCCGGTGCCCGGCGAGTCGACGAACTGGCTGCCGCCGAACCGTGTCCACGCATCGACGTAGACGACGATGACCGGCGGCACATCCGGATTGCGGAGCAGCAGGTCGACGCGCTCGGGGAACGTCGGCACCCAGGCGGTGCGGTTCTCCCACATCGCGACCTGGCCCGTGTAGCCCTGCAGCACGTAGACCGTCGGGTAGCGGCGGTCGCCGTCGTCGTAGCCGGGCGGCAGCTGGACGAGCAGGTCGCGGACGTGCGGATCACCGAGCGGGTTGCCGCGCAGCACCTGGCTGTCGATCTTGATCCGGTCGATGTGCATCACGCCCACGCTCGTCGCTGAGGAGAGTTGAGTGTCGCACCAACGCGACGACGCCCGCCGAAGGGTCGGCGGGCGTCGTGGGTGTTGCTCAGATCAGGCTCCGGGGAGCTTCGCGAGAGCTTCACAGACCGTGTCGGTCATGATCGCGGCGATCGCGTAGGGGTCGGCGTTCGCGTTGGGCCGACGGTCCTCGATGTAGCCCTTCTTGTCCTTCTCGACCTGCCACGGGATGCGGATCGACGCACCACGGTCGGACACGCCGTAGGAGAACTGGTCGAAGCGCTGGGTCTCGTGGGCGCCCGTGAGACGCTCCTCGATGCCCTTGCCGTAGACCGCGAGGTGCTGGGCGACGACGCCCTCGGCACCGA
>RCMY010006021.1_pt1 | contig 10207 bp, 8 predicted proteins | sample 2041341 | NCBI WGS metagenome assembly RCMY01 (sample SAMN09708234, study PRJNA481090) | Marine sediment metagenome, whole genome shotgun sequencing project.
GAGAACCCGCAGATGTAGTAGTTGTACCAACTGCCGTAGGTGCCGGTGCGGGTCTGATCGGTCATCGATTCGGGCAGACGGTCGAGGAGCTCTACGACCAACTTTTGGTTCTGCTTCTTGTTCAACAGGGAGGAGAGCCTGCGCAACTCCGTGATGTCGTTCTTCAACAGCGGACGGCCGTCCTGCAACAGGTCGGAGACGACAACCGTGAGGTCGGAGATGCTCTCCAGCGATGAGCCGATGGCGTTGCGGTCGCGGGCAAGGTCCTTCATGAAGTCGCGCAACTCGACGACGAGTTCGGTGACCTGGGCCGATCGGCTGTCCACAGTGTCCAGGGTGGTGGTCAGGTTATCCACGACCTCGCCGATCAGCTGATCGCGGTTGGCCAACGTCGTGGTCAACGACGCCGTCTTGTTCAGCAGTCCTTTGACCGTCCCCCCTTCGCCCTGAAGCACCTGCACCAGGTTGAGCGACAGTTCGTTGACCTGTTCGGGCTGCAGAGCCTGGAAGAGCGGCTTGAACCCACTGAACAAAGTCGTCAGGTCCAGCGCCGGTGTCGTCTGACTCATCGGCAACACGTCATCGGGGGTCAGTGGTTCGGCGCCGTTGTCGGCACCCTGCTCTAGGGCGAGGTAGCGGTCTCCCACGAGGTTCAAGAAACGAATTTCGGCGCGCGATGCCGTGGTTAGCGGCACGTCTGACTTCACCCGGAACGTGATGATGGCGTTCGCCCGCTCATAGGGTTTGACGCTCTTGACCTCACCGACGCTCACGCCCGCGACTCGAACATCGTCACCCTTTTCCAGGGACGAGGCAGTGGTGAACAGGGCGGTGTACTCGCGTCCCTCACCGAATCCGATGTTGCCCATGATGGCGGCCAGCATCCCCGTGACGAACAGAGCCACGACGGAGAAGATACCGAGTTTGACTGCGGCCTTCGTTGTGGTTGCTTTGCGACTGGCCATCAGAGACCACCCCTCACGACTGGGCCGTAGAGCAGGGATCCGAGGGAGCCGTAGGAGTCTGCCGGCCGGCCGGAGTCACCGGCGAGGAGGGCATTGATGATGAGTTGCTCGGCCTCGGTGCCCGCGTAACCACTGGCCACTCCAGCCGACGGAGCGGGCGCGACGTAGTTGGTGGCGGTTCGGCTCCGACTACCCGGGAAGGGACTCGTCGGAGGGTTCTCATCGATGTCGGACCCTTGGTCCAGGCCGATCGGAGGCGCAGGCACGGGAGGGTTGGGCAGTCCGAGGCACCAGGGACCATGTCCCACCTCACCGTAGACCGGTTGGTCATCCTTGGTGTACGGGCCGTACTGAGCCGTTCCCAACTCGATGTACTGCTTGACCTCGTTGCCCTCGAAGGTCTTGGCGAGCAGCGGCTTGTAGTTCGCGGCTCCGCGGATCAGGCAGGGGAACTGCGGAGAATAGACGGCGAGGAGCCGCATGACGGGCGCCGTGACCTCACCCACGCGGATCAGGTTGGCCTCGTTGTCGTTAAGGACCCGCGTCGTGGTCCTCGCCAACCCACTCAGGTCGCTGAAGAAGACGTCCAGTTCTTGGCGCTTGGCTGTGACGGTCTTGCTGGTCACCGTGAGGTTTCTCAGAACACCCAGCAGGTCGGGGGCTGCGATGTCGTAGGCATCGGCCACGTCGGCCAGTCGGATCATGTCTTCACGCAGTGTCGGCAGACTGTCGTCGATCACGTTGAGGTAGTCCCCCAGGTCGACCAGGGTCTGCCCGAACTGGTCGCCACGTCCCTCCAGGGCCGTGTCGAGCGCGTTGAGCGCCATGTTGAGATCGGCAGGGCGAACCGCACGCAGGAGTGGGAAGAGATTCGACAGGATCTGGCTAAGTTCGACGTTGGTGCGGACTCGCTCAGCGGGAATCACCGAGCCGTCCTTCAGCGGCGTCGAGGACGGGCTGTCCGGCATCACGAAAGCGATGTACTTCTGACCGAACAAGGTGGTGGGCAGGATCTCGATCTCGGCGTTGTCCGGGATGTCGATCTCCGGCTGGAGCGCAATCGTGATGGAGGCCTGCTGGTTGACCGAGTCCACCGATCGAACCTGCCCGACCAGAGCGCCGTTGAGTCGCACGTCGCCGAACTTGCCCAACTGAAGTCCGGCTCGGTCGGCCTGGACAGTGACGAGGTTGGCGGTGACGAAGGCTTTGTTGTAGATCGCGATCGACAATGCGATCAGCATGACGATCGAGGTGAGGAAAACGATCCCGGCCAGGAGCAGTTTGTTGTGCTCCCACTTCGTGTCGTGGTGGATATTGACCAACATCGGCGCGCTACCCCGTGATCCGAACAGTGGTGGTCGAGCCCCAGATGGCAAAGCTCAAGAAGAAATCTGCCACCACGGTGAACACAATGCTTGTGCGAATGGCGCGGCCTACCGCTGTGCCGACACCGGCAGGGCCGCCGGACGCGGTGTAGCCGTAGTAGCAGTGCACCAAGATGATTCCTACGGCCAAGAAGAGCAGCTTCCCGAACGAGTAGAGGATGTCGATCGGCGGCAAGAAGGCCTGGAAGGCGTCGTCGTAGGTGCCTGGAGACTGTCCGTAGAGGTAGATCACGATGAGCCGCGGAGAGAGGTACGACGCACTCAAAGCGACGATGTAGAGCGGGATCACGGCGATGAAGGCGGCGATGATGCGCGTGGTGACCAGGAACGGGAGCGAGGGAATACCCATCACCTCGAGGGCGTCGATCTCCTCCGAGATCCGCATTGCCCCCAACCGGGCGGTGTAACCACAACCGACCGTGGCCGCCAATGCGATTGACGACACCAGAGGTGCGACCTCACGGGTGTTGAAGTAGGCGGAGATGAAGGCGGTGAACTTCGCGACGCCCAACTGACTCAGCGACGCGTACCCCTGGATACCGACCTCGGTACCGGAGAAGAAAGCGAGGAAGGCGATAACGCCGGTCGAACCGGCGATCAGGGTCAGCCCGCCGGTGCCGAAGGCGACGTCGGCCAGGGTGTTCTTGATCTCCCGGGGGTAGCGGCGAATAGCGCGTGGAGCCCACCACAGAGCCTTGACGTAGAACGTCAACTGGTCGCCGTAGGTCTCCAGGGACTTGCGGGGCCCGGCGGTGACCGAGCTGGCGATAGATCCGATAGTGGCCATCAGAGCCCCGGAGGTGGAATGACTTGGAAGTAGATCGCGGTCATCACGGCGTTGAGGAAGAAGATCAACATCAGGGCGATGATGACGGCCTCGTTGACCGCACGCCCGACCCCGCTGGGACCACCACCGGCGTTCAGCCCCTTGTAGGCACCGACGACGGCGGCGAGGAAGCCGAACACGAGCGACTTGACCAACGCGATGATCAGGTCAGGCAACGTGGCAAGTGCGGTGAACGAGGCGAGGAAGGCGCCGGCTGAACCGCCCTGGACCAGCACGGTCAGAACGTAGCCGCCACCGATGCCGGCGGCGATCACGACCCCGGTGATCATCACCGCGACAAACATGGTGGCCAGCACACGCGGAGCGACCAGGCGCTCGATCGGATTGATTCCAAGCACCTCCATCGCGTCGATCTCTTCGCGGATCTTGCGCGCGCCCATATCCGAGCAGATCGCTGACCCTGCCGCTCCCGCAATGATCAACGCCGCAGCGATGGGGGCGGCTTCGCGCACCACCGCCAGAACGGCGGTCGCGCCCGCGAAGGACTGAGCCCCCAGTTGACCGGTCAAGTTGCCGACCTGGAGGGAAATGACGGCGCCGAACGGAATCGAGACCAACATGGCAGGAACCAGCGTCACGCTCGTGATGAACCAGGCCTGTTCGATGAACTCCCGAAACTGGAACGGTCTGGTGACGATGACCTTGCCGACCTGCACGACCATGGCGGTGACTTCGCCAGGACCTCGAAGGATCGATACTGGGCTGAACCCCACAGCAGTCACCCTCCAACTAGTCCCGATGCACAACGACGACCACACGATAGAACGTGTTCTCGCTCTTTGACGAAAACCACAGGGCTCGTCCGCCCACTGAAATGCGCACCCCCATGAGATCGGTGCTGAGGGGCACGTTACGAGACTCCGCGCTCGGGCACCATTGAAATCATGTTTCCCACACAACTCTCTGTGAAGGGGCGAGGGAATTTGGGACAGTGACGGCCAACTATTAGTTGCCGCCCACCTCGATCATCTGGCGCAGCTCCTTCTTGAGATCGCCAATCTCGTCCCTCAACCGGGCAGCGAGTTCGAACTGCAGCTCAGCGGCGGCCCCCCGCATCTGCTCGCTGAGATCCTGGATCAACTGAGCCAACTCGGAACTCGGAAGGCCGGCGAGGCCCTTGGCGTGCTTGCCCGAGAGACCTTCGCTCAGGGCAGGCACGGGCTGGCGCTTCCCGGCTCGTCCCTTGGCTTCGGTGCCGGCCCACGTTTGGAGTAACTCCTCGGTGGTTTCGTCCTCGCGGGCCAGCATGTCGGTGATGTCGGCGATCTTCTTGCGCAGCGGGGTCGGGTCGATGCCGTGCTCGGTGTTGTAGGCGACCTGCATCTCCCGGCGCCGGTTGGTCTCCTCGATCGCGCGTTCCATGGACGGTGTGATGCGGTCGGCGTACATATGCACCTGCCCCGACACGTTGCGAGCGGCGCGGCCGATCGTTTGGATCAGGGACTTGTCCGAGCGCAAGAAGCCCTCCTTGTCGGCGTCCAGGATGGCCACCAACGACACCTCGGGGAGGTCCAGACCCTCTCGCAGCAGGTTGATCCCGACCAAGACGTCATAGGCACCCAGACGCAGATCGCGCAGCAACTCCAGGCGTTTGAGGGTGTCGACCTCGGAGTGGAGGTAGCGGGTGCGGATGTCGGAGTCGAGGAGGTAGTCGGTGAGATCTTCAGACATTTTTTTGGTCAGCGTCGTGACGAGAACGCGCTCGTTGCGCTCGGTCCGCGCACGAATCTCCCCGATCAGATCATCGATCTGACCCTTGGTCGGCTTGACCACGACCTCGGGGTCGATCAGCCCGGTCGGACGGATGATCTGCTGGACGACATCCGGCTCACCGTCGGGACCTGTCACCTTGTCCAACTCGTAGTTGCCCGGGGTCGCGGAGAGGTAGATCGTCTGACCGATCCGGTCGAGGAACTCCTCCCACCGCAGGGGTCGGTTGTCCATCGCGCTCGGCAGCCGAAACCCGTGGTCAACCAGGTTGCGCTTGCGGGACATGTCGCCTTCGTACATCCCGCCAATCTGGGGAATCGCAACGTGGGACTCGTCGACCACCAGCACGAAGTCCTCGGGGAAGTAGTCGATCAAACAGTTGGGAGCCGTGCCCCTCGCACGCCCGTCGATATGCATGGAGTAGTTCTCGATGCCGGAGCACGAACCGATCTGACGCATCATCTCGACGTCGTAGGTGGTGCGCATCCGGAGCCGCTGAGCCTCGAGCAGTTTGCCCTGGCGCTCGAAGTTCTCCAGTTGCTCGGCCAACTCGGCCTCGATGCCCGTGATCGCGCGCTCCATGCGCTCGGCACCTGCGACGTAGTGCGTGGCCGGGAAGACGTAGAGCTCCTGGTCCTCCGTCAGAACTTCACCGGTCACCGCATGCAGCGACATCAACCGCTCGATCTCGTCGCCGAAGAACTCGATGCGTACGGCGTGCTCTTCATAGACGGGGAAGATCTCCAGGGTGTCCCCACGCACCCGGAACGTGCCACGCGTGAAGGACAGGTCGTTGCGGGTGTACTGGATCTCGACCAAGCGGCGCAGGATCGCGTCGCGGTCGTGCTCCTCCCCCACCTTCAGCCGCAGCATCCGGTCGACGTACTCCTGCGGAGTCCCGAGACCATAGATGCACGACACCGTCGAGACCACGATGACGTCACGGCGGGTGAGCAGTGAGTTGGTCGAGGAGTGCCGCAGTCTTTCGACCTCCTCGTTGATGGAGGAGTCCTTCTCGATGTAGGTGTCGGTCTGCGGGACGTAGGCCTCAGGTTGGTAGTAGTCGTAGTAGGAGACGAAGTACTCGACTGCGTTATTCGGGAAGAGCTGCCGCAGCTCATTGGCGAACTGGGCGGCCAACGTCTTGTTGGGCTGCATGACCAGAATGGGCCGCTGCACCTGCTCGGCGACCCAGGCGACGGTGGCGGTCTTTCCCGTACCGGTGGCGCCGAGGAGTACGACGTCCTGCTCACCGGCCTGAAGGCGCTTGGTGATCTCTGCGATCGCGGTGGGTTGGTCGCCGGAGGGCTGGTAGTCCGACTCCACCGTGAAGGGGGCGACGCGACGCTCGAGATCGGTGACTGGACGCATGTCACGAGACTACGACCCACCCCCGACAGTGGGCGCTATCCGGGCGTCCGGGAGGGCTGGCTACAGCAGTGGGCGGAGAGGCCCCAGCACGAACTCGGTGAACTTCCGGTGCAGGTCACGCGCCTCCCACTCGGCGCGGGTCAACTCGAGGCAGTTGGTCTCATCGACGGCGAAGATGCTCTCAAGGGTGCGAGCCATTTCGGCGTCGATGATCTCGACATTGATCTCGTAGTTGCCTTGAAGGCTGAGTCGGTCGATGTTCGCGGTGCCGACCGTGCTCCACGTGCCGTCGACGGTGGCGGTCTTGGCGTGGACCATCGCGTCCTTGTAGCGGAAGATTCGTACCCCGGAGGCGAGCAGTTGCGAGAAGTAACCACGGGAGATCCAGTCCGCCACGATGTGGTTCGACTTGTGTGGCAGGAGCAGTCGCACGTCAACGCCCCGCCGGGCGGCGTCGCGTAGCGCATCGACGATGTCCTGATCGGGGGCGAAGTAGGCCTGCGTGATCCAGATCTGTTTGCTGGCCCGGTGGAACGCCTCGAGGTACATCGTCCGGATGGGAAACATCCACAGGCGCGGAATGTTGCGCTGGAAGCGAATGTGCGGCTCCCAGTTGGAGGCGGTCTCCAGCACCAGCGGAGGTTCACTGGCCCGCAACCGGCGTCGCCGGTTGAGATTCCAGAAATCGGCGAAGGCCCGCTTCAGATCCCAGACTCCGGGGCCCGTGATCCGGACATGGGTGTCGCGCCACTCGGTCTCATAGGGAGTCCCAATGTTGTAGCCGCCGACGAAACCGGCCGCGTTGTCCACGACCAAGATCTTGCGGTGATCGCGGCCGTACCGGCGCAGGTCGAAGAAGCGCAAACCGGCGGAGTAGAGCGGGTACCGCATCACCATCATGTTGGTCGGGAAGTGTTTGAAGAGGGGGGAAACCACCATGTTCGCGAAACCGTCGTAGATGCAACGCACCTCGACTCCGCGGTCTGCTGCCGCAGCGAGGGCGCACTTGAACCGCTCCCCCGTCTCGTCGCCCTTCCAGATGTAGGTCTCGAAGAGAATCTGGTGTTGAGCGCCGTCGATCGCTTCGATCATGTCGTCGTAGAGATCGCGGCCGAAGGTGTACGTCGTGACGGTGCCCTCCCCGATCGTGATCGTCGTGGGCGGACTGACCGGGAAGGGTTTGGACTTCTTGCCGCGCCTTCGGTAGGAGTCGACCAGGGTCATGACGATCGCCAGTGCCATCTGCACGGCGAACACCGCCATGATCGCGCGCCTGACTCTGCGCAGGAGGCGCTCGGCCCCACGACGTGATCTCACAAGGACAACCTACTGATCATCGTCGGCGCACTTGCGCTGGCAGGTGTTCTCGGGGCGCCATCCGGGGGCCGCGCCGGGGTCGGTGGAGTCCGGCAAGACCGATCAGGGCCGGCACACGACCACGTTGGGGCCGCCACGGTTCGAGGAACTCCTCCATCTCGGCGTCGTCGAACGGGGTGCCCGTGAGGGCCCACCCCACGTCCTTGGCCACGTGGTAGTCGCCGAAGGACACGGCGTCGGGGTCACCGAAGGCGCGCTGGCGGACCTCGGCGCTGGTCCAGACACCGATTCCCGGAAGCGACCGCAGTCGACGATCCGCCTCCGCGGGGGGCAGCACGACGGTCCGCTCCAACGACTCAGCCACGCGCGCTGCCGTCAGGATCGTGCGCGATCGCGAGTGATCGATGTGCATCTGCAGCCACGCCCATGACGGAATGGAGCGCAGGGTCGCTGCGTCTGGTTGCACCCGCAGTTCTCGCTCCCCGCCCGGTCCGGGGGCGACCTCGCCGTAGCGCTGCACCAACATGCGGAACCCGGCGAAAGCCTCTTGTCCCGTGACCTTCTGTTCGATGATCGACGGAACCAAAGACTCCATCACCAAGCCACTGCGACCGAGTCGCGCGTGCGGGTGGCGCCGTTGAGCATCGATCAGCACTGGGTGCTGGGCGTCGAACTCCGACCAGTCGTCGCTGGCCCCCAGGAGATCGGGCACCGCCTCCAACGCCCAGGCCGCGCCCTCTCCCCACGCGCGTGCCTGGACCTCCGCAAGGGAGTCACGCGTGGTGACGGCCAGGGTGGCGGCACCGATCGGTGTGCGGATCCCTCTCCAGATCGTGTCTCCGTCGATCCGGAAGGTCGGGTCCCCACCGCCGCGCCGATGCTGACGAAGGATGGCGAGGGCTGGACAGGGCCAGTTCGGCCGCCACGTCCGTTCCAGGGTTTGCGCCATGCCCCCACTCTAGGAGTGAAACACGTTCTAGTCTGCTGCCATGACGCTCATCATCGAAGACGCCAACCGGGTTCGAACGATCACGCTGAACCGGCCAGAAGCCCTGAACGCGTTCAACGAAGAGTTGTACGACGCCACCACCGATGCGCTGCGGGCGGCGGCCGACGATCCGGGCGTCGCCGTCGTACTCCTCACCGGCAACGGACGCGGATTCAGCGCAGGCACTGACCTGCTGGAGATGCATGCTCGCGCCACCGACCCAGCCTTCGTGCCCGGGCGTCACGGTTTCGTCGGGCTGCTGGATGCGCTGGTGGACTTCCCCAAGCCCCTGATCTGCGCCGTGAACGGAGTGGGTCTGGGGATCGGGGCCACCATCTTGGGCTTCGCCGATCTGGCGTTCATGTCGAGCACCGCCCGCCTCAAGTGCCCCTTCACCTCGCTCGGTGTGGCACCTGAGGCCGCGTCGTCTCTGCTGTTTCCCCGGTTGATCGGGCACCAGAATGCGGCCTGGATGTTGCTGTCAGCCTCCTGGGTCTCTGCCGCCGAAGCGCTGCAGATGGGCCTGGTGTGGAGGGTCTGCGAACCCGATGATCTTCTCCCCCGGGCGCGGGAGCACGCTGAGATGTTGGCTGCCCGACCGATCTCTTCGCTCGTGGCTGTGAAACGGACGATGACTGAGCCGTTGCGCGCGGAGATCCGCGCGGCCCGCGACCGCGAGAACGCCGCCTTCGCGGAGCTGATGGGAGGACCCGCCAACATCGAGGCGTTGACCGCCTTCGCCGAGGGCCGCGAACCCGATTTCACCTCGCTACCCGCCGAACGCTAACCAGGGCCCTATAGTCGTTCGCGTTGAGACGAATCTGTTTCATGACAATCTGACGCGGGAGTCGCGAGCCTATGAACACCTCTCTAGGAACTTCCGGGCCCACGTCCGCAGGAGCGGCCCGCACCAAAACGCGTCGCCCACGGCTGGATCATGAAACGGTGCTGCAGGCTGCCGAGGACCTCGTCGACCGCAGTGGGTACGACGCGCTCTCCATGACGCTGCTGGCTGCGGAGCTCGACACCCGCGTCTCTTCTCTCTACAACCACGTCGCGAACCTCCGCGATCTCCAGGCCGAGGTGCAGGTCCGCTCCATGCAGATGCTGGCGCGTCAGGTTTCTCATGCCGCCATGGGGCGCGCCGGAGCCGATGGGCTGCACGCTCTGAGCCGTTCGTTGCGTGACTTCGCCGGCCGATATCCCCAGCGTTACTCGGCCCTGACGCGGGCGCCTATCGACCGCGACAACTTCCTCGACGCGGCCAGCGGGGTCATCGATGCCTTGGGAGTGATGGTTCGCTCCACGGGACTGCCCGAGGAGCGGATTCTGGCCACAGGAATGGCTATCTTCTCGGCCCTGCACGGGTTCGTATCCCTCGAAGCCAGCGGCTACTTCGGTGGGGTCGTCGACGACCTCGACACCGTCTTCGAACAGGTCGTGCGCGGTGCGGTGAGTTCTGCGGTCCTCGAAGGCAACCAACCGGTCACTATCTGACCTACAGGCCGTTGTTGGCAGCGCAGTGGAGACTGTGACCATGCTGCTGTCCGATCTGGTCGCCACGTCGCAGACCGTCTCCGAGACCCGTTCGCGCAAGACCAAGACCGAAGCGCTCGCCGCGTTG
>RCMY010006022.1_pt1 | contig 10207 bp, 6 predicted proteins | sample 2041341 | NCBI WGS metagenome assembly RCMY01 (sample SAMN09708234, study PRJNA481090) | Marine sediment metagenome, whole genome shotgun sequencing project.
ATGGAGGCTAAAACCAATTTCTTGTCAACGGTAAGCCATGAGCTTAGAACTCCCCTTTATGCCGTTACAGGTCTCACTCATTTATTGTTGGAAGAAAACCCAAGTGAAAATCAAAAAGAACACTTAAAGGCCTTGAAATTCTCAGGCGACTATCTTTTAAATTTCATCAATGATATCTTGCATATCAATAAAATTGATGCCGATAAATTGGAGCCTTTGATTATGGAGTTCAACCTAAAAAAGGTTTTGGCAGAAGTCATTGATTCATTGAAGCAGAGTGCCAAGGAAAATAATACCCAAATCATTTTGGATTATGATGACAGCATACCTTCGCATTTAATGAGTGATCCATTGAAGCTTTCACAAATAATTATGAACCTTGTGGGTAATGCACTTAAATTCACTAAAGACGGTGAAGTAAAAGTGATTGCAAAGATGGTGCACAAGGAAGAGGAAGACGTAACCATATATTTTGAAGTACAAGACAACGGTATTGGGATTTCAAAAGAACAGCAAGAGAATATTTTCGAAGGATTTGAACAAGGTTCAATTCAAATAAACAGGGAATATGGTGGAACTGGATTGGGACTCACCATTGTAAAAAGCCTTTTGGGTCTATTCAATAGTCAAATAAAATTAGAGAGTGCCCTAGATAAAGGTAGCTCCTTCTTTTTTGAATTAAACTTAAAGAGCAAGGATAGTATAGTTGATGATATTCCTTTTGAGATTACACAGAAAGATTATGAGTTTGAGGGGCTACATTTAATGATCGTTGAAGATAATAAGATCAATCAGGTCATCACCAAGAAAATGTTGTCCAAAAAAGAAATCACCAGCGATATTGCCAGTAATGGTATGGATGCCATTGATCTTGCCAAGAATAACAAATATGACGCCATATTAATGGATATACATATGCCGGGGATAAGTGGGGAGGAAGCCACGATTGAGATTAGGAAATTTGACAAAACCACTCCTATTATCGCATTAACAGCAATCTCTTTGGATGATAGTTTGGAAAGTTTCTATGCTGCAGGCTGTAATGATGTTGTCACCAAACCATTTAAGCCAGAAGTTTTCTATCAAAAAATTGGGGAGAATATTTTCGAGAATCGAGAAAATGGAGGGCCTATTGTATAATTGCAGTTACAGCTTTTTCTAAAACTGATGCCCCATTACCGAAAAATTTATGCTTTACAGATATATAATGTAGGTTTTCCACCTGCTCCTTCAATCTTGCAAAGTCCTTTTCGGTGGTCAAAACATACTCTTTTGAATTGAAAAGTTCAATTTCTGAGGAAGAGAAAAAATGATGGTCCTTAAATTGTAGATGCTCCATATCAATTCCTTTTTTTTCTAAATAATTGACCAAAGGTATAGGGTTTGCAATCCCGGTCACTAAAGTCACCTTCTTGCCTAAAAGGTCATTTAGTACAATGGATGATGTATTTCCTTTTAAATCTTCATCATAACTTAAATAACTAAATAGTACCTCTTGATCCGGTTTTGGGCTTAGTATTTTTATAACTTCAGATTGTTCTTTTCCGCTCAGTTGATCTGGACATTTGGTGACAATTATTAAGTTAGCTCGTTTGGCTTCTCTTTTACTATCCCTTAAGCCTCCAGTCGGTAAATACCAATCATTTATATAGAGATTATCATATGCTGTCAACAGTATAGAAAAATCAGGCTTTACTTTTCGATGTTGAAAAGCATCGTCCAATAAAATAATATCAGGTTCTATTATATGCTGCAGCTTCTGAATTCCATTACGTCTATCTGCATCCACTGCAACAGTTATATCAGAAAACTTCGAATGCAATTGAAAGGGTTCATCCCCAATTTCTTCCACTTTACTGTCTGATGTAGCTAATACAAATCCTTTTGATTTACGCAGATACCCTCTACTTAATATCGCTACTTTGTTCCTATCTTTAAGAATTTCAGCCAAATATTCAATCATAGGAGTTTTACCAGTACCCCCAACACTAAGGTTGCCAACGCATATCGTTGGTGTGTTGAATGAACTACTTTTAAAAATTCCAACATCAAAAAGAAAATTGCGAATATGAACCACTAGGGCATAAATCAGAGAAATCGGAAAGGCTATTTTTCTTAGCAGTTGCATCATGAATTCAGCTTGAATTTCTGTTCTACCTCCGAATTTAACATTTTGTCCTCTAATTTTGTCTTTTTTGCTTACCGTAGCTATGGCTATGCTATTTAAAAAAGCCTTCATTATAGAACAAAAGCCCAAATTCTCGGCTCCAAACAAAAAGTCAAGTCGAGTTCACAACGAAAATATAATATTTTATCTTTGAACACCTTATAAAACTTGAAAATGATAGTAAAAGAAGTTACAACCGTATTAGAAGAATTAGCCCCTTTGGCATATGCTGAGGATTTTGATAATGTTGGACTTTTGGTGGGCAGCTATACTCAAGAGGTTTCAGGGATCCTTGTGACCTTGGATACCTTGGAGAATGTAGTTGATGAGGCCATCGCCAATAATTGCAATCTTATTGTTAGTTTTCATCCTATCATTTTCAGTGGACTAAAAAGAATTATTGGTTCTTCTTATGTGGAGCGTGTGGTAATTAAGGCTATTCAGAATAATATCGCTATTTACAGCATGCATACTGCATTGGATAATTCCAAGGAAGGAGTCAATGCAAAAATCTGTAAGGTATTGGATATTTTAGACCCTCAAATATTGATCCCACAAAAAAGCACTATCAAAAAACTGACCACTTATGCACCTATAAATGCCGCAGAAAAGCTAAAAAATGCCCTTTTTGAAGCAGGTGCAGGTAATATTGGCAATTATAGTAATTGTAGTTTCACAACCGTAGGAACCGGTTCATTTAGGGCAGAAGATGAAGCAAATCCGACTATTGGAAAAATTGGTGAAACACATTTTGAAGAAGAAGTACAGATCAACGTTACATTTTCGGCATCCGTTGAGAAAAAAGTAATGAATGCTTTATTCAAAAATCATTCTTACGAAGAAGTGGCCTATGAAGTTTTGACCTTGGAAAATAACAATCAAAATATTGGTATGGGTATGATCGGTACATTGAAAAACCCAATGAGTGAAATTGAATTTTTAAAATTAGTGCAAGAAAGAATGAATGCATCCGGTATTCGACATTCCAAATTATTAAATAAAAACATTGAAAGAGTTGCTGTTTTGGGAGGAAGCGGGGCTTTTGCCATTAAAACTGCCAAAGCTGTCGGAGCAGACATCTTCATTACCGCAGATGTTAAATATCACCAGTTTTATGAAGCAGAGGATAAACTGGTAATAGCTGATATTGGTCACTTTGAAACAGAACAGTTTACAAAAAATCTTTTAGTTGATTATCTTACGAAAAAAATTCCTAATTTTGCAATCCACTTATCGGAAAGTAAAACGAATCCAATCAAGTATTTATAAGTATGGCAAAAAAAGCAGAAGCAACCGTTGAGGCAAAGTTAAGAGCGTTATATGATTTGCAATTAATTGATTCAAGGGTTGACGAAATACGCAATGTTAGAGGTGAATTACCATTAGAAGTTGAGGATCTTGAAGATGATGTTTTAGGTCTTAAAACTAGAATGGACAAACTTAAAACCGATGTCGAAACTATTAATTTCGAAATAACAGCTAAAAAGAATTTGATTGAAGAATCAAAAGTCTTAATAAAGAAATATACCGAACAACAGAAAAACGTTCGCAACAGCAGGGAATTCAACTCCATAAGCAAGGAACTGGAGTTTCAAGAGTTGGAAATTCAGCTTGCAGAAAAAAACATTAAAGAGTTTAAAGTCCAAATAGAGCAAAAGAAAGAGGTTATTTCTGAAACCAAAGAAAAATTAAGTGAAAGAGATTCTCATTTAAAGCACAAGAAAAGTGAGTTGAATGCTATTTTGGCTGAGACCGAAAAAGAGGAAAAAGCACTTTTGAGCAAATCTAACGAATACCAAGACCAAATCGAAGATCGTTTGGTAAAGGCATACGCAAGAATAAGGAGCAATGTAAAAAACGGTCTTGCAGTTGTACCCATTGAAAGAGGTGCTTCAGGAGGTTCTTTCTTTACAATACCACCGCAGGTTCAAGTTGAGATTGCCTCGCGCAAAAAAATCATTACCGATGAACATAGCGGTAGAATATTGGTTGATCCGGCATTGGCAGAAGAAGAGCAAAAAAAAATGGAGAAAATGTTCGCTAAAATATAGCGAATCAAAACCAACTCAGTTAAAAGCCATCTATTCAGATGGCTTTTTTTATGTATTTTAGGGATTAGTAACTATGATTTAAATGCGCTACCTCACGATCTTATTGATAATTATGGCACTTATTAATTCTACACCTATCTGGACCCAAGATCTTGAGCCATATAAATGGGAAAAACGTATTTTACTCTTAAAGGACACCCATTTTGAATCAGATGTCTTACAGGTGCAGTTAACTCAGCTACAATCGAGTCCTGAAAAATTACAGAATAGGGATTTGGTGATATTAATAATAACTGATGAAGCTGTTTACGACATCTCAAGAATAAATACCAAACTACATTCGATGCAAATTGTGAAAAAATATGGATTGGCAGATTTTCGGGGTCTTTTACTTATCGGAAAAGATGGGGGCATAAAGTTAAAAGAAAGCTTTGTGGTAAATCCTGAATCTATTTTCAATTTAATAGACAGTATGCCTATGCGTCAGGCCGAAATGAAATCCTCCAAAAAGTACTAGAGCAAACTTAAAATCCTCTGCTCTACTTCTTCACTATCCCATTTTTGTTCAATATCGGAAAGTTGCATCACCTCTTTCATAATTTCTTCTTGATTGTCACCAATGGCCAAAGCCTCTGAATAAGGTCTATACGAGAAAGTCACCCTTGAATATAAAGGGATCCATTTATCCGGATGTTTTTCTGCGAACCTTTTTTCTATCTTTTTTTGAAGCAAAAATTTAGGGTCAGCAGTTTTACTACTCATTTCAATAAAATTGCGATAACTGAGTTCAGCAATGGCATCTGCATTGGGTTTTCTTTGCTTTTGATATTGGTCAAAAATTCCCTCCCAATTATCACCCCGTTCTTTAATAATCTCATTGAGTACGAAGATATCCTCAAAACCTGCATTCATTCCTTGTCCATAAAAAGGTACTATGGCATGTGCCGAATCACCAACCAAGGCTACCCTGTCCCAATACGTCCAGGGATAACATTTCATCGTAACCATTGCACTAGTTGGGTTCTTGAAAAAGTCCTCAGTTAGGTTTTCAATTTCATGATCAACACTCGGAAAATTTGTTTTGAAAAAATTCTTGGCTTCAGCTTTGGTTTTGATGCTTTCAAAGGAAACATCACCTTCAAATGGCATGAATAAGGTGCAAGTAAAACTACCATCCAAATTGGGCATGGCAATAAACATAAACCGACCACGTGGCCAAATATGAAACGAGTTAGCATCTAACTTATGGCTTCCATCTGCGTTGGCAGGGATTGTCAACTCTTTATAGCCTACATCTAAAAAGTCCTGGGAATAATCAAACCGACTACGTCGTTGCATTTTATGGCGAATTCTAGAGAACGCCCCATCACAGCCAAATATCAAATCATATGCATATTCTTTCCACTCCCCTTTTTCGGTCTCACCTGTATATAATTTGGCTTCTGGAAGGTTAACATCCCATACCTTTTCCTCAAATTTGAATTCAACCCCAGATTTTTCTGCTAAATCAATCATTTTTCTATTCAACACCCCCCGGGATATAGACCAAATTGCCTCGCCTTCTTTTCCATAATCCTGAAAGTAAATAGGTTTACCCATGACATGCATTGCCCGTTTATCCATGGGTATGGCTATTTCTTTAATCTCCCCTTCTATTCCAATTTCAGCCAATGTTCTCCAACCTCTATTACTCATGGCCAAATTAATTGACCTGCCTGAAAACTCTATGGTACGTATATCAGGTCTTCTATCAAAAACAGTAATTGTATGCCCTAATTTCCTTAAGTAAATGGCCAAGAGTGAACCTACTAAACCTGATCCTACAATTGCAATGTTCTTTGGTGTTTGCTTCATAATTTTTTATTAGGAATAACAAAAGGCTAGTTAGTAAATTTAATAAAATAAACTTCAATCATATTATGCAATGATTCTGTCAATCATCTAGTTATATAATTGTTGCGAAATGTTATTTTCTTAAGGCACGAAACATCCAAAATGACCAAATTCTACGTATATACAGTACATTCCGCTTCGGCGTCTATATATATCTAAAAAAAAGTCCTTCACATTAAAAATGCGAAGGACTTTTTCTTGATTACTTAGTATTCAATGCTATTCTAAAATTCCATCGACTATTCCATATTTAATTGATTCTTGGGCATTCATCCAATAATCCCTATCAAAATCACGCATAACGGTATCATAGTCTTGACCACAATTCTCAGCTAAGATTTTTGCACTCAACTCTTTGGTTTTGATTATCTCCCTGGCCTGAATTTCAATGTTCGAGGCCTGCCCTCTTGCCCCGCCACTAGGTTGATGTATCATAACCTGAGCATGTGGTTGTATAAATCGTCTTCCTTTTTTACCTACAGAAAGCAATATAGAACCCATAGAAGCAGCCAATCCTGTACAAATTGTAGAAACAGGGCTTTTTAAAGACTTAATCGTATCGTACATGGCAAAACCTGAAGTCACATAACCTCCTGGACTATTTATAAATAACTGGATTTCTTTGTTATTTTGCATATCTAAATACAGTAGGCGATCAATTACATGTTTGGCGGAATCATCATCTACCATTCCCCAAAGAAAAACCTTTCGTTCTTCCAGTAATTTTTCATCTATAGCTTCCTGTACTTTTCCTTTTTTAGAACTCATTGCATTTTTATTTAAGTATCAAAACTAAGCATTTTATTAAATATATGCAGATCGACAGCCTATTGATTTGTTCCCGAAACATCCAGTCCTTAATCTGGATTAAAAAACGCGTTTTTTTGTCCTACATCTATTCAAAATGCATTTCATCGGATTTTAAACTGTTGTTTATCAATGATTTACACTTAATCTAACGAATTTAACATTTGGTCGTTTTTTGGGCTATACAACGAATTTTGCCTTGTAGTTGGCGTTTAATTTTCGCCTTGTAAGACTATTTGTATTGATTTGTTATTGAGTTTGACCAAATCTCACAATTAATCACTTACGCTAATTACAATATTGAAAGAAGTTTAAGCCTATGGATAAATTTTTACTCCTAATTTCTTATTGGATATTTCAGTAAATACAGGCCCATTGGTTTCATAATCTTCTTCGGATCAACAAAGCAAATCTGAACTATGAAACATTCAATTTCAAAATCAACATTCGGACAATTTCCGTTATCAGGAACATTGAGTAAACTCATGTTACTGATGCTTTTTCTTATGGCCACTTTGGCAAGCGCACAGGTCAAGAAAGCTTTTACACCTAGGTATTCTGAAACTTTGAATGGGGATGTTACGATCATAGCCAATAACATGTTGTCCGCACATAAAACCAATAGCTTTAATACAACGGGAGATAACCAAGACAGCAACAACAGGGTATACGTAGACATTGATAGTGATGGCAGTACTTTTAATTCAAGTAGCGCCAATCTCAATGATCCTGCACCTGGTTTAGTCTGTAAAGAATTTGTACGGGCATATTTATATTGGGCGGCTTCTGATAAAGAAGCTGGTGGTGTTTCCAATAATAACGAAAGTTGGAACCACGATCAGGTTAAACTAATGTTGCCAGGCTCATCAACTTATACTACGATCACAGCTGATGAAGTATTATATATGGGACGGCCAGAGCATTTTCACAATGACCCCTATATCAGTGTAAAGGATATTACCAATGATGTTTTAGCTTTAACTAACCCTTTCGGAAAATACCAAGTTGCCAATGTAAAGGCAACTTATGGTGGTTTAGAACCCCATGGTGGTGGGAATTATGGGGTTGCTGGTGGATGGCAAATTGTTTTTATATATCAATCAACAGATCTATTAAGAAGAAATATTACAATTTTTGATGGGTATGCACATGTAGATAACGGTGCAACAACAGATTTTAATGTGAACGGTTTTCTTTCTATCCCTACAGGACCTGTAAAAGCCGATATTATTCTTGGATCAATTGAAGGGGATAGAGTTCTTAATGGGGATAGCTTTCAAATAAAAAAGCCAGATAATTCCTGGCAAAAAATTAGCACGCCATTGAGAGGTGAAGACAATTTCTTTTCCAGCACCATCTCAATTGATGGTGCACATTTTGTTAACAGAAATCCGGCAAGTACAAATACTTTAGGATATGATGCCTCCATATTTGAATTATCCAATCCAGGAAATACCCTAATTGCCAACAACCAGACAAGTACCACATTAAGGGCTACCTCGGGGCAGGAATCATATGGCCTATATTTGGTAGGTTTTTCCATTGAGGTATATGAACCAAGTTTAGGGGCTTTGGAATTTACAACATCACCTTTAAACAGCACCTATGATGCCAGTGATATTGCAACACTTTCCTTAAGTATAGAAAATTCCGGTAACGATAATATCCATAATCTTGAAATATCTACGATACTACCTATTGAGGTTGATTTTGATTCAACCCAACCCTTACCTACAGGAGTAACTCATTCATTTAATTCAGGAACCAGGGAACTTAAGTTTATTGTCGCGAATGGTTCTGTTGATACGGATGATCCTCAATTCAATATTGATTTTAATGTTAAAGTCAAAGAACAATGTTACTTTTTAGAGACAGTCTGTTCGGCAAATTTTTCGATACAAGCAACAGCAACCTTCAATGGTGAAATAAATACTGCAACGCAAACAACCGATAGTTCTGGAACTTTGGATGAATGTGGATTTGGAAATTTTGATCCAAGTATTATTGATATTAACAAACCAGCCCAAGTAAATTGGAGTTCAGTAGCTAACGAGCTGGATAGAACTGTTTCTTGTGATGATGCTACGGCTTTAAGCGATGCACAAGCACTTGAACCAGCAACTGAATTCTGTGATTTCACAATGGACAAAACTGCTGGTGCATTTGTTGCTGATCCTTCATGTGAATCAGAAGGTACATATACAAATACATGGACATTCACTGATGCGTGTGGAAGGGATAGTGAAACATTTACCCAGGTCATTACCATTGAAGATACGACAGCACCTTCATTCAATGAAGCATTGCCAAGTGATACGGTTGCAGCTTATGATAATATCCCAAATCCTGCAACATTGACTGCTAGTGATAGCTGTGATACTAACCCACAGGTAAATATCGTTGAAACTTATATTGGTGATAATGGTAGTACTACCTATACTATTGTAAGAACTTGGACAGCCTCTGATTGTGCTGGGAATTCTATAGAGCATATACAAAATATTTTTGTTACCGAAAATGGTGACCCCATAGGATTGACCATTAATGATATATCGGTTGATGAAGATCAAGGAATTGCCACTTTTACAGTTACCCATACGGGAGTAGTACCTGCATTTACAGTGAACTTTGCTTCGGCAGATGGAACTGCTATAGCCACAAATGATTACACTGCGTTTAGTGATGCTTTATCCTTTAATGGAGACCACGGCGAAACTAAAATGATTGATATCACTATTAATGATGATAATATTATTGAGGCGAAGGAAGAATATACTATGACGTTAACAACCGGTACCAATACACCAGTAATTAACAAAGCCATTGGAACGGGTACTATTATAGATAATGATGCTGCTACAATAAGTATTTCCGACATTGATGTGAACGAAGCTGTAGGCAATGCAACGATAGTAGTTACATTGAATGGTGCTGTGGAGGAGGCATTTGATATAAATTTTACTACTATGGATGGATCTGCAGTAGCCGGAACAGATTATACAACTGTTACTTCACAAATCAACTGGCCTGCCAATGCTGCAAGTGGATCTACACAGAATATAATTGTACCAATCAATAATGATAATCTTATAGAAGCAACTGAGAACTTCTTAGTTAATCTATCAAACATTACTGCTACTGGAGATATAATTATAGCCGATAACCAAGCTAATGTTAATATATTGGACAACGATGCCAGTGCCGGTGACGGTATCAGCTTCGAGACACTCAATGTAGAGGTGACAGAGGGTATCGGCGTGACCGCTACTTTCAATGTCGTGCTCACAGG
>RCMY010006024.1_pt1 | contig 10206 bp, 8 predicted proteins | sample 2041341 | NCBI WGS metagenome assembly RCMY01 (sample SAMN09708234, study PRJNA481090) | Marine sediment metagenome, whole genome shotgun sequencing project.
CGCCACCATGGTCTCGACGGCGATGAACCCAGCCGCATCGGTACGTGGGCCCAGGCACGTTGTGAAGATGGGCAACGAGAGGTGGCGACTCTGTTTGTGAACGAAGCCAGAGCAAACGTCGACGACATAGAAAAGCTTGTTTTGTTGAAACGTTCTGTCAAGGCCTGCCCAGACTTCGTGGCGTGGATTGAGCTGGGCAAAGTTCAATTGGCGTTGGACAATTCAGTCGATGCGACAGGTGCATTCGAGAACGCCCGTGACTATTACTCGCCGGGTTCGGATGGCAGTTATACGGCCAACGAGATCAGGCGACAGGCAATCAGCAGTGCCTGGTTAGCTGAAGCTTATCAGCTCAATGGAGACCTGGCTCCCGCTGCTGTGGCTACTCAGGAGGCCACTAATGCCTTTCAATTATTGAGCAAACAGCCACCGCAACGCCTGGTGCGGATTCAGGCAGAAATTGATGACGCTCTGGCGGGTGCTGACGCGTCGATTCTCGCGCGTTCATTGAACATACAACATGAACGCGCAACACGTGGAATTGGCATCAGAACACCGATGCGGAAGCATGAAGAAGCAATCGAAACAACGACGGAAACTGATAGATTGGAGGTTGACTATGGGGGAGAGTTGGTCGCATCAGCCGATCGCATTTCAGATGCTTCAAGCACTGACCCCACGACTGCAAACAATGGAGCAGAAAATACGTCGGTTTCTGTTTCCGAATCGCCAGCCGCCGACGATTCCACACGTCCCCTGGTCGAATCCCGGTTGAATATTCCAGTGTTGTTTGACTACAACAGTGCGGTTTTGTCAGCAGAGAGTGAGAATACAGTCACGCGATTGGGAGCTGCTATCAATGAATTGCATCTGGAGCCCACTGCCACCGTGACGATTGTGGGTCATACGGATGTACGGGGTTCGGCTAACTACAATCTGCAACTCAGTGTGCAGCGTGCAAACGCTGTGTCGAAAGCTGTCCAAGGTCTGGTGCAGACTCAGCTCCGGTTTGAGTCAATTGGACGTGGCGAGAGTGAGTTACGGTATCAGGGACGAAGTGAAGATGATCATCGCCGTAACCGTCGTGTTGAAATTATTGTAAAGCGATGAAACCATGAAAAATATCAAACTTGCCCTATCTGCAGCGCTAAGCATCGGACTACTTGTGGTTTCATCAGCCTGTAGTTCTATCCCGATGAATGGTGGTACGGATGAAGTCGCTGACGATGGTGAAGTGACGTTCATCGATCTCGATTTGTTCGACACGTCAATGACGCAGAACATGAGCCGAAAGTCTCCTGTGGTAACGGTGATATTTCCGAATCAACCAACCACCGTCAATAATTTACCCGAGCGGTTGCAGCGTTGGCTGTCGGCTGTGCACAAGCATGGAGGCGGGATTGTTGTGGAAACTCAGGAAGGCTATATCCAGAAGGATTTGATGAGTGTCGTGAGTATTCTGATGTCTGGCTATCAACTGGCCAAGAAGTCGATGACAGTACTGATGGTGCGACAGTATAAGGCAGTGATTGTGTTAGACAGGAACGATGGCGTGGTTGGCAAAGTCAATTTTGTACACCTCTGATTTAAAAGGTGATATTTACAGCGTATGGCCAGGTTATCAAACAGAGCTGATTGTCAGGGAGCAGCCCGGTGAAACACACCACGATTTCGACTCAAGGAAAATCACGGATGCTCGTTCTTGGCATGCTTGCAACGGAACTACTACTGATGTCTGCCGGCGCGGATGCTGTGCTCAATCGCAAAGTTGCAGTTGGTCTGGTCAAAGAGATAGAGGCTGAATATACAACCGGCCAGGTAAATGTGCATATCAATGAACTTGAAGGAGAGGTGGATCCTGGCGTCAAGGTGGGGGATTCGTTGCGGTATGTCATTCGCTCCAGACTGAAGCGACACCTGTTGCTTGTTCTCGTGGATCCAAAGGGCATGGTCAATGTTGTCTTCCCGGATTATTCGATTCGCGAGACACCAGACACCTATGTGAATTTCAGCTACCCACCTGAGGGAACAGGAGACTTTTATCAGGGCGAGCCTGTCGGTATTGAAACCATCATTGTCTTTGCTTCTGAAAAGGCCATCACACAAGTAGATCTTAATTTGTCGCTGGAATCAGACATTCAAACCATTGGCAATGATGAGGGGCAGATCCTGCAATTTGTGAAGCGTATGAATAAGCTCCTTGCGGGCAGTCCAACACATGCGATGGTCTATCAATATTATGTGGATTCGGATTCCGAAGTGCAGTTCGAAACCCGTGCGATCAGGCGGGAATTGAAGAAACGAGTACAGCAAATTGATGTTCTGTCTGAACAAGAAAACAGGATTTCAGAGATAGCCGGAATCGATAATCGAACCACCGGTACTGATTCAATAACCGAGGTGTCTGTGCAAAGTGATGCACTTGCGGTCAATGACATCCGCTTTGAAAGGAATTCGGATGCACTAACGTCCATTGGCCGTATACAACTGGATTTATTCGGAAGTGAGTTTTTGAATGTCCTGGAAGAGAATCCCGCCATATCGGTGACATTGGAAGGTCACACCGATGATACCGGAGACCTTGCTTATAACCAGAGGCTTTCCGAACGTAGAGCCATATCCGCTAAACACTATCTTGTTCAAGAGTTTGGCTTGTCGAACTCCAATATCCTTACACGGGGTATGGGAGAGGCGAGACCGTTGGTTGCCAATTCAAATGCAGCCTCACGGGCGCTGAATCGCAGAGTGGAGATTCGGGTGGGACTGGGTGCTGACTGAACGGGGTTCATTTTTTGTACAGTCACGGGGAAATAGTCTGGATGATGTTGGCGAGCCAATCCTTCCAATCCGGCTGGTTTTATCGATGTCGACAATAATCGATGCTATTGAGTGTCTGACGCGCATGTGATGTATGTCTCATTACGTCCTGTCTGTACCTTCGAATGGAAATCAATTTACGACAAATTGAAGTTTGGTGAAAACTTTTCCCTTTCTCCTGCATTAACCATAGCGTAAGCAGCGAGAAAGGTATGTTTGAAGCCCGCAGCGCTGCAATTTCAGGCTAACGTCGTGAGAAAAGTGATGAAAAACAGATACTTGATACTCCCAATCGTTTTGATTCTGGCATATGGAGCTAATACATCCACTTTTGCAGGTGATATGCAGCTGAATGTGCGGCAGAGTATAGGGAATGGAAGTATGAACAAGATTTCATCCGCGCGATTGAAGGGTATGTTTGCTGATGTGACCAAGGAAGAGGTACAAACCACCAAGGAGTTTGGCAGGCGCGGTTGTGTCACCTCCGTTGGAAATCAGCAGTCGGGAACGTCACTGATGGGAAAACCACAGGATGTGAACATTCTTGGTGACATCACCAACGTGTGCTTTTGATCAAGATTCTTGTTTCCCTGTAAATTATTATTTCGCCGGAGCGCTGTTTTCATGAGTCTGCATTCAAACATCCTGATGCCGCACACCAGATCACGCTCACCGCTGGCCTGTATCGCAACTTTGGCGTTGATGACCGTCGGTTGTAGCACTCCGGTGCTGAAACCGGATCTGGATGCGACGACAGACGTGCGAATCGCTGCTACACCCAATGCGGCACCGCAACGCACCATCACGAATTTCACGGAATCGCTTCGTTGCATGGATGACAAGCTGGCGCAGTATGAAATATCAGGTTTGCTGATCGGTGCACAGGAAGTCTATGACGAAACCAGTGAAGTTTCAGGCGCCAAGGATATGTTGCTGACATCTTTGTCCACCATGTCGCGCAAGAGCAAGGCCTTCGGGATTGTGACACTGAGTCAGGATCTGTTTGATGTATCGCAGTATTACCGGTTGCATGACAAAAAATCTTTCCGAGCACCGGATTTTTTCATTCGGTTGAGTACCCCTCAAATTGACAAAGGTGTGCAAACAGATCAGGTGGGTGGCGGTGTTGGTGTCCTGGGTGTCGCTGAGGTACAGCACAGCCGGGATCGCATTGCATCGGTGGTATCACTCGACATGAATCTTGGAACAGTACGAAATTTGCAACTGCTTCCAGGTATCTACTCCAGTAACTCGATTGCGGTGCTGCGAAAAGGCTCTGCCACAGATCTTTCTGGTGAAATCCAAAAGCTCGGCGCGGTATTTCGTATCACCAACGACAACAGCGAAGGTTTCCACCATAGCGTTCGTACGCTCATCGAGCTTGGTTCCATCGAAATAGTAGGTCGACTCACTCAAATCCCGTATTGGGAGTGTCTGGATATCGAGTCCACCAATCCGGCCGTTCAGGCACAAGTCCAGGACTGGTATGCGGGACTTTCAAAGAATGAGCGTGTAATGTTCACACAAGGTAAGTTGTCAGCGCTCGGGCTCTTCGATGGTGAAGTCGATGGTCAGGACAGCGCTTCGTTGCACACAGCAATCGCTACCTATAAGGCCAGGCAGGGTTTGATTGCAGATGGCGAGATAGATTTTCTGCTTTACTACAATCTTGTTATAGACAAGACTCCAGTCGGTCCACAGCACTTGGCATTGTTGCGCAAAGAAGATGCTGTCGGCACGCTAGAGGAAAGCGACGACTCACCTTTATCGCCCCGGGAGGATCGCCTGGTGCCTCTTGAACTGAATGTGTCCACTAATCGGGGTATCTCTCCAGTAGTTTATCGTGCAGGTGAGTCCGTTGAGTTAGAAGTCAGGGTGTCAACTGATGCGCATGTCTTTTGTTATTACCAACAAGGTGATGGAGGCGTCATAAAGTTATTTCCCAATCGCTTTCGCCCTTACAGCGGTATAGCGGCGAACGAAACACTTTCCATCCCGGGCACTGGAAATTTTCAGATCAAGACAGACCGTGCTGGACAGAGCGAGCGAATCATGTGCATGGCGTCTTACGAGGATATAGACCAGAAGCTTCCGTTTGAACTCAAGGACAAGGATTTACAAGCACTGCCGGTCAATAGCCTGGAACAGATTCATGGGTACTATCGAGGAGTTGCCAGCACCTTGCCGCTAAGAAAGATCATTGAATTGGAGGTTGTTCAATAACATTGCACAACCTTGTAACGGAGTCATGAAAATGTACATTGCTAAATCTTTCGCACTCTCTGTAATTCTGGTATGTGGCCAGGTCTCTGCAAAACCAGTAATGGCCGCTGATGGGGTTCCCGTTTTCACAAAGCCTCCTTCGGCGCAGGAATTGGCCAACATACTGTTTCCGCTGCAAACACGTTCGATTGTCATGGGCAACGCGCCTGAAGATGCCACGACTGGAAACGAGTTTGCCGTTGATGGTGCACCTGGAAGTGAAAACGGATCTGTCAATCACGACGCACCCGCAGTACCGCTTGGGAATTCAGATTCAGAGTCGGCTGGTGCCTTTGGTCTTCTGATCAATTTTGAATATGGCAAGGCTACAGTGACCAGTGAGTCTCTGGATTATCTCGACGCTGTCGGTGAAATGCTAAAACTCGAGCAGACGGGCAGTGAGGCTATACTGATAGAAGGGCATACCGATGGAGTGGGGAGCCTTGCCTTTAACCAGAAATTATCCGAACAGAGGGCATTGGCTGTGCGGCGCTACCTGATCAGTGCGCATGAGATAAGTGCTATTCGATTGCACTCGGTAGGATACGGTGAAACCAGTCTTCACGACACGACCAATCCTGAAGCTGCGATCAACCGACGTGTAGAGTTCAGGTTGCTTGATCGAGATGACTCCTGAGTCAGTTTAGTCATGCAACCCAATCCAGAGAGCAGGCAAATGATCAATGAAAGTGACGGCGAGCTCATCAATCGCTATGTAGAGGCAGGAGATCAAAATGCCATGCGTCTCCTGGTGGGACGCCATTATGACATTCTGTATCGTCGCTTTCGCAGAGAACTGAAAAACGAAGCAGATGCCGAGGACTGTGCACAACGAGTGTGGGTTCAGGTGGCAAGAAATCTTGGTAGTTACACCCATGAAGGCAAGTTCCCACAGTTCTTGTCAACCATCACGACGAACATGATCAAGGAACATTGGCGTAACAAGAGTACTCGAGAAAAAGTGGTAGTGGCTGAGGATGCCGACATGGATTACGACAGGCTGGTATCAATGGCAGATGATCGAACGCCTGAACGTGCATTGATCAATGACGAAATTGTGAATCATCTGGTACGCGATCTTATTCCCGCACTGCCCAGCGAACAAAGAGCAGCGTGGTTGCTTCGTCATGAATCCGAATACTGGGAGCCTGGGAAACGGCTTGAATGGAATCACCTGGCAGAGCTTAATGGGGTGGACGTTCCCACCGCCTGGAGTATTTTCGAACGCGCACGTGCAAAGTTCATGAGTGCAATCCATTCCAGTCAGCAGACAGAAGTGGATGCCGATGAAATATTGATTTTTCTGGTATGGACACAAGCGCAACGAGCAGAAAAAAACGAGAGCTTCTCTTGGGATTACTTCAGTGCCTTGATCGGTGTGCCGGTCAATACCATGAAAACCAGATATCGTTCAGCACAGAAGCGCTTGGCTGAATCGCTTGCCGACTACAGGTCAGCGGTATGAACGCGGGCTCATCAAACGACTCTGATCGCAACTCTTCATCGGATAACGGTCAGGTTAATCCTGAAGATATCTTTACCGGCTATCAGCAGAGCAGAGTCGGTGAGAGGCAGATAGAGAGGGTAATGGCAAGGCTTGCTGATGCTGGTCTGGTCGGACCTGTTCAGAATCGTATCCCGAAAGGTGAAGATGTATCCAGGGACGATGAACTGCTTGAGCGGGTCTATCAGCAGTATCGTGAAACACGTAAATCCGCGGATACAGATTTTGTGGACGCCGTCATGACGAAGCTTGCCACTGATGCTGATCAGTCTGTAACACGTGTTAGTGAGAATGCTGTCAATGAATTCTCGGCACCGTCTGCCACACGAAGGATGTTCGAGTTTCCTGGGATGGTGGTTGACAAGACGCTTGCATGGATACGGGGTGAAGGCAAGAGTGCATCGTTGTTTCCTCGCGTGGCAATACCTGCCATGGCAATGGCTATTGCCACAGTAGCATTGCTACCGTTGTTGTTTAACCACCCGGATGAGGGTACAGGCTCGATCAGTGGCGAAACGGTTGCATATAATCCTCCCGAGAGCCTTCTGAGGGAAGCGGCAGGGGCATCGCGGGGTATTTACATGGATCCAGGAGTTCCACTGGGTTTATCAGGTAGCACGAATGCGAAACTCGAATCCTTTGCTCTGGGTCGGCGTTTACTCGAGGCTACGGTGGTGTCTGTAGATGTAAGCGTTCAGCCTGTACTGGCTCGCTTTGTTTCCGTGAGGCTTGAAAGCATGGCTGAGTTGATAGAAGACGCTGGGGTGGAGTCGGCTGTCAGTAGTCTGGCTGTCGAGCTTGTCAGGAATCCTGTCGATAGAGAGTCGGTGGCGCTACATATAGCAAAGGTTCGCACCGAAGTTGAAAGCCAGAGTGCTGCAGATGTAAGCGTATGGGTCAATTTCGGCGAAGCTACCGAAGCGCTTGCAATCGCAGATCGCCTTGGTCGTGAAAGTGCCGACAATAGTGTTGTGGCTTCGAATATGCTGGCTGATGCGCTTGAAAGTTTCAACGTCATGAAATTTGCGGAATCAGTGCCTGGTATAACGGAAAATACGGCATCCATATTGCGCAGGCTAGGGGAAATCGGGCGCGCCGAATTAGCTGAACCGACGCAAGTACGCAATGTTAGTGCTCTGATTCAACAACTCCTTCTTTCGGTTGTGTAGCGATGAACAGCTGGAAATATGGAGGTGTGGTTCTGGCTTTCTACTTATTCGCAAGCGTCCTGTATGGACCAGAATTGTCAGCCAATGAGCGCGCCAACGCCAGCTTCTACATAGCCACGTTCGGAAGAGTTGATCGGCAACAGAACCCGTTGGCAGAACGTGCTCACGGTGTGTTTGAAAATCTCAAGCGAGTAGCTGGCAGCGCTTCAGCCACTGCAGAGTTGGTACTGATTGATACGGCGTCCAAACCCTGGGCTATAGCACTGACTGACGGTAATGTGGTTTTGTCGCGTGGCGCGCTCGAGATCATATACACCGCTGGGGCAGCAGAACGAGGGGATGCCTGGTTAGCGTTTGCCCTGGGTCATGAATTGGCTCATTTAGGGTCCAGAGATTTATGGCAGCAGCACGTATTTGCGAGTTTGTCGGCACTGCCGAATCTCGATGATTCAGCATTGTCCAATGTTCAGCAGGCCATGACTCAGAGTGTGTTCGACGCCGAGGCCTGGCGAGAGCGTGAGCTGAAGGCCGATGAGTTGGGATACGTTATTGCTGCGTTGGCAGGTTATGAAGTTGAACAGATATTCGGCGATGAACAGAACCACCAGGATTTCCTTGAAGTTTGGGAGGCATCAACGGGTTCTGTGGGGAACACGCATTACAGCGCGGAAGTTCGAAACGAGTTTCTTCGTGTTCGATTGGCGGCTGCAGAGCAACGTCTGGATCAATTTCAACTCGGTTTGATGCTGTCGCATGCAGGCAGACTTTCGGATGCGTTAACCGTCTTTGAAGATTTCCAACGCTATTTTTCTTCACGGTCAGTTCTTTCGAACCTGGGTTATGTCCATCTGCAACTGGCCCGCGAAGAAATGCCTGTGCAGATAGCTTACCGATTCTGGTTGCCGACGTTGTTGGAGCCGGACTCGGGACTGCGAATTCCGTCCAGGGGTTTTGCGAGTGGTTTGAGCGACAGAACTCTGAATCATCTGAAAGATGCCAGTCGATATCTGGAACAGGCGCGGATGATGGAGCCAGATGATGATGTGGTGAGCACGAATCTGGCAGTGGCCTACCAATATCTGGGAAAGTACTTTCGAGCACGAGCTGTGTTGGAAGAGTCGTTGGATCGCCACCCTGAGAATCAAACGTTAGCGATGCTCAAAGCGCTGATTCTGGTGGATCAGGAGCCTGAAATTGATATGTGGCCGCGTGCAGTAGAGACATTGCAAACCATGGAAAGGGCGGCAGAGACCTCCCCAACAGTATTGTTCAATCTCGCACGGCTTCATCAGGAGCGTAACCGCTTTGGAAAGGCCGAAGTCTATTGGACTCGATTGAATGAGCAAATAACCACACTGCCAGCGGCCTACCGGTATCAAGTATGCACGGGTCTTGGTATTGATTGTCAAATGCCAGGTGAGTTGCAATCGACCATCCCGGATGCGTTGAACGACCTTGCAAAATTTCCGCTTCATCCTGGTTACTCTCTTCAGGATGATCAAGTGAAGTCATTGGTTTCGGCAACACAATGGACAAGATTGCAGGTGCAGGAAATAGAGGTAACTATCATAAAGAGTGAAAATATTACCGGATTTGCCTTGGATGGCGTTTTAGAACTCGTGCGTTACCAGTCGCCGCATCTGCAAACTGTCGAAAGAGTGATCGCACAGCTCATGCCCCTGGACACCAGTATGCTGGGTACTTACAGAGTTGTACGATACACCAGCGGTCTGTCGGTTCTTGAGCGTGAAGGAGAGCCAGTCGAGTTGTGGGTGACACGCTGAGCAATCAAATAATTTTTATGTCCATGAATCATGTCTACATAAACCACGGTATCGGGTTTTTCGTTAAATAAGAAAAAACAAGAATATTTATGCCTCAGTTGCAAACTTTCCGGAAGTTGTCGCATTAATCAATACAAGCGGGACGAGCAGGCCACAAGAGGCAGGCATCGGGACCCGCCGACAGACTACTGACATAGCGTTAGCAACTTCCCTGGAGAAATACGATGAGCAAGCAATTTCTGAAAACTACCCTTTTTGCCGCAACTACACTGATCGGATCACTGGCCGGAACCGCAGCGCTGGCAGGCAGCGATATCAGCGGAGATGCCCAGATTGATGTAGATGTGTTGAACGTTGTGTGTGCAGCGACTGGCGACGGAAATAATTGCAGGGTAGCTGCTGGAGCGGTAGTAAACAGCACAATCAACGGTAGTCTCACGGCTTCGGTGTTCACGAATGACGTGATGGCGATTGCAGATGGATCCAGCAACGAGGCCAGGATCAACATGGCCGTCGTCAAAGACAGCTGGATCGGTGGTGACGTAGGTTTGAGTGTCCGTGCGGAAGATGTCGCTGCCACTGCCGAAGGCAGCGCGAATACAGCCAGGATTGATCTGGCCGTGATCAAATAAGTCGGCAACGAGAAAACTGAAAACAGATGGGCCGAGGG
>RCMY010006026.1_pt1 | contig 10203 bp, 11 predicted proteins | sample 2041341 | NCBI WGS metagenome assembly RCMY01 (sample SAMN09708234, study PRJNA481090) | Marine sediment metagenome, whole genome shotgun sequencing project.
CCCAAAGCTGCACCGCAATACTGCACCTCTAGCAAATGGCTGCGTGCACCTGCGGGCGGGTTGCTGCGTACGTTTCGGGCCAACGGCGACGTCGTGGCCGAAGGGGACGTGATGGCCGTTGTGGCCGACCCGTTCGGCGAGCAAGAACAAGACATCATCGCACCCTTTAACGGCATCGTCGTCGGGCGGACTGTCTTGCCCGTCGTGAACGAGGGCGACGCCGTATTCCACCTCGCCCGGGTTAAATCCATGTCGGTGGCCGAGGGTGCCGTGGAAGATCTGAACGACCAACTCTCCGATGACCCACTGTTCGACGAAGACGAAATAATCTAACTTTTACGCCTCTCCCAAACGCCGCTGATAGACTGGTGAAAACAATGACACATACCTTCCAAGTTGACGTAACCGCATTTGAAACCCTGCAAGAGGTCGCGGGCCAATGGACACCCAAGGATTACACCGCACTTCTGGACGCGATGGAATTTGGCGACAGCACTGGGCTAGACGACACCGAACTGCGCGACATGTGCCTGATGTCGCTCCAAGATCAAGAACCCGAGGCAGCCGCACTTTTTGTGCTGCAACACATCATCGGCGAAGACCTGCGCGACGGCCAATTGCGAAATATGGCCAACGAGATGCGGACCGAAAAACTCTGGGAAGAATACGTCGATCCCGCGTTCCACGCACGGCTCTTCACCGTCGGCAGCTTGCTCTACGCCGCCCAACCCAGCGTATTCCCCAAGACAGACGCCGTGCGCGTGACACTGGACGTCACAACACCCGACGCAGATGCAAACGACTTGTTAGCGCCCACACTAAACCCCGCGTTCCTCGCGCGGCTTTTGGCTGGCGGCATGGACGATCACGCGGTCTTAAACCGCCTCTACGGCGAACAACTGGCAGGCACTTCCTTTCCAAATGCCAGCGATATCATCTGGACAGCCACAGCTAAGGAAACCAGCAAAGACCACTTCGCGGTCGAGATCCTCAGCTCGGGCTACTGGCTCGATGCATTTGAACGCACCGCATCTTACGAGGTCCAAGCCCATGGGGATCTCCTAATAGAAACATAATTTCGCGCTTACGATTTTTGACATATATTGCCCTGATCTCAGGCAGGTTCGCGCCTAACGGGTAGTTTTGGCACCAAATACGGGTGCTCCATATTGCTCAGCGGGATCACTGCCTGCACACTGGCACCATCGGTATAGCTCACGGCGATGAATTAAGTGGTGTTGATACCCGGATCAAAAATAGTCTGGGCATCGCGCGCCACCATAGAACAGTGATACCAACGGATATTACCCATACGGCCCCCTAGCCTTGCACAGGGATCTCAACCGTCACCTCAAACCCCGCCGTGGACCCGGATCTGGGCGACTTGATACCCAAAGGACGATCAATGCGCGCCGCAATCGCGGCAACAATCGCAAGACCAAGTCCACTGCCATCACCACGCCCGTCACCACGCTCAAATCGGGCCGTCAATCGGGACAGGGTCTGGGGCGAAACAACCGCCCCGTCATTTGCAACCGTCAACAGCCCATTCGCCGAAAACGTCACCAAAACTGGACCCGTTTCTGCACCGTGCCGTAACGCATTCTCGACCAAATTCCGACAGACAATGCCAAACACATCGGGATCAAGGTCAGACATCACAGGCATCGGCGGGACCTCCAAAACGATGCGGTCACGGCCCTGCGCACGGGCCAAGTCCTCAACCACAATCCGCACCACTTCGCGCAAATCCGATGTGCGCTCCAACCGAAGCTGTCCGCCCTCGGCACGGGCCAATTGCATCAATCGCTCCGACAAACGGGTCAGCCGTTTTAACGTCGTCTCAATACCCGCCGCGCGGGTCTTTGCCGCAGGATCGCCGGTTTCCAACTGAAGGCGCTGCGCCTGCGCTATGGCTCCGGCAAGCGGGGTGCGCAGCTCATGTGCGGCATTTGCGGCAAAACTGCGCTCCGCCGCAAATGCGCTTTTCAGACGACCCAAAAGATCATTCAACGTGTGCGCAATTGGCGCAATATCGGACGGAATATCGCTAGACGGCACGGGTGATAAGTCCCGCGCATCCCGCGCCTCCAATGTTTCACGGAACCGGCGCAGCGGCGCAAAACTCGCCCGCACCGCCAGAAAAATCGCCAGCAACGTCAATGGCGCGACAACCAATAACGGCAACCCAAGCCCGACCTGAACATCGCGCGCGACCTTAGCGCGATGCGCCAAAGGCTCGGCCATTGTGATCCGGATACTGCCTCGCACGGCATCCTCGTTATAAAAACGGTGCGTGGCCGTTTGCCGAAAACCGACGCCATCATAGACTGGAAAAATCGCAGGGTCAGCAGTATGTGATTGCAACAAAATCCGCCCCTGTGCATCACGAACAAGATAGGTGAATAGCTCGTCATGCGCCCGGATCGCACCAAGGCGCTGGGTCACGCCGTCATCCTCGCGCCCGACAATATCCACAACCGCAAGCGGCAACAGGCGCTGCGCCGTTTCCTGAAGCGCAGAATCGAAAACCTCGTCCATCTTATGGCGCACATTCATCGCTGTGACAGAGGCAACCGCGATCCATAGCACCGTCAGAAAAACCCCCAGCGATAGACCCAAACGGGCCTGTAAACTACGCGGCATCCTCACGGCGCACCCAAACGGTAACCCATGCCACGCTCCGTCTCTATAACCCGTGCGCCCAGCTTTTTGCGCAGCCGGCTGACATGGACCTCGATGGTATTGCTCTCAATCTCGGACGTAAAAGCATATAGTTTTTCTTCCAACTGCGCTTTTGACAATAGCTGACCGGGCCGCGACACAAATGCCTCAAACAGCGCCCACTCGCGGGCGGTCAATGCCACCAGTTTACCAGCCCGGCGAATACTGCGCGCAGAAAGATCGACTTCCAGATCACCATGGCGAATTAGCGGATTTGGATTCCCCGAATAACGTCGCGCGACCGATCCGATCCGCGCGCTCAACTCAACCAAATCAAACGGCTTCACCAGATAATCGTCAGCGCCGGTATTCAGACCCTCGATACGGTCCGAAATCTGATCAAGTGCCGTCAAAATAATCACAGGCGTCACATCGCCCCGTGCGCGCAAACCCTTCAGAAAACTGATCCCGCGCCCGTCAGGCAACATCAGGTCCAGCAACACCAAATCATAAGACGCGCAGGCCATCGCATCCGTCGCCGCATCAAGGCGCATCATCCAGTCAACCGAATGACCGTCAGCGGCAATCTGGTCGTTGACAGCGGCCCCCAAAACGGTGTCATCCTCGATCAATAAAATACGCATAATGCTCCGGTTCCCTTGCTGGCATAATGGTGTTTTGCCCGCGCCACCTGACGCAAACCTGACGAACGCAAGTGACATGCTTCAGGCTACCGTCAGGTGCTGCACATACAAACATCACATCAATACCTCACAAGAAAGAGTTTGCGCCATGAAAACGACCCTGACAATGATCGCCTTTCTTACGACCGTGCCTGCTGCAGTCTTCGCGGACGACGACTGCTCGGCCCTCATCGCCGACTGGCAACCCCGCGAAGCGGTGATACAACTCGCATCCCAAAACGCATGGACCGTGCGCCGGATCAAAATTGATGATGGCTGCTATGAAATCGACGGACGCGACGCCGCTGGCCGCAAAATAGAAGTCAACGTGCATCCGGCAACCCTCGAAGTAATCGAATTCGAATTCGAATACGAGGACGACGATGACGATGACGGTGATGACGATCGCGACGCCACCGCCCCACCCGTCATATCCCCACCAGCAAACGGGCTGTTTGGAAACGGGGCCGCACCGCAAGTCGAAATGCACTGAACCCACGCACCTCTCACATCGCAACACCCATTATCAAAACCACACTCGCGCTCACCACGGCGCCTACCTCGTGCTCTACGTCAATGATGCATCAGGCGCCTATGCGGCGATGGTTCACACGACTTCGCGGCCCACGCGCAGGCAGACTACATGTCGAGATCGCACGCATCGCCGTCTTTGCACTGGGCAACATCGAGATGCTCAACAAGACCCCATCATCAACGCTGCGCGAACTCACCTTCTCATACCCCTGTGACTCAACCGACGTCTACACACTCAAAACAGACATCGGCACCGGCTACTTCGACCAAGGCACCGGCGCACCGCTGGCATGGATCACCCTGTCACGCTGGGACCACATATCCGAAACCATCTACATGCTGCACACAGGGCAGGGGGCCGCTGCATTTGGTCTTGCAATGGGACCGATGGTCCTTGGGCTGCCAGTCATGGGGATCACAGGCGTCATCATGTGGTGGAACACTCGGCGCAACCAGCCGCGCTTGCGGGTAAACAAACGCGCTCTGGCAGCGATTTCTGGGGATGGGACGCTTCAACGTGGGCGACACCATCACAGGCTTCATCCGTGAAAACACAACATTTCACGCAGGGCGCGGCAAAACCCCGCTGATCCTCATTGGCGCAGGCATCGGGCCACTCGCAGGCATGATCCGTGGCAATACAAACCAACGGCCAATGCACCCACATAGCGATTACCTGTATGACGACGATTTACCCAAATGGCAGACGACAGGGCAGCTCACCACGCTTATCACTGCCACCTCGCGCAGCAGCACGCCACATTATGAGCAAGACGCTTTGCGCACCGAGGGTGATCGCATCACCACATTGCTCCAAAACGGGGCGCGGATCATGGTCTGCGACGGGCGCGACATAAGCGCAGGCGTCGCGGCAGCACTCGGCGAAATCCTCACCCCTTTGGGCATGTCGCCGCTCACATTGAAAGCACAGCGACGCTATGTCGAAGACATTTATTAATCTCACGCGGTACGCCTTAAACGGCCCGACCATGGGCACCCGCTGGTCTGCGCTTTTCTATGCAACGCCTCTGTTCGACCCGGAACCCGTGCAAATCGCACTGCAAACAGCCGTGCAAGAGGTGGACCAGCAAATGTCCACATGGACGCCAACTAGCGACCTGATGCGGCTCAACGCGGCCGAAACCGGCACGCGACAATATCCGCCACACGCATCACTGCGGGACTGGTCGGGATCGACGGCGAACTACGCGCCATGGGGCTACAACCCAACGGCAACCCGTGGACCATCGCCATCGAAGCACCCGAACATGACCTGCGCAAACTACAAGCAATCGTGTCCCTGCAAGACGCCGCCATTGCCACATCCGGCGACTATCGGCGCTGGGTCGACGTGCAAGGCCTGCGGCTATCACACACAATGGACCCGCTCAAAGGCGCACCGCTTACCGCACCTCCGGCCTCGGTTACCGTGGTCGCCAAAACCTGCGTACAAGCCGACGCTTGGGCAACTGCCCTCATGGTGCTTGGACCTGACGCTGGCATAAAACGCGCCCGAAAACACGGGCTCAACGCACTCTTTTTGACCCGCAATGGCGGGTAAATCCAAGAGAAAGGCACTGGGCCGCTATTTTCAACCACAGGCTAAACCTGACTGGGCAACCAAAGCACAATACTCGGGAACGCCACCAAGAGCGCAATGGTGATGCCGTCCGCGATGAAAAACGGCGTCACACCCTTAAACACATCCTGCACCGTCAGATCATCGCGCACGCCTGCCACTACAAAACAGTTCAGTCCAATCGGCGGGGTAATCAGACAAAACTCCGCCATCTTCACCACCAAAATCCCGAACCAAATCGCACACATCGGACCGCTCATGCCAAACGCACTGTCTACGGCGGCAACCGCTTCACCACCGTTCAGCGCCATAACCGCAGGGTAGACCACGGGCAGGGTCAACAGCAGCATACCAATCGCGTCCATGAACATGCCCAGCACCGCATAAGCCAGCAAAATGCAGATCAAAATCAACATCGGCGACATGGTCAGTGACGTAATCCAATCTGAAAACGCACCGGGCAAATCAGCAAACCCCAAAAAGCGCACATAAATCAAAACCCCCCAAATGATCGTGAAAATCATCACGCTCAGCTTGGCGGTCTCCAGCAATGCATCCTTCAACTCGGCCCAGCGCATGCCCTGCCACATCGCCATCAAAAACACGACAAACGCACCAATCGCACCGCCCTCGGTCGGCGTGCCCAACGCATCGCCGCCAAACGGGTTGTAGACAAAGAAAACAATCGTCAGCACGACAAAAACAATCGGCAACGCAGGCGGCAACGACGCGAACCGCTCGCGCCATGTGAAGCCCGTCACAGGCGGGCCAAACCCTTTGATCGTCAATGCCAACCCGATGATCAGCAGCGCATAAACAAAGGCCGAAAACACACCCGGAATAAATCCGGCCAGCAATAACTTCCCCACATCCTGCTCAACAATAATCGCATAAATCACAAGGATCGCAGAGGGCGGGATCAAGGATGCAAGCGTGCCACCCGCCGCCACAACACCCGCCGCAAACCGCTTGTCATAGCCAAGCGCCAGCATCTCGGGGATCGCAATCCGCGCAAACACCGCCGCTGTCGCCACCGAAGCACCAGACACCGCCGCAAACCCCGCCGTGGCAAAAATCGTGGACACCGCAAGCCCACCGGGCACCCACGCCAGCCAACGCTTGGCCGCCTCAAACAATGCCTTGGTCAGCCCCGCGTAATAGGCCAAATAGCCGATCAAAATGAACGTGGGAATCAGGCTCAAGGCTTGGCTCGACACCTTGGAATGTGGCACTTGGCCTGCGGTCTTGACCGCAACCTCCAAAGCCCAGCCAAAATCAGCAGGATCATAACCTTTCTTGGCCCAGAAAATCCAAATCAACCCGACCAGTCCGGCGAGCCCTGCCGCAAACGCCACGCGCATGCCCAAAATCACCATGACCAACAAACCGCCCGTGACGATCAGACCAATATCAATCGAATCCATTGTCAGACCCTACTCGTTTTGGGCCGAAACATGCTCGGCCTCCATCGCGGCTTGCGTGGCCGCATCCGCAAACGTCGGGACGCCAACGACTTGGGCATCATTGCGCACAATCGCGCGACCATAAGCGAAAAGCTGCAACAGCAACCGCAGGCAAATCACGCTAAACGCAATCGGTGCCAACAGCTTGGCAGGCCAAAGCGGGATCGCAATATCCATCGAACTATCGCGGCTCCAAAACGGCGAGGCAAAATCAAAGCTGCGGGCAAAATGCGCAAACGACCCCCAAACCAGCAAGACCATCAAGATCAACATCGCAAGCGCGGTGATAAATTCGGCCAGATACAAGGCGCGTCCCCGCAGCACACCAATCAGAATATCCATGCGGATATGACCGCCATCGCGCTGGGCATATGAAATCCCCATAAAAGCAATCAGCGGCATCGCCTGCTCGATCCAGTCAATATAACCGGGCAAGGGCTGACCAATAAAATTGCGACCACTCACCGACACAACGGCCAGTAACATCAAACTAAAAACAGCCAAACCACTCAGCAGCGCAAGCGCGGTCTCAACACGGTACAACCCTTGGTCAATCCTGCTAAACGCGCTGTCGTCGGTCAAAACCAACTTTGATCCAGCCATATATCTGCCCCCATCGAAAAAGTGGCCGGGCCCAAGGATCAGGCCCAACCTATCGTTTAGCTACCGCTGGCAATCATACCCGTCACCAAGTCATACAACTCCTGCGCAGGCAGACCCTTGGCCGCATTATCTGCAATCCATTCGTCGGCTGCAGGGGCCGCAGCGGCCGCTTTAAACGCTGCCAACTCCGCATCCGGGAACGTGACCTGCTCAATGCCGCGCGTCTCCAACGCAGGTCCCCAAGCACTCATCGTCTGCGAATTATAAAAGTCGATGTAATACGCCAAAGACTCGTCAATGGAACTTAACAATGCATCACGGTGGGCATCTGATAGACCCGCCAACGCATCGGTATTGGCAACCACAGGGCAATTCACCGTGCCGGGGTTCAGGTTGGTGGTCCACCATGTCGCGTTCTCAATCGTGCCAAACGACATATGGGCATGCGGGGCAAAACTCACGGCCTTCACAACGCCGCTATCCATCGCCTGACGGACCTCTGTAGCAGACATTGACGTGGGCACAGCCCCGATCGTCTCCATCGCCTGACCAATACCGCCCGTCGCACGTACGCTCATCCCCTCAAAATCAGACAGGGTTTTGGGCGCATCGCCTGTGCCAACAATGTTATACTGCGGCAGTGGTGAAGGCATCAACAGCGTGGCATTCCAACGACCCAAATCCGCAATCGCCGCAGGATGCGCATAGACCGCCATCGACAATGCAACCTCTTGCTCCAATGACGTCACACCCAAAAACGGCAGCTCCAAAACAGTCAGCGACGGGTTCTTGTCACGGTGATAGCCCGCACAAAACTGGGCCATCTCAAAGGCGCCAATCGAAATCCCGTCAAGGTTCTCTTTATTATTGGACAGTCCACCATAGCTCAGGTTCAACGTGAACTCGCCGCCGGTTTTCTCATCAACCAGCTCGGCCAAACGCTCAACATGCTCGGTGAACGCGCGGCGCTTGCCCCACAGCGATACGTTCCACTCCTCCGCAATTGTCTCTGTCGCAAACGCCAGTGATAGCGTTGCCAAAATCGTGCCGCCTAGAAACTTCCGCATAAATAGTCCTCCCAAATAGATGCGATTAAACTCAAACGATCATCGCGGCTCGGGGGCGATCTGGCAACGAGAAACCTACAGCCTCTTGCTATTCGCGCAGCGGCTCGAAATAACTTGGCAAACACCACTCATCTACGGACGCTGCGCGCGAGGAGAAAACGATCATGCAAAATAATGACCAATTGGCCCAATGGGATCGCGAAAATTTCTTCCATTCCTCGACACATCTCGCTGGACACGCACGCGGCGAAACCCCCACAAGGATCATCGCCTCAGGCGAGGGCGTGCACATCACCGACCGCGACGGACGGCGCATGCTCGACGCTTTCGCAGGGCTTTACTGCGTCAACGTGGGCTACGGACGCACGGAAATCGCGGATGCCATCTCGAAACAAGCCCATGAGCTGGCCTACTACCATTCCTACGTCGGCCACGGCACCGAAGCCTCGATCACGCTGTCGAAAATGGTGCTCGACCGCGCCCCCGCCAACATGTCAAAAGTCTACTTCGGGCAAAGCGGCTCTGACGCCAACGAGACCAACATCAAACTGATCTGGTATTACAACAACATCCTCGGGCGGCCGCAGAAAAAGAAACTGATCTCGCGCTGGCGCGGCTACCACGGCTCGGGCCTGATGACAGGTTCGCTAACTGGCTTGGGCTTCTTCCACACGAAATTCGATCTACCCTTGGCGGGCGTGCTGCACACCGAGGCACCGTATTATCTGCGCCGCAAAGACCAAGACATGTCGGAGGAAGAATTTTCCGCCGATTGCGCCGCCAAACTCGAAGCTATGATCCTCGCGGAAGGCCCCGACACAATCGCCGCCTTCTTTGCCGAACCGATCCTTGGCACTGGCGGCATCGTGCCACCGCCGCGCGGCTACTGGGCGGCAATCCAAGCGGTCTTGCGCAAATACGACATCCTGCTGATCATCGACGAAGTCGTCACAGGTTTCGGGCGTCTTGGCAGTAAATTCGGCTGTGACCACTACGGCATCGAGGCCGACATCATCACCATCGCCAAGGGTCTAACCTCTGCCTATGCACCGCTCTCAGGCTCGATCATCTCCGACAAAGTCTGGGCCGTACTGGAACAAGGTACCGACGAGAACGGCCCCATCGGTCACGGCTGGACCTATTCCGCGCACCCCATCGGGGCAGCGGCAGGGGTGGCAAACCTCAACCTGATCGACAAAATGGGCCTGATCGACAACGCACGCAGCACAGGCGCCTACCTCAACAAAGCCTTGAAAGACGCCTTCACAGACCACAAATACGTGGTAGACGTGCGCGGCGAAGGGCTGATGGCAGCCATTGAACTCGGGGCAAATAAATCACCCCTCAAATTCTTTGACCCCGCACAAAAAATCGGCCCTGCCGTTGTGGCGGCAATTGCCAAACGCGACGTGATCGCAAGGGCGATGCCAGAAGGCGACATCATCGGCTTCGCGCCACCACTGTGCATCACACCACAAGAAATAGACCACGTGATTGCCGTCACAATCGAGGCGGTTCACGAAGTTACAAACGCGCTCTAAGCGCATCAAAAACAGGACGTCCCATGACCGTTGCAACCATCCAGATCGACATCCAGGGCATGTCTTGCG
>RCMY010006027.1_pt1 | contig 10202 bp, 9 predicted proteins | sample 2041341 | NCBI WGS metagenome assembly RCMY01 (sample SAMN09708234, study PRJNA481090) | Marine sediment metagenome, whole genome shotgun sequencing project.
GATCTCGACCTCGCCGATCCGTTCGAGCCGTTCGAGCACCAGCCCATCTGTTCCCTGCAACGGATCTACGGCAGCGGCTATGCCTTCGGGCAGGACGGCGATGTGCATGTCGGCACCATAGATGCGCTCGAGCTTCTCACCATTGACCATCACGTGCAGATGGCCTTCGCCTTCGACGTGATCGCCTGAGGCATGCTCGGGCGCAATCGTGAGGCCATCCCATGCCACGTTGAGGTTCCAACCGCTCTTGGGGTCCTCGACGACCACGAGGTCGCTCACCACGATGCCAGCGGCTTCCTGTGGATCGGCTTCGTCGTGGCCGTGGTCATCGTGTTCGTGGTCGGGCACGTCGAGGGTGACTACCGCCTCGACCCGTTCGCCGTTGATCTCGAGGTCGCTGTGGTTGTTCGCGTTGAGGGTCACGACGAATTCGTGTTCCCCGGCGTCGACTCCGGCGACATGGATCCAGTCGTTGTAGAAGCGCGATCGCTTCACCCCGTCGACGTAGAGGTGGTAGTGACCTTGTCCCTCGAGCGGGTCGCTCGACGCCGCGGCAGCCGACACGTCGTGGTTCGTCGACTGCACCGAAACGTTGACACCGCCGGCGGCGTCCGGAATCACCTCGATGGCGACCGTCGGCGCCCAGGCAGAGGCATCGATGGCCTCGCCGTGCCCATGATCTCCTGCGGCCATCGCATCGCTGTCCATGTCGGCGTGGTCATCGTGGTCATCGTGATCATCGTGATCATCGTGATCATCGTCGTGGTCGCCGTGGTCATCGTGATCATCGTGGTCACCGTCAGACATCTCGCCGTCAGGCATGTCACCAACAGATGCTCCACCGTCAGATGCTTCACCGGCGGCCACCATCGCAGTCGTGGCCGTACCGGCCTCGGTCGCGTCATCAGAGCCACAGGCCGCGGCGATCGCGGCAAGCGGCAAGAACAGCGCCAGCAGGCGCTTCGTCGTGGTTGTCATATTTTCCTCTCAGATCTTCTTCGTTGAATGGGTGTGCGTTAACGAAGGATCTGAGGCGGCCCCCGCCGCGAAAGGGGTTGACGAACAACAGCGAGCACGGGAACCGGAGCCGGCTGGAACCGGTCCAACCGGAAATCGGCGGGAATGAGCCATCCGGCGCCGGCGGCGATGAAGGCCACGGCCGCCTCGGCCAGGCACGAAAACCCGTCGACGGCTGCACGAACCACCCGCAGTGCAACACATCCGACGATGACGCCGGCCAAGGTCGCGATCAGGCCGGGTACGAGACGGCCTGCGTCGGTGGACGACGTGATGTCGACCAGCACGGCCGTGCCACTGACCAACACGACGGGCAGCACGACGAGTCCGAGTAACACCGAACCGGTGCTGACCTCGGGCCGCGTGTCGCGCCGACGGGTGGGGTGGGTACTCACACCGGGAATCGTAGCGCGGTCATTCGGTGGACAGGAGGTCGGCCAACGCTGCGATGTGGTGCGGCATGATGCCGCAGCACCCGCCGACAATCGACGCGCCGGCGTCGAGCCACTGTTCCACAAAGCGGCGGTACCCGGCCGTATCGAGGTCGTCGCGATGGCCGAGAATCGTGGTATTGGCGGCGTAGCCGTCCTGCTTTGGTTCGAAAGCGTTGGCGTACACCCCAACGGAGACCGCGCGGCTCACGAGGCGGGCCTCGGAGACGGCAGCCAGCATCTGCTCGGGTTGGCTGCAATTGAACAGCACAGCTTCGGCGTGCTCCGCGACCGCCAGCTCGACCGCCTCGGCAACCGACTCGCCCGACCGCAGGCTCGGCTGGTCGACGGCGGTGTCGTCGGAGAGTGTGTACGCGACCCAGCGCGGGATGTCGTAGGCGCCGGCCGCCCGAAGCGATGCCCGAGCCTCGGCCAAACACGACTGGGTTTCGGCCAGAAACAGGTCGACGTGGCCGGCCAACGCCTCGACGACGAGCGCCAGGTGGGCGTCGGCGGTTTCGGGGACGAAGTTGTCGGGTTCGTAGGAGCCGTAGAGCGGAGGAATCGAGCCGGCAACAAGCACCGGCCGGTCGGCAGTATCAGCGGCCTGGCGCGCCAACTCGCCGGACAAGGCGGTCAGCTCGCCACCACGCTCCAGGAATCGCTCGAGACCCAGGTGAAACGGTACGACGGCGTAGTTGTTCGTCGTCAGTACGTCGGCCCCGGCCGCGAGGAAGTCGAGATGCGCCCTCAGGACCGCTTCGGGCGCTTCCATCAGCGCCAACGCCGACCACTCGGGCTGCCGGAATGGGGCCCCTTGCGACTCGAGGGTCTTGCCCATGCCACCGTCGAGCAGCACGAAGTTGTGAGACATCTCGTGATGCTATTGCCGGCTACGAAACGTTGGGGCCTTCACATACGAATAGGCCGACGTCTTTTTGGATGCGCATTGAACCGTTGACGGCGAATGCGTCGTCGACGAGCGCACACAGATGCGCCCGCTGATCGGCCGCGCTGTCCTCACCGGGTGGCATTGACCAGAGATAGTCAACGACCAGTCGGGGTTCAGGCACATGCAGCGTGTCGTCGAACGCGAGCAGATCGACCCGCCCGAAGACCGCCTCGAGATGCTCCCGGCCAGAATCGAACCCGAATACCAGGACCGTTTCGTCGAGCACGTCGACACCGAAGACCGCCTGTTCGATCGCTTTGAGCTCGAAGATGTGCGCCGCGCCGTTGGTAGCGATGAGCGCCGTGCCGTCGGGACGAAGCACGCGGGCTATTTCGCGACATGCCTGCGCCGGATCGGGAGCGTGATACAGCATGTGATTCGCGATCACGATGTCGGCGGAGTTGGACGCGTAGGGCAACGTCATCACATCGGCAACCACGCCCGAGGGCTCATACGACGCAGCGATGGTTGTCGTTTCATGCACCATTGCCGCACTGAGGTCGCTGAGCACAACGTGCGCGCTCGTGTCCGGTGCCCCTCGCTCCCACAATCCACCCGCACCGCAGCCGACCTCGATGATCCGCTCGGCCACGGCGAAGTCCGCATGGGCGACGAGCCACGGAAACCAGGGCGTGGTCGCATCGCCAAATCGATGGATCGCCATCCGAGCACGCAGCTTGTCGGTGCTTCCGTACTGGTCGTTCTTGAGATAGTCCTGGTCGCCGCCGGCGAAACGATCAGAGGTCGGTCCCATCAGGACAACACGGGACCGGCGTGGTGCACGACCATCTTCCATTCGCCGCCGTTGTCGCCTGAGGTTCGGGCAAAAATATTGGTGGCGGTGGCCACGCCGGTACCCGAATCGTTGATCATGTTCTCGTCGACGCTCACCCATGCCGCGTTGCCGACGACCGTTACCGACGCGTTCGTGAGGATGAACTGATTGGCTCCCGGGCCCGACAGGATGCGTTCCCACGAGGCGCCGACGTCGGCCCACCCGCGCAGAATCGGCCAGCCCGGATGGACACACATCACCTGTTCATCGTGATGCCAGACCGCCGACATCGCCACCATGTCGCGGCCCTCATGCGCTTCGTAGAACGCGCTGTTGATCGCGAGCACGTCGGCCGCATCGGTGTTGTCGCTGTCGCTCGTGTGTCCCGCTGGGTCGGCCACCGGGCTCTATCCGAGCGTGGTGCTCCACCGTGGACCACCATTTTGGCCCGGCCAACGGGAGCCGCTGATGACATCGCAATGCGGCCAGAAGGCATCGGGGTCGAGCGGACCGGCATTGGTGATTTCGCGGCTGACGAAGTTGGTCTTCTCGAGCGTGGTCGAGATCTGCTCACGCATGGGCAACAATTCGGTGAAGGGATCCCACGGCGAATCGCGGAGCACGATGTCGCCGTCGACGGTCTCGCCCCATGCGAGCGATGATTTGTGCGCCACGCGAACGACATGCGGCGGAAAGTCGTATTGCTTCTCGTGGTTCCCGATCGCACGGGACACCTTGATCCACCACTCGTTGTCGGTGGTCTCCTCGTCGTTCCCCTCGATCTCTCCGGTGACCTGTCCCCGGAACTCGAGGAACGTGTAGCCCTGGTGGGTGCAGCGAGCCTCGACATGGTCGCCGAGTCGGAAGAACTTGATGGTGCAGGGGTACTTGGGTTGGCCGTTGATCTGTTGGCTGTTGAACACCGCAGCCTCTTGGTCGATGCCCATACCCAGGTTGTAGAAGCCCGAAATGCCATCGAAGTCGGCCTCGACCTTGGTGCTGACCCCGAATTCGGGTTCGCCCAGAATCGGAACGCAGTACACGCCGATGTGCACGTATGGATTCGCACCGGGCGTTATGCCCGGCGGCAGGAGGTCGGCGATGCGGTCGGGATCGGTGCGGTAGACCAGCTTCAGCTTGGGCCATCCGCCGATTTCGCCGGCCTTCATCGTTGGAATGTTGCTCATTGTTTCCCCCTGGAACGCGTTCTATTTTGCCCAACCTACGCGAACAGAGGTCGCATCGTAAAGCGAACCGGCAATTGCCTGACTAATAGGCGAGGCGCAGTGCGCCGGGGACCGCCGAGATGTCCACCGGCGACGTCGCGACCGGTTCTCCGTCGGCCCACACGGTAATGCCAGGCGTGCACAGCCGGACCTGGCGGGCGCGCAAGGTCGTGACCTTCCGGTGCTGTAGGTGACTGCCGTCGTAGACGTTGCGGAAGAACCGGAGCAGTTCGATGCGACCAGCGGTCCCGACCACCGTGAGGTCGAGGATGCCGTCGTTGGGGTCGGCCCCCGGCGAGATTCGCATTCCGCCGCCGAAGTCGCTCGTGTTCGCGACGGTCACCAGCACGGCGTCGAGCCGCATGGGTTCGCCATCGAGCTCGACGTCGTAGGGTTCAGCGGTCAATCCCGGCAGCGCGGCGATGGTCGCCACCGTGTAGCGCTGCGGCCCACGCGGCCACCGCATGTTGTTCGCCCGTTCGTTCACGTCGGCGGCGAATCCGACCGTGGCGATCGACGCAGCCCACCGCTCCCCCACCCGCATGAGGTCGACCGGACGGGCGGGCCCGAGCGCCCGCTCCACGGCTCGTGACACGTCGAAATCAAGGTTCATCGCTCCGGCGAAATCGTTCCCCGTTCCCATCGGCACGATGCCCAACGCGACCTCACTGCCGGCGACCGCTTGGACCGCCAGGTGTACGACGCCATCGCCACCCGCAGCGATCAGACGCTCGGATCCGGCGGCGACACAATCCTTGGCGGCGCGCTCGGCTGCCGCTGCGGTCGAGGCGCGCACCAGCTCGACGGACACGCCGGCGGACTCGAAGGCTTCGACGACGGCGTCGAGCTCGGCGTTGGCTGCTTTCGTCACGGTGGGCTTGGCCAACAGATGGACCGTTCTCACCTCTGGCGGACGCATGCGAGTGACTCTAGTGGCGACCCACCGGCGGTAGTGTCGCTACCCATGGCCCTGACCGGTTCTTCGTATCGATGCGACGCTGCGATCGTCCGTACACCGTGCGATACGGTCAGCGCGGGTTTGCGCGACGGACCCGGGGCCGACCCCGATGTCGCCTCGTTCAGGATCGAGCACCGCGGCTACGTCGCCGCATTGGCCGACGCCGGGGTCAGGGTCACCCAGCTCGACGAACTCTGGGAGTTCCCCGACTCCGTCTTCGTCGAGGATGCCGCACTGTGTATCGCCGGCCACGGCATCGTGTTGCGCCCCGGGGCCCCCAGCCGAGCCGGTGAAGCAGCGGCCATCCGCGATCACCTCGCCGCGGCCGGCCTCGTGGTCATCGATTTGCCGGGACCCGGCACCATCGACGGCGGCGACATCCTGGTGACCGATGAAGAGGTCTTTGTCGGTCGTTCGCAGCGCACCGATGCCGCCGGAATCGAGGCACTCCGCCACGCGGTCCAACCACTCGGGTACACGGTTCGCGAGGTGGTGACTCCCCCCAGCATTCTGCATTTCAAGACCGCCTGCGGATTGCTCGATTCCACCATCATCTTTGCCACCGAACGGTTGGCCGCGGTGGGATGTTTCAACGGGTACGACGTGCTCGTCGCGCCCGCCGGCGAGGAAGCAGCTGCGAATCTGATTCGCGTCAACGACACGGTGTTCGTCGCAGCAGGATTCCCGCAGACCACCGAGATGCTCCGAGGCTTCGGTTACCAGGTGACCGAGGTGCCCGCCCACGAAGCCGCAAAGATCGATGGTGGCCTCTCGTGCATGTCCCTGCGGTTCACCATCTGATGTGGCCGCCGCTCGACGACCTGCGGATGGTCGAGCCCGAAGTCGCAGAAGCGTTCCGCGTCAACGGCCACACCTGCGTGCGTCGCTTGCTCAGCAGCACGGAGATCACCGCATACCGCCCGCCGATCATGCGGACGGCAACGGCGAGTCGCTGGGATCATCGTCCGCTGGCCGAACGCGACACCTACGGTCGTGCCTTCCTCCAGATGTTCAACCTCTGGATGCAGGACGCGGACGTCGCTCGGTTCGTGTTGGCCCGGCGCCTCGGTCACGTGGCTGCCACCTTGCTCGGTGTCGATCGGGTCCGTATCTATCACGACCAAGCATTGATCAAGGAGGCGGGCGGGGGCTATACGCCATGGCATCAAGATCAGGGGTACTGGCCACTCGACACCGACCGCACCGTGACGCTGTGGATGCCGCTGGTCGATGTTCTCGCCTCGGTCGGGTCGATGTCCTTCGCTTCGGGATCACACCACGATGGCGACGTGGCAGCCGGCTCGATCTCCGATGCATCACATCGGTCGATTGACGCACTGATCCGTGCGGCCGACTACCCGATCGTCAGCTATGGGGCGATGGCGGCGGGCGACGCAACCTTCCATTCCGGTTGGACACTTCACTGTGCCGGGGGCAACAACTCCGATGTCGATCGCGAGGCGATGACGATCATCTACGTCTCCGACGGCGCTCGCGTCACGGAACCAACGCCGCAGCAGGCCGGCGACCTGCACTGGCTCGGCGGAGCTCAACCAGGCGATCTGGTCGACTCGAAGATGAATCCGATCGTCTAGCCAGCACGCGCATCGAACTGCAGTTCGGAGGAGTCGATATCGGGGTGTTCGAGCGCCACGCCGAGCGCCCGAACCAGCGCCAGCCCCACATCATCGACGTGCATCATGCCCCCGGGAATCGCCTGCTTCTGCCACGCCTCGAGCGCATCGCCGAGGAGATCGAAGCCCATCTGGTTGGCGAACTCGGTGGGCTGACAATTGCCCATGACCACACGGGTGAACCGTCGGTCGGGGTGTTCCACGCGCCACGCGCGAATGCACTGATCGAGCGCAGCCTTCGATGCGGCGTATGACGTGAACAACGCGTTGGCGTCGATCACGGTGCGCGATGACAAAAAGGCGACCACTCCGTTGGGGTCGAGGTGCTGCAGCGTGGCGGCAGTTGCGAGGTTCGCTCCGACCACATTGACCCGGTACACGTCCGTCCATGTGTCGACATCGGTATCGACCATCGCCTGCAGGACGCCGAAGCCAGCGGCGTACAGCATCAGGTCGATACCGCCCATGGCCTCGTTTGCGGCCGCTGCGACCGCGGCCATGTCGGAGGCCGACGCCGCGTCGCCGACCGCAACGAATCCGCCGCCGGCCTCGGCAACCACCTCGTCGAGCATCTCCCGTCGACGTGCCGACACCGTGACCGCAGCACCTTCGGCTACCGCCGACTTGGCGAAGGACGCCCCGATACCGGCGGAAGCGCCCACCACCAAAATTCGCCGACCGGCTACCGATGCACCCATGTATCGTCCCATCTCGTGTCGACCTCGTGTGGGTCGACCTCTGTGCAATGACCTTATGTGCGATGACTCTCGCGCTCACGCGACGCCCAACACAAACTCCGGTGCTTGGGATTGCTCAGACGTCTTCGAAGGCCGCTTTGGGATGCAGTGCGGGCTGATTCGCCAGAATTTCCATCAGTGCCTCCGGCGGGACCGGCCTGGCGAAGTAGAACCCTTGGCCGAAGTCACAGCGCATGCCCTGCAACGACGCCAGTGCCGACGAGGTTTCGATTCCCTCGGCCACCACCTGCAATCCGAGCGTGTGGCTCAGGTTGGTGATCGCCTCGACGAACGTGGGGTCGTTGGTGTCGTCCAGGTCGGAAATGAAGGGTTGGGCGATCTTCAGGAGGTCGATCGGCAGGTCGCGCAGGTAGCTCAACGATGAATAACCGGTACCGAAGTCATCGAGCGCAATCCTCACGCCGAGTTTGCGGATCTCGCGAAGCACATCCGACGCGGCGGCCAGGTCACGGACGAACGCGTTTTCCGTCACTTCCAAGACGAGACTCTTCGGGTTCGCCCCACTCGACAGGATGTCCGTCGCGATCTGGTCGACGATTTCGGGCTGTTGCAGATGCCGTGCAGACAAGTTGATCGAGGCAAAAAAGTCGGAGGCCGACGCAGCGGCGAGTTGCTCGACCTGTTCGAAGACCGTTCCTCGCACGAGGCGGTCGATCGAGGTGATCAGGCCGCTTCGCTCCGCCTCGGCGATGAAGTGTGCGGGGGTCAGCAGACGACCGGACTTTTGCCGCCAGCGAACCAGGGCCTCCGCGCCGACAACCGCCAGGTCCTCGAGTCGGACGATCGGCTGATACAGCACATCGAACTCTTCCTCGGAGATCGCGCGACGCAGTGCCGTCTGCAACGCCTGTTGTCGCGTGAGATCGTGCTGCAGGCTATTGGCGTACACGACGACGCTGCCCTTGCCGCGGTCCTTTGCGGCGTACATCGCAAGGTCTGCCTTGTGGAGCAGCTCGAACGCACTTTCCGTCGGAACTCGGGGAGCGATGCCGATGCTCGCACCGATCCGAACCTCTTCCGGACCCAGCTGGAATGGTGCGCTGAGCGAACCGATGATTCGATGGCCGATGGCCTCGCACTCGTTGGTCGACACCAGCATGACTGCAAATTCGTCGCCGCCGAGTCGAGCGGCGAGATCGGTCGGGCGGATCGTGTCGCTGATGCGGCTGGCGACCTCCGCCAACAACGCGTCGCCGGCCGAGTGGCCGAGGGTGTCGTTGACCAGCTTGAAGTCGTCGAGATCGATGTACAACACATGCAGTTCGGCTTCGTCGCGCAACAGGTGCTCTTCGAGGCGAGTGGTGAAGAGGCTGCGATTCGCCAGCCCCGTGAGCGTGTCGTAGCGAGCTTGGTACGCCAACTCGAGTTCCAACTCGCGCAACTTCGACAACGTCTGTTCCAGCTGATCGTTCTCCAGTGCAACCGCCGCCTGATCGATCAGGTTCTCGAAAAGTCGCAAATCCTCGGGGGTGAACGTCGTGACGTTGCCGAGGCGATCCCCGACGATGAAAACGCCAACCGGACGGTTTTCCGAACGGAGCGTGCCGATCATCGCATCGCGGATGTCGTGGTCAGCCATGTACTCGCGCAGGATCAACGGCGCGCTGTCGTCGATGACGAGCATCGGCACGTCGGTGGCGTCGGCGATGCCAACGGCGCGGCCCTCCGTCTCGGCGTCGATCGCCTGGGTGTTGGTGTGCCCATCACGTCGACCGAACCACGCCGCGGGCTCTTCGGAGTCTGCGACCGCGAACAGGATCACCTCGGCAGTTCCGGCTCGGAACATCGATGAAGCTTCTTCGAGCAGCGCTGACACGGCGGTCGTTGTTTCGCTGCTCTCACGTAGAGCTCGCGTCGAGTTGTACAGGAACTCGACCTGCTCGCGATGGTCACGTTCAGACACATAGGCGCGGTAGGCGATGAACAAAACTGTCGTCGAGCAGGCGAGCAGCAATGCCCCCCATGGCTCGACGACGACCACCAGCGCCGCGATGAGGGCCTGCACGCTGTTGGCCGCAGCGACCAACCAGCCGAAGGCGATGCTGTTCCAGGCCCGGGCGGCCTCGAAACGACGCTCGGTGATGCTGATGACCGCATTGATCGCGAGCATTTCGATGATGGCGGCGATCGTGGTTGCGCCGAGCATTGCCATCCAACCCGATGTGCTGAGGGCATCGGCGCCGCCGAGGAAGACATTGAACAAGATGGCCGCGAGCGCGACGTGCAGGGAGAGGTTGGCGACGTTGAACGCCACCTTCAGCATCGGTTGACGGCGAATGCCGGCCAATCCGACGATGGCACCCACGATCATCGCGACCCAGAGCAACTCCGGTTCGGTGAACAACAGTCCGAAGACGAGTGGGATCTCGAGGAGCGAGAAGCTGCCGCTCTCACTACGGAAATGCAGGTTGACGACGAACGATTCGACGACGGCGAAGCCGATGGCGATTC
>RCMY010006029.1_pt1 | contig 10201 bp, 10 predicted proteins | sample 2041341 | NCBI WGS metagenome assembly RCMY01 (sample SAMN09708234, study PRJNA481090) | Marine sediment metagenome, whole genome shotgun sequencing project.
ACACCTGAACTGCGGAACAAGATATTGTTCACGCTCGCCATGATCGTGCTGTACCGACTCGGTGCACAGATCCCGGCGCCGGGTACCAACCTCGATGCCATCGAAGCGCTGCGCGCGGATTTCGATGACACCTCGGGTGGCATCTTCGGCTACCTGAATCTTTTGAGCGGTGGCGGCCTGGCTTCGTTGAGCTTCTTCGCTCTCGGCATCTTGCCGTACATCACCTCATCGATCATCATCCAGATCCTCACGGTGGCGATTCCCAAGCTCGAACAGTGGCAGGCCGAGGGTGCCACGGGTCAGCGCAAGATCACGCAGTGGACTCGCTACATCGCGGTGATCCTCGCCCTGGTGCAGAGCACGGGCATCGTGTTCTTGATCAACCGGAACCCCGAGGGCTTCTTCGGCGTCCCGATCGATCTGTTCCCCAATGGTGGCTTCAACGTCGTGCTGGCCGTGGTCTGTATGACCACTGGCACCGCCGTCCTCATGTGGATCGGCGAACTCATCAGCACCAAGGGCATCGGCAACGGCATGTCGATCCTGATCTTCGCCTCCGTGGTTTCGAGCCTTCCTTCGGTCGGCATCCAGGTGCAGGCACTTCGTGGTTGGTTCGGTGTGGCCATCGCCGTCGTACTGCTTCTCGGCCTCTGCGCCGGCATCGTCTTCGTCGAGCAGGGCCAGCGCCGCATCCCGGTCAACTTCGCCAAGCGCGTGGTCGGCCGTAAGCAATACGGCGGCAACAACTCCTACATCCCGCTCAAGGTCAACCAAGCTGGCGTGATCCCTGTCATCTTCGCTTCGTCGCTGCTGTCCTTGCCGACGCTCCTCACCGGCGTGTTGCCGGCCGACGGTTGGGGCCAGGACGTTCGTAGCTTCATCGACAACAATCTGTTCCAGCCAGACAACCTCGGCTACATCTTGGTATTCGGTCTGCTTATTGTTGGCTTCGCTTACTTCTACAACTCGATCGCGTTCGATCCGATTCGTCGAGCCGACGATCTGCGTAAGTCGGGCGGATTCATCCCCGGCATCCGTCCCGGACCACAGACCGAGCGTCACCTGGCCAAGATCCTCAATCGGATCACCCTGCCTGGAGCGCTGTTCCTTGCTGTCGTCGCCCTCATTCCGTCGGCGGCTCTCGCTCGCTACGTCGGCGGCGGCACCGGCTCCACCAACATCACCGCCTTCTCCGGCGTGTCGATCCTCATCGGCGTGGGTGTTTCCCTCGAAACAATGAAGCAGATCGACAGTCAGCTGATGAGCCGAAACTACGAGGGTTTCCTCAAGTAGCTGTCCCAGCGAATCGAGATCTGGGCGCTTTGGACCAGCTGCGGCTGAGAAGAACCCCACGTCCACTTGCGTCAGCGCCGGTGCTCTGCCACCGTTGTCCGCTCCACCGAGAGGAAGCTCTTCCCCATGCCGAATCCCATCCGTCTCGTGATCTTCGGCCGCCAAGGTGCGGGCAAGGGCACGCAATGTGTCCGCCTCGTCGAGGAATTTGGTGTGATCCACATCTCGACTGGTGACATGCTCCGAGGAGCCGTTGCCGCCGGTACCGAGCTTGGCCTCAAGGCCAAAGCGGTCATGGATGCTGGCGATCTCGTCAGCGACGACATCATGAACGGCATCGTTCGTGAACGCCTGGCGCTCGACGATGTCGTAGCCAACGGCTTCGTGCTCGACGGCTACCCCCGCACCGCAGCGCAAGCCGAGGCGCTTGCGATGGTGCTCGGCGACAATCGATTGCACGCTGCGGTCGACCTCAACGTTCCGGTGGAAGAAGTCACCGCTCGAATGAAGGCTCGCGGCCGAGCTGACGACACCGACGAGGGCATCGCCCGGCGCTTGTCTCTCTACGAGCAGGAAACGCGGCCGGTGTTGAGCTGGTTCGCCGATCGTGACCTGCTGATCACTGTTGATGGTCTTGGCGATGAACCCGACATCACCGGGCGCCTGCTCGGCGCTGTCCGTTCCGCCGCAACCGTCTGACTTCGGGAACGCGTCGGCCCTTCCGGGCCTTTGGCGTTCCTCGGAGTAGCTCGCTGGCACTCTCAACTCCCGCCCGCTTCTGAACCCCGGGTTTCTGGCCCTCAGTTTCGATACCGGTAGCCCCGGGTTGGAGCCTTCGACTCAGGGGACGGCGGGGAGGCTGATGACGACGCATGCGCCGCGCTGTTGGTTGTCGGTGATCAAGATCTCGCCGTCGTGCTGATCCACGATGCGCTTGCTGATCGCCAGACCAAGACCGGCACCGCCACCGCCGGTCGGTGTGCCATCGGCTTGCCAAAAGCGCTCGAAGACCTTCGAGCGCTGGTCGACAGGGATGCCCGGGCCGCAGTCGCGCACGGCGACCCGCACCGACCCGTTTTGCCGGCTTGCCACCACGGTGACTGCGTCGCCGATGGGGGAGAAGCGCAGGGCGTTACCGATGATGTTCGTCAGCACTCGTGCCACTTGTTGGCGGTCACCTACTGATCGAAGCCCGAGCGGCGCCTTGACCTCGATGAGGGCCGTGGGGTGTGTGAGCCGGAGTTCTCCAGCTAGTTCGTGGAGAAGGTCGCCGAGGTCGAGCTCTTCGGCCCCCAAACGGTCTGCTCCGGCTTCGAGACGTGAGAGGTCGAGTAGTTGGTTGACCAGTCTGCCCAGGTGCTCGCTCTGGGCGAGCATGCGCTGCAGCGTTGCCCCGTCTGGCGTACCGACACCATCGACGAGGTTCTCGAGCGTGCCCTGGAGCGCAGCGACCGGCGTGCGGAGCTCGTGTGAAGCGTTGGCGATGAATTCTTTCTGCTGCCGATCCGCATCGGCGAGATTGGCCGCCATCTGGTTGAAGGCATCGGCCAATTGGCCGACCTCGTCGGCGGCCGACACCTTGACTCGTTGGGAGTAGTCGCCTCGTGCCATGGCCTTTGCTGATGACGCCATTTGCCTCAGCGGGTAGGTCATACCGTGGGCCAGGAACTGCACCATGAGCAGCGCAAATGCGCCAGCGATCACGGGCCGTACCCACACCGGCCATCCGAGGCTTGCGCCGATGAGGCTCATCAGCGCAGTGACGGCGACCGCGGCGACGATGACGATCGACCATTTGGTCTTGATCGAGGGGATCGGATCGAGCGGTCTTGGGCGAATCACGATGGGTCCCCGAATGCGTAGCCGACTCCGTGCACGGTCCTGATCGTGTCATCGCCGAGCTTTCGCCGCACGGATCGCACGTGGCTGTCGACGGTACGAGGGCCAGATCCGTCCCGGTATCCCCAGACCATCGCCAACATCTGGTCCCTCGTGAGTACGGCATTCCCGGCCTCGGCAAGCACGCGAATGAGGTCGAACTCCGTTGGAGTGAGGTGGACCTCTTCGCTGTTGCGGCGCACGATTCGGCCAGAAGGATCGATGCTGACCGGTCCGCGTTCGAGGGCGGGCCCAGCGCTGACCTCGGCCCGGCGGAGCACGGCTTTCACCCGAGCTACCAGCTCGCGAGGCGAGAACGGCTTCGTGAGATAGTCGTCAGCCCCGACCCCGAGGCCGACGAGCATGTCGGTCTCGTCGTCGCGTGCGGTGACCATCACCACCGGAATCCGGCGCGTCGCCTGGATTCTGCGGCAGACCTCCAGCCCATCGATCCCAGGGAGGTTCAGGTCGAGGATCACGAGGTCGGGACGGAGTTCGGTGCATTTCTCGACAGCTGCCAGCCCGTCTGATGCGATCGTGGCCTCGAAGCCTTCGCTCCGCAGTCGGTCGGCAACAGCGTCGGCGATGATCGGTTCGTCCTCGACGACGAGGATGTGTGTTGGGGTGGTCGCCACGCCTCAAAGCTAGGGAGTGGATGCGTCGGCGTCTCGCACGAGTTGTGAAGACTTGGTGCACGCGTGTGTCCTGCACATGATCTGCAGATCTTCCACGGTCGTCGCTCACACCATTTCGTGATCATCGTGGCATGGCGGATTCATCCACGACAACCACTCCACGTTCCTCTCCGACCCCACCCCCCGACCCTCGCGACGTTGGTCGTCGGGGACCTGACGGCCCGCCGCCTCCGACGGGCCCGCCGTCGGCTCCAGCGAAATCGAGGACACCCCCGCCTCCGCTGCCGGCCCGTTGGAAGCATGCGACGCTGATTGTTGGCGTGGCCGCAGCTGCCGTTGTGGGGCGGGTCCCCATCGCCAGTGTGGGTACGGCTCTTCTCTTCGCTGCCTTGGCCGCAGCGTTACATTTCACCGGTTCGGTGACCGCACGCTCGGGTCGTTGGTGCCTGCTCGCTGCGACCGGCTTCGCCCTTCTCTTGGTGTTGAGGACTGACCCGCGGCTCGTCGCATTCAACGCCCTCGCCGCGACGCTCTTGTTGATGATGGCCGTGATCGGATCGGAGCGGCTGCTCGATTGGCGGCCCCTCGAGCTACTCAACGACGCCCTCTCGATCGCGATCCAGCCGTTCTTGATGTTGGGCGACCTGTTGCCGCGTCCGAGCGACGCGGCTGTCGAGGTATCCCTTGATCGGTCGGCGCGCCGTGAGTTGGCCGTGGGATTACTGCAGGGATCGGTGATCGCAGTCCCGCTGTTGATCGTGCTGGCGGCACTACTCGGATCAGCTGACGTGATCTTCGCTGACTTGCTCAGCCGAGGTCAGTTCGATGCAACACAGCTCTGGTATGCGGCGCTTCGGTTCTCCGTCGGAGCGATCGTCGTTCTGGTCCTGATCGGCAGGACCACCAGGGAGCGCTCCGAGGTTCCTTTGGCCGCAGTTGCCCTCGCCCGGACCCCCACGCTTGTTGTGCTGGCTGCTCTCAATGCCATCTTCGCCCTGTTCGTCGTCGCCCAGCTCTACGCACTCACTTCGGCAGGGGAACAGATCCTGACCGAGGCTGGTCTGACCTACAGCGACTATGCGCGACAGGGCTTCTTCCAGCTTCTCTGGGTTTCGGGCCTGACGTTGCTGGTCTTGCTCTCCCTTCGGTCCGCCGCTGCGAGCTGGTTTCGCACCGATCGGTGGTTCCGCTGGTCGAGCCTTGCGACCGTGGTCTTGACGATCGGTGTCGTCGTCGTTGCACTCGGTCGGCTTCAGCTCTACATCGCCGACTTCGGGCTGACCCCGTTGCGGTTCTACAGCTCGGTCTTTTCGGTCTGGGTGGCGTTCGGCTTCGTTCTCGTCGCCGCTCGCTTGGTCGGATGGCGAGCTGAGACGGCGTGGACGTCGCCTGCCTTGGTGGCCTCGGGGTTGGTGATGCTTGTTGGCTTGAACCTCGCCAACCCCGAGGCCCGCATTGCAGATGACTTGATGGGTCGCTCCGACGTCGGATCGGCAATCCATCTGCTGACCGCCGACGGCCTCGTCGTCGTGGCGCAGCGTTTCGATGAGATCGATCCGGAAGCGACCGATGAAGTCGCGGCGCGGTTGTGCGCCGACGTTCCCTCGAACGACAGCCTGCTGTCCTGGAATCTGGGTCGCAGCAGAGCTCGATCAGCGTTGCTCGAACTCTGCTCGTAGCGCTCCAGGGTGATTCTCCCTCGAAACGGGAGAACCAGGCCACCGTCATTTCTGGACCGCAATCATGCCGCCCCTCAGCCTGCGCTGGCTGGCTCCGGTAGCTCCGCCAATGCTTCGTTGACCTTGCGGAACATCGGTCGGCCGAAGAACAGCAGGGATCCGATCACAATCGCCGACATCACGTAGACCCACTCCGGCCCGAATGACTCGGCGATGACGCCACCGGTCAACGCACCGAAGGGCTGCATGCCCCAGGCGATGACGAGGTAGGCGGTCATCATCCGACCGAAGATCGCGTCGGGTACGAGACGTTGCCGAACCGTCACGCTGACCACGTTCCACGATGGATGGGATGCTCCGCTGAGGACCATGGCAAAGACGATCAGGGGAACAAAGGTCGTGGCGCTGAAGAGGATCGAGGCAGCGGTGGCCAGTACGACGCTGAATCTCATGCTGAACCCGTGGCTCGTTCTGGTGATCAATCGGGTGACCAGGAACGACATCACTATCGCCCCCATGGCATCAACAGTGAGCAGCAGGCCGAATTGCACATTGCTCAGTCCGAGTCGATCAGTCACGAACACCACGAAGATGGCGTTGCCGGCTTCCCCAACAAAACTGAAGGCAGCGACGACAAGCGCGAGCGGGCGGAGGACCGGGTGGCCCCATACGTAGCTCAGGCCTCGAGTGAGACGTTGCCGCAGCGAGCCCTCATCGGTTTCAGCGTGCGAGCGGAACGAGCCTCGCAGCGTGGCCAACAGCAGGATCGTGGTGACGTACAGGCCTGCGGCAAGGAGGAAGGGCAGCGCCGGGTCGACCTCGAACAGCAGCGCACTCAACGGCGGCCCGATGAACACGTTGGCGACGGTCTGACTTGCGGAGAGTCGGCTGTTTGCGTGCTCGAGTTGGTCGGTGTCGACCACGGCTCGAACCACCGCCGGCAGGCCGCCATCGGTGATCACCTCACCGGCACCAACGATGAATGCGGTGATTGCGAGCAAGGGGATCGTCGCTTCGTTGGACCACACCAGAAGGGCCACGGCGCCGATGGCAGAACCGCGACCGGCCTGCGCGGCAATCGCGAGCCAGCGGCGGTCGAAGCGGTCGATGATCACTCCGGCCGGTAGTCCGAGCAGTGGGAAAGCCAGGAAGCGACACATCGACACGAAGGCAATCAGCCGAGCGTCGTTGGTGAGCGAAACAGCGAGGAGCGGGAAGGCCACCAGGCTGAACCCATCGCCCAGATTGGCCGCCGTGAAGGATCCCCAAAGGGTCCAGAACCGGCGTCCCAGCGCGTTCGAGGCCATCGAAGAATCGTATGGCGCGTGCCGGCCGGGTCGTGTCATGCCCAGGGAACGCGAGCCTGCGTCGGGGACCGTTGGCCGAAATCGTGGGGATTGTGTCATTGACGCCACCGCACCGATGACCTTTGCTGATGGCATGCGCAGCGTCGTCATTGCCTGTACCCAAGGGTTCAACCTCTCGAGTTGGTTGGACCACGGGAAGTCTTCTGAGTCGGACATGACGACCGAACGCACGGGCCTCGAAAGTGTTGTTCGAAGGTGCGGATTCCCGCACGCACCTCACCGTCTCCCCATTCGCTCCCAACGAAAGCAGCTTCATGACCGGACTCATCCGCATTGCCATCCCCCTCTTCGACCGGGTGACTGCACTCGACGCCATCGGGCCGTACGAGGTCCTCCAGCGCTTGCCCGGCGCATCGATCACGTTCGTGGGCGAACGCATCGGCGAGGTCCGCTCAGATACCGGAAACCTCGGGCTCATGATCGACGCGACGTTCGATCAACTTCCTGACCCAGAGGTGATCGTGGTGCCAGGTGGCCCCGGCACCCGGACGTTGGTCGATGGCACCCAGCCGATCCACGACTGGCTGCGATCAGCGCATGCCTCGACGACGTTCACGACCTCGGTCTGCACGGGCTCCCTCGTCCTTGCTGCTGCCGGCTTGCTCGATGGGTTGTCAGCCACCACGCATTGGGGCGCCTATGACACGCTCGAGGGCCTCGGAGCATCGCCGACAGGGCAACGGGTAGTCGAACACATCGATGAACGAATCATCACCGCTGCCGGTGTCTCCTCGGGAATCGACATGGCACTTCGGCTGAGCGAGTTGCTCGTTGATGATGTCGCGGCCAAGGCCATGCAACTGATGGTCGAGTACGACCCGCAGCCCCCCTTCGATGCCGGCAGTGTCGACAAGGCAGGTGACGAGGTCATGGCGAGACTGGTCAGCTATATGGCGACCGAGTCGTGACAGAGTCCCGCCGTACATGTTCAAGCCGGCGCATCTTCGTGTCGAATCACCGTCATGGAGTTCTTCACGTTCAATGGCCGGGCGGGTCGGCTCGAATATCTTGGCATCACCGTGGCGGCGACGGTCGTACACATCATCAACGTGCTGTTGTTCATCGACATGGACGCCTCTCGTGCCGGTGGCTCCGCCGTTGCTAGTCCTCTGTATTTCATCCCGTTTGTCTTGGCCACGTGGATCACCTGGTGTGCAGCCATCCGCCGCTGCCATGACCTCGGGCGGTCCGGGTTCTTTCTTCTCTGGCAGTTCGTGCCGCTGCTTGGCCTTGCCGCGATGTTGTTCGTGATCTTCGCTAGGGGCGATGACATGAAGAACCACTTCGGGCGACCGCCATGGTCGGTCACCAACCGAGCCGAGAAGCGAGTTGAACTCGAACGCGTTGCCATCCAGTCCGCGATGGTGCAAGAGCTGAAGCCCGATGAGGACTGGGTCAACGATGATGGAGCGTTCGACATGGACGGCCTCTGGAATGAGTCCGACATCTCGCGGTGATGTCAGTTGTCGAAACCCCGGCCAACAAGCTCACGCGCCAGCTGGCGACGGCGCGACGAACTGTGGGACGTCGGGCGGTTCTTGTTGCCGAGGCGTGACCCCCGTTCCGGTGGGTTTGTGGTACGGCGCGCCTAGCCTTGGGAGTTGGTCTGTCGCGCGCTTGCGTGCGGCGAATCATCGCTACCCACCTCACGTGGGCTTCAACGAACAAAGAGAGTCCGTCATCGCAAAGTCAAAAGAAGATGCAATCGTGCTGGAAGGCACCATCGTCGAGTCCCTCCCGAACGCAATGTTCCGGGTCGAGCTCGAGAATGGTCACTCCGTACTGGGGCACATCTCCGGAAAGATGCGTCGTCACTACATTCGCATCCTGCCCGGCGACAAAGTCCAGGTGGAGCTCACTCCGTACGACCTCACTCGAGGACGCATCACCTATCGCTACAAGTAATCAAAGCGAGTCTGTGACGGCTCCACGGGCTCCGGCCCGTCGTCCATGCGCCACCGATCAATGTCCGCAATCGCCAGCCCGGCGGTTCGCAGATGGACATCGATCGACCGCCCCATGCGATCTGACCCATCGCGCAAACCCAAAATTGGGAATCCCAGGAAACGGAACAGCAAGTGAAAGTTCGACCGAGCGTCAAGAAGATTTGCGAGAATTGCAAAGTGATCCGCCGCCGTGGGCGCGTGATGGTCATTTGCGAGAATCCTCGCCACAAGCAGAGGCAGGGCTAATTCATGGCACGTATCGCAGGTGTGGACATTCCACGCGAAAAGCAGGTGCAGATCTCTCTCACCTACATCTTTGGGGTGGGCAACACCATCGCCAAGAAGGTGCTCGAGGGAACCGACATCGACCCCACGACTCGGGTCAAGGACCTCACTGAAGCTGAGGTCATGAAGATCCGAGCCTTCATCGACGAGAACTGCAAGACCGAAGGTGACCTCCGTCGCCAGGTGTCTCAGGACATCAAGCGCAAGATGGAGATTGGTTGCCACCAGGGCATCCGTCACCGTAAAGGTCTCCCAGTTCACGGTCAGCGCACGCAGACCAACGCACGCACCCGCAAGGGTCCCAAGCGCACTGTCGCTGGCAAGAAGAAGGTGGCCAAGTAATGGCGAAACCAGCAGCGGGCGGCCGACGCCCCCGCAAGAAGGAACGCAAGAACGTCACCCACGGTGTCGCTCACATCAAGTCGAGCTTCAACAACACCATCGTCGCCATCACCGACCAGGAGGGCCACGTGCTCTCTTGGGCCTCGGCCGGCAACGTTGGCTTCAAGGGTTCGCGTAAGAGCACTCCGTTCGCCGCTCAGATGGCAGCCGAGGCTTGCGCCCGTCGTGCCATGGAGCACGGTGTCCGCAAGGTCGATGTGCAGGTCAAGGGCCCCGGTTCGGGCCGCGAGACCGCCATCCGCTCCCTCCAGAATGCCGGTATCGAAGTCACCGGTATCAAGGATGTCACCCCTGTCCCCCATAACGGCTGCCGCCCTCCCAAGCGGCGCCGGGTCTGAGAGGAGCCACTCATGTCTCGTTACACCGGCCCTCGCGCCCGCGTCTCTCGCCGTCTCGGCACCAACATCTTCGGTACCCGTGGTGAAGCGGCTGCGCTCGAAAAGCGCCCGTATCCCCCCGGAGTCCACGGCCGCACCCGCCGCCGTGGCAACAACAACACCGAGTATCTCTTCCAGCTGCAGGAGAAGCAGAAAGCTCGCTTCTCCTACGGTCTGAACGAGCGTCAGTTCCGCACCGTCTACGACGAGGCCGTCCGTCGGCCCGGCGTCACCGGTGAGAACATGCTCCGTTTGCTCGAGCTTCGTCTCGACAACGTGCTGTACCGCGCTGGTCTCGGAGCCACCCGGCCCCAGGCCCGTCAGTTCGTGAGCCACGGC
>RCMY010006030.1_pt1 | contig 10200 bp, 9 predicted proteins | sample 2041341 | NCBI WGS metagenome assembly RCMY01 (sample SAMN09708234, study PRJNA481090) | Marine sediment metagenome, whole genome shotgun sequencing project.
TGATCCCTGGCAGTGACCACAAACCAGAGATTAAAATGATGCTCGCGGGCGTAATTATGATTTACCCCGGCGAAGGCGTTGACCTGTGCAGCGACAGCTTCCAATTCCTCTGCCGGCACCGACATCGCCACCAGGCAGGACGCGCCGGCTTTGGCATGGTCAAACACCGGGCCGACCCGGGTAATCACCCGCTGCTGCTGCAACTCCTCCAGTGTATTGAGTACATCCTGCTCAGTGACGCCTAACGCATCTGCCATGGTTTGATACGGGCGTTGGCTCGTAGGCAAGCCTTTTTGGTAGCGATCAATCAATTGCCGTGCCAGTGCATTCATGGCCTTACAAACCGATACGGTGGGCGCGGGAAGTAAAAAAGATGCCGCTGGGGCTGGCCGCGTCGATCTGCGCCTGCTGCTTAAAATTTGCGGTGTTGTAGATCACTACCTTATTATCGTCGCGCGCCGACACCCAGACTTGCTCGCCGCGCGGGGTAAATTCCATGTGTAACACGGTTTTTCCAGGTGTGAGGTCACGTATAACCTTATTGCTGTCGGTGTCAATCACCTGCACCACGCTATTGCGTGGATAGGCAAAATTGACCCACACCTGCCGCCCATCGGGGCGGGCCATCACAAAAACCGGTTGTCCCTGCATTTTAATGGTGTCGACTTGTTGCCATGTAGTGGTATCCACTACTAGTACTTCGTTGCGGCCAACGGCAGGAATATAGGCGCGATTATTGGCAACGGCCCAGCCTTCCAGGTGCGGCATTTTATAGACCGGCAAGCGTTTTTCACCTTTACCGTAGTCGGGCAGAATGCGGCGCACGCCCTTTTCCGGGTGCCATAGGTCCAGCAGCGCCAGGCCATCCTCGCCGAACAGGCCAGCGATATAATAGCGACCGTCCGGCGTGATCAACGCGTCGTAAGGTTTGGCACCGATATCTTTATGGCGTTTGATACGAGGTTTGTCGCCGCTGAGGTCGACCACCCAGATTTCACCCGCATCGAACAAACTGAATACGAATTTTTGCCCGGGCGCATCCACCAGACCGACGACTTTGGAGGGGGTGTTGGAACCTTTGTAGTCGGCCGGGATATCCAGCACCTGCTCCAGGTTGTCGCTACGAAATATTTTGACGCCGCCTGGCGTGTAATTGGATACGGCCACCAGCTCGCCGTCCTGGGAGATAGCACCACCGATGCTGTTACCGGCCTGCATCACGCGGTGGGTGATTTTCTGCTGCAGTAGATCGATTCGACTCAGGCCGCCGTCACGGCCGAAGATAAAGGCATAGCGACTATCGCGCGAGAACACGGCCGAAGCGTGAGACAAATCGCCAAGACCCTTGACGCTGGCGAAGGCGCTATTGTTGCTGGTGTCAACCAGTTGAATCGAACCATCGGCGCGCTCAATAATCAGCCCAAGATCGCCGGTGCCGCGCAGTTCAGCCAGGGCGCTGCTCGTGTACAGAGCTAAACCGCAGAGCAGAAGGCGCATCATTGTCGTGGCTTTATTCATTATCTAATCCGACCTTGAGTTTGGTTACCAGCCAATCGACTTCGTCTTCGCTAAGAATGCCTTCCCAAGGCGGCATGGCTTGTTGTGGGCGGCCCTCTAATATGGTCGCGGCCAGATAGCGGTCGGACTTATGCCGCAAGGCATCGACGGTGAGAGCGGGTCCCAGTCCGCCGTTCAGGCTCATGCCGTGGCAGGAGCCGCAATCATGTTGCAGTAAGTGCAGTAACTCCTGTTGCCGAGCGGTGCCGGGCGGTTCGGCCCAGGCACAGCAAAATGCCGCCTGCAGCGCTATGCCTATCAGCGCTGCAGTGCGGCGAGCTTGGCCTGAAGGGTAAACTGTCATTGCATTGCTACGTTTTATTCTTACTTTGCTTAGCTCACATTATAGGGATCTGCAAGTCGAGGCACTTGATTCAAATCATGAAAGAAGCACATTTAATATAAAATAATTCCAATGTATGAGTTAACAGCACGGATTAGTGCAAAACTAAAAAATTATCGTGCTGGCGGCAAGGTGATGGAGCTAAAATGTTCATGTCGGCGCGTCTATTGAATGCCGCCAGAATGTGTTCTGATAAAGGACAAAAACTTATCCGCGCAGCACCTTACTGTTCTATAAAAACTGATCCCGATCAAGTAATGCTTCGTTTTGTCTGCCAAGGTCGCAAAAACTCGCGTAGTCGGCTATTGTGCGGTCATTGATGCCATGTGCTATCTCCGCCTGAAACCACTGCGCAATCTGCCAATGATTGATAGCAGACGCCGATTGCGTCTCTACCTGCTAACAGGCCTGCTGATCACGAGTTCGCTGCACACTCTTGCAACTGACGAAGATCTGTTGAACGAGCGTTTCTTTGAGCCCGGCAGGGCGATCGAAATACACTGGCAGATTGACTGTGCGAAAACTGACGCGCAGGTGTTGACTCTACTGGCGAGACTCGCGGACCAAAGACAAGCGGATTGCGACTTCAAAGCGAGTGCGGTTCAGCTGGATGAACTCAAGGCCTTGCTGGACTCACTGCAGAAATGTGGATTTATCTACAACAGCAGGGGCAATCGGCGCTTTAAGCCCTGCCCGGACTACGCATCGGCATATCGCGGCCTCGACACCGGCATCGATACATTGCGCTGCCGCAGTGCCGAGCCTGTCGCAAGACTGGAGCTGTTACGCCAAACCCGGGCGGCCCTGAGCTGCGGCCAGGAACCCTGAGCTAAGCAACGGTCACGCAATAACTTGCCGCTCTTGTTTGTCTTTTTGCCCGTCTTCTGCGTTGCGGTAACCGTTGCATAGTCGTAACGAAATTCATGAGTGCAAATAGCGATGCATAAATGCCTGAACCCTGTTTGCCGCACAACAATCCAAAGGATACCGACTACAATGAACGATACCCGGCGCGCTATAGCATTCATCCTTGGCCTGTGTGCGATGCTCACATCACTCACGCTAACGGCAGACCCGAAGAACTCGACATGCGCTTCCTGTTCACTGAATTACCACGAAGAGATCACGGTCACCGGTTCGCGTATCGAAAAGGCCCTGATGGAAAGCCCGCTGTCTTTATCGGTTGTCACCGAAAAGGAAATACAGCAGTCAACGGCTAATCTGGCCGCCGAGCTGCTGCGCGATATACCCGGCGTGCAGCTCTCCGACGCCGGCCAACCGGGGCTGATGCGCATTCGAATTCGTGGCGAAGAATCGCGCCGCACGGCAATATTGATCGACGGCCAGGAGGTGACCGACCATAGAGAAGTGGGCGCACCGCTGACGCTTGACCCGTCTATGATAGAGCGGGTTGAAGTTGTACGCGGCGCCGGCTCGGTGCTGTATGGTTCCAAAGCCATCAGCGGCGTGGTGAACTTTATTACCCGCAAGGGCGGGACGCGTCCGCTGCAGGGAACCGTCAGCGGTAATTATAATTCCGCCACTACTGGTGAGGCCCTGTTTGCCAGCCTCTACGGTAATGTCCAGGGACTGAATTATCGACTGGCCGCCAGCAAAAGCGACCAGAATGATCGTCAAACGCCCGTGGGGACCATCGACAATACCAGTTCCGACAGCGATAGCGTGTATGCGTATGTGGGCAAGCAGTTTGGCAATCACCTGCTGGAATTGAACTACGACAATTACAATTCCAGCACCGAGGTTTTTGTGGAAGAGGAGCAGCGCACCTCACCCCCACTTGTCGACTTCAGAATTTCGGTGCCGCAAAGAGATCGTCAAAAGACTGCTTTGTTTTACCAGGGCTCTAATCTGGGCAACATACTGACCGGGGTCACGGCCAATCTTTACCGCCAGATCAGTGACCGACAGTTTAATACCTTCCCATCGCTGGATTTAGGCGATTTTATCCAGGACCGCAGCATCTTCACCAGCTCGGAGCTCACCACCGATGGGGCGCTGCTGCAGCTTGACTGGCAGCCGCACCCCGATCATTATCTGATCACCGGCCTGCAGTACCTGGACGATAGCGTGGAGCAGGACCGACGAGCCGAAACGCTGCTCAGTATTTCACCGTTAGTAGAAGTCGAGCAATTCTCAGATCAAGCCAGCATTGAAACCATTGCCTTATTTGCCCAGGATGAGTGGCAGATAAGCGATAACGTCACGCTGGCGCTTGGCCTGCGCCAATACTGGGTGGAGGGACAACTTGATAAATCCGATCGCGAAGGCCTGCTGGCGGGTAGCAGAGATGACGCGGAGCTGATTGGCAGCGTCGCGTTGACCTATTCAGGCCTGGAAAATACCGTACTGCGCGCCAGCGTTGCCCAAAGTTACGTCTACCCGTCGTTAATGCAACTCACCACCGGCGCCTTCGCCGGTTCCAGCCCTATCACGCCCAACGCCGATCTGGATCCCGAGACGGCGATCAGCTGGGAATTGGGTGCGCGCTATCAGTCGGGCAACTGGCAGGTCGATACTACCGTGTTCTTCAACGAGGCCGAGGATTACATCGATCATGTCTTCTGCAATGATAACGACGCCTGCCTGCCAGAACCCAGAGCGAAAATCTATGTCAATATCGGTGAGTCTACGTCGTATGGTGTGGAAACCTATGTCGCCCGGCAGCTGCTTGACGGCCACCTGACGCCCTACACCAGCCTTACCTGGATGCGGCGCAAAAATGAATTCAGCAATGAGTTCAGCACGCAGGACAGCGGCATTCCACAATGGAATGGCACGCTGGGACTGAAGTATGACACGCTGCTATTCGCCGCCGTGCCGCTGTGGCTGGATTTATATCTGCGCGGTGAATCGGCCGCCGATGAAGAAGTGCCGGGTAGACGCGGACCCGTTACTGAAAGCAATGCTGGCTGGGTAACTTACAACCTGGCCGCCGGCACCGAGTTCGGCGCGGAAGGGCAGTTTCGACTGGCGCTGGAGCTGCAAAACCTCGGTGATAAAAAATACTCGACCGCAACGGAAAACCTGTTCGCGCCGGAGCGCAGCGTAGCAGTGAAGGTGACCGCTGCTTTCTAACCATTGAACTCAGGCTGTGAGAACGCTTATACACCGAACATCCCTGCATGCTGCGACGGCGTAATACCATACCGCGTTTTAAACGCCGTGCGAAACGCGGCCTGTGAGCGGTAGCCGGCGCTAATGGTTGCCGCTTTGATTGCCTGGCCCGCTTCAATCATTTGTTTGGCATGATCAAGCCGCAGATTCTCGAGAAATTTTGCCGGTGTTGTGCCCAGTGCCAACGTGAATTTGCGCTGAAATGTTCGCTCCGACATGATCATACGCTGCGCCATATCACTGACCTTAAGCGGTTGATCGAGGGTGTTCTGCAACCAGTCGGCAAGTGCTGCAAACTCGCCGTTGCTGGCCGTCTGCAGTTCAAGTAATTCGCTGAATTGAGATTGATGTCCCGGTCTGTGAGCATACACGACAAGCGTTTTGGCTACCTTGCCCATAATGCTTGCGCCGTGATCCTCCGCTAACATTGACAGAGCCATATCAATGCCCGTGGTCACGCCGGCAGAGGTCCATAATCGTCCATCGTTAACGTAGAGCGCATCGCGGTCAACGCTTGTCTTTGTGTAGTTATTAGTTAAATCCTCATAACCCGCCCAATGGGTTGCGCAGTGCTTGCCGTCGAGTAGGCCGGCGGCAGCCAGCACGAAAGCACCGGAGCAGACCGAGCCATAGCGCTTCGCCTTTTTAGAAGCTTCGTGCAGTTTCAGCTGTAGCGATTTTTGAGACATCGCGGCCAGCAACCGATCGCGCTGTGCGCCGACAATCAAAACCGTATCGGTACTGGCAATCGTGATTTTGTAAAGTGGAGTCGATGAGATAGTGATGCCGCCAGCGCAGTGCACCTGACCACCCCTTGATGAGGCGGTCACGATCTCGTAGTGTTGCTCGCCCAGCAGGTCGTTAGCTGTTGTGAACACACTCATTGGCCCGGAGAGATCCATGAGTTCGAAACCGGAATAAGTTAAAAACACGATGCGACGCTGTTTGTTCATTGGCGTAATATAGTCGTTTAATGTCCTATATGCCAATCGGCTTATAGGCTATATTTGTCTTTGAATCGTCAAGAGCCGGCACCTATGACAGCTTCCCCCGTTCACATCGGCTTTCTTCTCTACCCTGGCGTCACCCAACTTGATGCCACTGGCCCGGCACAGATTCTGAGCTTGATTCCGGGTGCAGTTATTCACATGGTGTGGAAAACATACGACCCGGTGGCGACCGACGCCGGTTTTTCCATCAACCCTACCGATAGCTTTGCCGACTGCCCCCGACTTGATGTGCTTTGTGTGCCCGGTGGCAGAGGCCAGGTTAATATTATGCAAGACGAGGGCATACTCTGCTTTTTACGAGAGCAGGGGGGATCAGCCCGCTATGTTACATCTGTTTGTAGTGGCGCACTGTTGCTCGGCGCGGCCGGTCTTCTCGAGGGCTATCGCTCAACCTGCCACTGGGCTTTTCTGGACATGCTGCCAGCCTTCGGCGCGATTCCGGTAGCCGAGCGGGTCGTACGCGACCGCAATCGCCTATCCGGCGGAGGAGTTACCGCCGGCATCGACTTTGGGCTGACGCTTGCGGCTGAATTGGCAGGAGAGCACAAAGCAAAAGAAATTCAGCTTGTTGTCGAGTACGATCCTTTTCCCCCTTTTAATGCAGGTAACCCTGCTGCTGCAGGTGCTGAGCTTGCAGCCAGGGTTCGCAAAACATTTGAGCTTATGCTGGACCAGTCATGATCACGCCGCGACCGAACTGAATTGTTACAAATAATAAGTCTCATGGAGATATGTTGTAGTGAATAAATCGAGCCCGGCCCTGGTCGCATGGCAACGACTCTCTAATTTGCCTGGCGGAAAATGGGCGTTTTCACGACTGATTAGCTGGAAAGCACCTTACTTCACCAGTATCAAACCGTATTTCGAAGATCTGCGACCCGGCTATTGCGCAGTGCAGATGAAGAAGCGTCGCTCGGTGCTTAATCATATAGGCACAGTTCACGCCATTGCTATGTGCAATATGGTAGAGCTTGCAGGTGGGACCATGACCGACGTAACAATACCGGCAACCCATCGCTGGATTCCAAAACAAATGACGGTAGAGTATCTCGCAAAAGCGGAGACTAATTTGCGTGCCATCGCAGAACTTACAGAGCTGCCGGATTTTGACGCCGCCGGCGAACTACCAGTCACCGTGCGAGTAATCAATACAGAAGGGAAAACAGTGCTGAAAGCCAGCATCATAATGTGGGTATCGAATAAATAGAGCGCTCACAGTTGCTGCCATGTAAAAGTAGGATGACACAATTTTGCGGTTGCGGTATTTGCCACGGCCGGTTTGGCCAGGAAGAACCGTCTTTGATAGATTTTATTTTTTAGCCAGAGGAATAAATATATGTACGACTATTGGCTGATCTACCCAATGTTCGCCATGGTGCTGCTGGCGTTCTCGGTGCTTGTCAAATTATTCCGGGCGCGATCACAATCGGTTGCAGACGGAACCATGAACGCTTCGTACTTCAAAACCTATCAAGGGCAAATCGAGCCCGAGTCCTCTCTCAAGCTGGCGCGGCATTTTGCCAATTTGTTTGAGGCACCGGTATTGTTTTACGTATGTTGTCTCGCGGCGATGGCAACGAATGCAACGAGTTTGCCCATTCTGGCGCTAGCCTGGCTATACGTCATTTTTCGAATAGCGCACGCGCATATCCACACAGGTAGCAACCAGTTGGTCCCGAGAATTTACGCTTATTTCTCGAGTTGGCTTGTGCTACTTAGCATGTGGACATTGCTCGTATTTCGTGTCGCAACTTTAAGTTAATGTGAATTGTATCGCCGCGTTATACGCCAGGAGGTTTCATGTGAAAGCAGCAGCTTTATTAGTTATTGATGTTCAAAAGGCCTTTGACGACCCATCTTGGGGAAACAGGAACAATTCGGATGCAGAATCAAAAATTGCGGTGCTGCTCACTGAGTGGCGGAAACGTAATTTGCCGATAATTCACGTACGACATTGCTCTGTAGGACCAAACTCACCCCTCCATCCAGAACATCCGGGTAATGAGTGTAAGGACGAAGCGCGACCGTTGCCTGAAGAGAAGCAATTCAATAAATCGGTTAATAGCGCGTTTATAGGAACCGGGCTTGAAAAGCATCTTCATGAGAATGACATTTCATCTTTAGTGGTTGTTGGGTTAACTACCGATCATTGTGTATCAACGACCACTCGAATGGCGGCAAATCTTGGGTTTAATGTAACGTTAATTTCGGATGCAACGGCGACATTTGATCGTGAAAGCTACGATGGAGTACTGTACTCAGCCGATGAGGTACACAGAATTAATTTGGCGAGTCTAAATGGTGAATTCTGTGTTGTTCGGTCTACTAAGGAAGTGTTGCTCCATTCATCGAGCCCACACGCTGAGCTAATTCCATTTCTGAATAGTAACACTCTGTTGCTGCCATTTTTGGACTAGAACTTTTGAGGCGGCATACATTTACCAAGCCTGCGGGAACCAGTTTTCTGGTATTGATATGGTTTCCTCAAATGTGAACCAAGGTCAGTTTCCAGGTTAAATGAACCTGTCATTCTAGTTATAATTGATTTTGCGAAATAGGTAAATCCCGCTGGCTGCTGCTTTTCAATCTCAGCCGCCCGTAGGCATTTCTTGCCCGGCTGACATTAATCGTTTTTCAGCTATTAGATGTTCAATTATCTATAGCGTGCCTTTGACTACTACGCCTTTTAATTGTGCTGCTTCGCGCGGCGCTTGGTCGCCTGTGAGCAAAGGGCAATTCTGTTCACTGGCCATGGCTATTGCAAAGCTGTCGTTGCGACCTGTTCCTCTTTAGCGTTGAATAAATTGAGCGCTGTGCTCAATAATTTCGCCTCTCATTGTCACCGACAAGAAAACCCGGTTTCAGTAAGTACGAGTGCTGTTTTTCTAGCTCTTCAAAGAATAGGAAATCAGGTTGTGAGAACTAGTAAGGCAGCCCGAATAATTTCTCGATAACTTGGCCTTCTTCAAATGGATCAGTATATTGGCATCACTGATGAGTAGCTGCACGCACGACTTCCGGCTTCCGTTGCTTGTGAAAGCTCATAAGCGACAGTCCTAGCCGCTCTGCCGCCTTAGCATTGCCGATATAGTCTTCAGCTATTGGTAACTACTCATCCGGTTAAAGAATGCTTGACAACATTTTTGACGCATAAGTTTGATTTACTCAGGCTCTTATTGTAATGCCCGCTTTCCGGGCTTGAGGGGCGCTGTGAGAAAGAAGCGCAGTGCAGCTGTCACTTTGCTTCGCGAAGGTAGCGTTTGTTCTTCCAGCGGTATTCTGAGCAACCAAAAAAACCAGTGGTATCCTATGGGCGTTGAACATATCGGCACCCATGAAGCATGGCAAGCGTCAATAAAAATTCAGTGCGTGATGAGCTTGATCGACTCAAACTACAGTTCGAAGAACTGTCCAGTGAGGGATCGCTCACCCGCGAGAGCAAGATGCTCATGCAGAGTATGCTCGCGCTGCTCAGCCTCATTTGTGCCATCTTTCTGGAAAAGAATACGACTAAAACCAGTGACAACTCCAGCAAGCCGTCATCGCAGACAGATAAAGATGAATCAGCGCTGAGTCAAAAAGGGCGCAATGGAAAAGGCAAGAAGGAACACGCAGAACTGGCCGCCAACACGCGCGTAGCAGAAGTTGTCACCCTCCTTGAAGTGACGAGCTGCCCGATCTGCGGAGAAGACCTGACACATACGCTGTGCCACGGACAAGAGCGCCGGACCAAAATCGATATCGTTTTCGAGAAGGTGGTCGAGCATGTCGATGCAGAGATAAAAGCCTGCGGCAATTGTGGCACCGATGTCAAAGGGACTTTTCCGGGAGATATGCCGAGCCCTTTGCAATACGGCAACGGTCTCCAGGCCTATTGCATTAATCTGCTGATCTGCCAAATGGTGGCCTTGAATCGTGTGCAGAAATCGGTCAAAACCATGATCGGTGTGGTGATATCTGAAGCCACCCTGCTGAAGTTTGTGCGTCGCCTGAACGAATCGCTGGCCGACTGGGAGTTAAACGTTACAGAGCAACTATTAAACAGCGCGGCAATAAACGTCGATGAGACCTCACTGCGAGTAGAGCGAAAGAATCATTGGATTCACGTGTATTCTTCCGGCGATATCACATTGAAATGCTTGCATCGAAGACGCG